>NPID01000700.1_pt1 | contig 11339 bp, 11 predicted proteins | sample 8637491 | NCBI WGS metagenome assembly NPID01 (sample SAMN07420843, study PRJNA396082) | bioreactor metagenome | isolation source: sample BA6 brine-fed electro-methanogenic bioreactor BA | place: Japan: Kochi | collected 2016-06-14 | reverse complement strand
CATGAGCGTAACTGGCTGCATCTGGATAGAACATTCTCTTGAGTTTGATTCGGAGTAAATCAACAGTGCTTTTTTATCTGCGTTTTCAGGTGTATGGGACTGGGCCAGTGATTGCGCTGGACTAGAAAAAAGGCCCAGTTTACAGTGGAGTTGGTGCCGGGTTTTCTACGGCATCAGCAAGCTCATCTTTTCTCAAGTACTGGTGTTAAAGCCTGCTATCCAGGTTTTACGCCAGTCTGTAATCCAAATAACGGAGCCAACAATGTGCCAGTTGCTTGGCATGAATTGCAATGTCCCCACCGACATCTGTTTCTCATTCAGCGGTTTTCGCAAACGGGGTGGAGAAACGGATGTGCATCGTGATGGCTGGGGGATTGGATTTTTTGAAGGTAAAGGATCGCGTGTTTTTCTTGATCCGGAACCCTCGGCGCATTCCGTTCTGGCGGAGTTGGTACGCAGTTACCCGATTCGATCACTGAACGTGATTGCTCATATCCGCAAAGCAACCGAAGGGGATGTAAGTCTTGAGAACACTCACCCTTTTCTCCGTGAACTCTGGGGTCGTCACTGGCTGTTTGCCCACAATGGACATTTGCCTGATTTCAGGCCGCCACTCAAGGGGATCATGACGCCAGTGGGGAACACCGACAGCGAATGGTTGTTCTGCTGGATACTTGAAAGTTTGCGACGGCAATTCGGTGCCAGGTCACCCTCTCGCAGTGAGCTTTTTACCGCCTTGCGAAAACTGACCCTGACATTTGCTGAACGCGGCATCAGCAATTTTCTGCTGTCTAACGGCGACGCTCTGGTCGCCCATTGTTCGACCCAGCTCAGTTATATTGTCCGACAGGCCCCATTTGGTGAAGCGCATCTTTCCGATGAAGATATGTCGGTTGACTTTCGCGAACTGACAAAGCCTGAGGATCGCGTTGCGGTTATTACCTCGCTCCCACTCACAGACAACGAGTCCTGGGTCGATATGCGCCCCGGCACCCTGTGGATGTTCTGCGATGGAGACGTCTATGACCAATGCGACACCAGACCCAGTCCGTTCAAAACGATGGCGGACCTGGCGACGACAACCACTTGAGTCTTTGCGCTACATGTCCCATTTATAAGTGCACAAAAATAGGCGGGGTTTTTCTGGCAGTTTAGCGCAAGTAAATCAGGAAAAAATACAGTAAGGAAAGAGGTCGCAGTCCGTAGACCGGATGTAAACATTGACCGAAGCGGCACGACGAGGGTTAGTTCCTGTTCGATGTGAACCAGGCGCCTCTCCCTGCCTTCCTTCAACCATGCACGGCGTGAAAGCGCTTGGCAGTCCGCTTTCACGCCAAGTTCAATAACCCATCCAACCAGGAGAAACGACATGGTCTATCTGCAAATCACCCTCAAAATCGCCGACGCCAACCGGGCTGCAGCCGCCGGAATCTATCAGAAGTACAGGGCGCCGTTTCTCAACACCATCACCGGTGCGAAGTCGAAGGAACTGCTGGTGCGCGACGAAGACGTCCAGGTGTTGCATGGTTTCGACAGCAATGAGAACGCGAATGCCTACCTGCAAAGTGAGCTGTTCACTGCCGATGTGGTCGGCGGTCTCAAGCCGCTGCTTGATGCTGCACCCGACGTGCGCATTTACCAGGTCGTGTAATCCCCAATAGCCGGGCGGCATCGGCCCGTTGGCCGGCATACAGTATTCTTCATTTGCTAAACGGCTCAACCGCAGCAGCCAACGGCAAAAAGAGGACGAGCGGATGGCCGGTGCCCGCTGGTCAACCAAAGGACTGGAAAATGTTCTCATACGCAGACCAGGTTACGTTTTCTGGTCGCTATCAAAGGTGTAAGCTCAGTAGTTTGTTGATGGACGACAGCGCTTGGAAAACAACCTATCAGTGCGGCAAAAGAACACCAGGGACTTTCATCAAACTTTCATCAGAACAGGCCATTTTTCCCCCTATGAGATAGGATAATGCGGACAAGACTCAAACAGGAGGGTTAAGGTAACTGTTTAAAGATATTGAATTTTCGTTTTTTCCGTTATTTGTTGGAAGTGCGGCGGCTCCTTTCGATTCCCGCCACCTCCACCAATTCAAAAACCCAAAAAACCCCTTGATTTTTCAAGGGGTTTTTTGCATCTTAGGCTTACGGCGAGCCGCTGGTTCCGACAGATACTTTGGATTTATTTGGCATGTGCGCGGAGGGGGGATCATGTCGCCATCAGAAGCTGAAGCTCGACAAAAGATCGATCGGCTCCTCGAAGCGGCCGGCTGGCAGGTGCAGAACGCGCAGAGTGCCCACATCCACGCCGGACGCGGGGTGGCGATACGGGAGTTTCCGCTTCCCGGTCATGGCTTTGCCGATTATCTTCTCTACGTCGACGGCAAGGCCGCCGGGGTGATCGAAGCGAAAATGGTCGGTGCCACGCTTTCCGGTGTCGAGATTCAATCCGCCAAATATACCCGAGGGTTGCCCGAGGCGCTGCCCCGCTGGCACAACCCGCTTCCTTTCTGCTACGAATCAACGGGTGTCGAAACCCGGTTCACCAACGGTCTTGATCCCGAGCCCCGCTCCCGCAATGTCTTTGCCTTCCACCGCCCCGAGACCCTGGCCGAGTGGCTCGACGCGGCTCTCGAAACGTCCCCCTACTCCGGCGCACCTGCGGACCTCGGCGGAGCCTCCCTGGCGGCCGAAAGCCCACAGACTTTTCTTACCCGCCTGCAGCAAATGCCTGAGCTGATCACCGAAGGCCTCTGGCCGGCGCAGATCAAAGCGATTCGCAACCTTGAAACCTCCCTGCGGCAGAATCATCATCGTTCCCTGATACAGATGGCCACCGGCTCGGGGAAGACCTTCACCGCCATCAACTTCATCTACCGTCTGATCAAGTTTGCAGGTGCGCGGCGGGTGCTCTTTCTGGTCGACCGGGGAAACCTGGGACGGCAAACCTTCAAGGAATTCCAGCAGTACGTCTCCCCCTACAACAACTTCAAATTCACCGAGGAGTACATCGTCCAGCACCTCTCCAGCAACGCCCTCGACACTACGGCGCGGGTGACCATCTGCACCATCCAGCGCCTCTACTCCATGCTCAAGGGGCGGGAGATCGATGAGGAGCTCGAGGAGGAATCCCTGGATCGAGTCGGTTCGCTTTTCCAGGAGCCAGATCCCCTCGAATACAATCCGGCGATTCCCATCGGTACCTTCGACATCATCGTGACCGACGAGTGCCACCGTTCCATCTACAACCTCTGGCGGCAGGTGCTTGAATATTTCGACGCCTATCTCATCGGCCTTACCGCCACCCCGAGCAAGCAGACTTTCGGCTTCTTCAACCAGAACCTGGTCATGGAGTACGGCCACGAGCATGCTGTCGCCGACGGGGTCAACGTCAACTACGACGTCTATCGCATCAAGACCGCCATTGGCGAAGAGGGTTCCAAGGTCGAGGCGGGCTACTACGTCGACAAGCGCGACCGGGAGACCCGCGAGGTGCGCTGGGAGCAGCTCGACGAGGACTTCACCTACGACCCCAATCAGCTTGATCGCGACGTGGTGGCCGTCGACCAGATCCGCAAAATCATCCGGACGTACCGTGACAAGGTGCTCTCCGAGATCTTCCCCGGCCGCGAGTGGGTGCCCAAGACTCTGATCTTCGCTAAAGACGACTCCCACGCCGAGGATATCGTCCATATCGTGCGCGAGGAGTTCGGCAAAGGGAACGAATTCGCCCAGAAGATCACCTACCGCACCACCGGGGCCAAGCCAGAGGATCTGATCGCCGCCTTCCGCACCAGCCCCATGCCGCGCATCGCCGTTACTGTCGACATGATCGCCACCGGCACCGACATCAAGCCTTTGGAAGTAGTGATGTTCATGCGTTCGGTAAAATCGCGAGCCTTTTTCGAGCAGATGAAAGGACGCGGGGTGCGGATCATCAACGACAACGATCTGCAGGCAGTCACTCCCGACGCGGTCACCAAGGATCATTTCGTCATCGTCGACTGCGTCGGCGTCTGCGAGCGAGACCAGACCGATTCCCGGCCGTTGGAGCGCAAGAAGAATGTCGGCTTCGAGAAACTGCTGCAGGCGATTGCCTTCGGCAATACTGAACCGGGTGTGGTATCCTCCGTCGCTGCTCGGCTTGCCCGGATGGAGAAGAAGTTTACTCCCGAGGATCATAAACAAGTTGAAAGCCTGCTGGAGGGAAAGAGCCTCAAGCAGCTGACCGGCGAGCTGGTCGACGCACTTGACCCCGATACCCACATCGCCCACGCCCAGAAGGATTTTGGAACGCCCGAGCCGGATGCAGCGCAGATCGACAAAGCCGCCGCGGAGGTGATCGGCGAGGCGGCCCGGCCTCTCTGTGATCCGAAGCTGCGCGAGCTTCTGCTTAAGATCAAGAAAAAGAACGAGCAGGTCATCGACACGGTGAGTACCGACAGGTTGATCTTCGCCGGCTTCACCGAGGAGAAGGCGCAAGGCGTGGTCGAGTCCTTCGAGAGGTTCATTCAAGAAAACAAGGACGAAATCACCGCCCTGCAGGTGCTCTACAGTCGGCCCTACAAACAGCGGCTGCGGGTGGAGGATATCCGCGAGCTGGCCGAGAAGCTAGTCGCCCAGGTGGAGCAGCTGCGCATCTACCAGACCCATCCATCAGGGTGGGAGCGGCGGGTTCCTGATGAGCTGTGGCAGGCCTACCAGAAGCTGCAGGCGGGAAAAGTGCGCGGAGCCGCGGCGAACCACATCCTTACCGACTTGGTTTCGCTGGTGCGCTTCGCCATGCATCAGGAGAACGAGCTGGTGCCGTTTCCGGAGAAGGTGCAGGTGAACTTTCGGGCATGGGTGGAGCAGCAGCAGGCGAGCGGCAAGCAGTTCACTGACGAGCAGCGCCGTTGGCTGGAGATGATCCGGGATTATATCGCGGCGAACCTGCAGATCGAGACGGAGGATTTCGATTATGCTCCGTTTGCGCAGGAGGGTGGGATCGGGAAGGTGTGGCAGGTGTTCGGGGATGATTTGGGTAAGATTCTGGATGAGTTGAATGAGGTGTTGGCGGCATAATGAAGTTGAAGATTGAATTTGATGGGTTGCCTCCTGGGTGGGAAGTCGTCCGCCTGGGTGACATGTGCACGACAACGAGTGGTGGGACACCCAGCCGAAAAAATGTCGACTTTTATAACGGTAATATTCCTTGGGTGAAGTCAGGGGAGTTGCCTGATGGCCCAATTGAAGAAATTAAAGAAGGTATTACTGAAGAAGCAATTAAAAAGTCCAGTGCAAAAGTATTCCCTCGTGGAACTTTGCTTATAGCTCTTTATGGGGCTACAGTCGGCAAGCTTGGGATTCTGAACTGTGATGCTGCTACCAATCAAGCTGTTTGTGCGGTTTTTACGCCTGAGGGATTGGCTCGCAAATATCTATTTTGGTATTTACGAGCAGTTCGTTCTGACCTAGTTTCAAGTGCTGTTGGTGGAGCTCAGCCAAACATAAGCCAAACTATCCTGAGGGAACTCATCATTCCCGTAGCACCCTTTGAGCAACAAACCCGCATCGTCGCCGAAATCGAAAAACAATTCTCCCGCCTCGATGAAGCCGTCGCCAACCTCAAGCGCGTCAAGGCTAACCTCAAGCGCTACAACGCCGCCGTCCTCAAGGCCGCCGTCGAAGGCAAGCTCACCGAAGAATGGCGTCGTAGGGGCGCAGCATGCTGCGCCCAAGATCCTGACCACCGGACAAAGGCGGGCGCAGCATGCTGCGCCCCTACACAGCCTACCGAAACAGGGGCTGAACTGCTGGAGCGGATTCTTGAAGAGCGACGTTCGAATTGGCAGGGGAGAGGGAAGTACAAGGAGCCTGTTGCGCCGGATACGAGCGGGTTGCCGGAATTGCCGGAGGGATGGGTTTGGGCAAGCTTTGATCAAATTTCAGGTTTGGATATCGGCTTTGCTTTTAAAAGTGCAGAGTTTGAATCCAGAGGAATAAAACTTCTTCGCGGGGAAAATATTGAACCGGGCGCATTGCGATGGGTTGATACACGATGTTGGCCTGAGAATAAGTTGGGCGATTACAAAGACTTACTCATAAACGAAGGGGATATAATCCTCGCAATGGACCGACCACTTATCTCCTCTGGTCTTAAAATTGCGCGCGCAAAGCAACAGGATTTGCCTTGCTTGTTGGTTCAGCGAATGGCGCGGTTTAAGCCACTAGCTGGGATAGATGATTATATCTTTTTAGTGATGCAGGAAAGGGGTTTTGTAAGGCATCTTCTTGGAGGCCAAACTGGTACCCAGTTGCCGCATATTAGTGGGAAGGGGATACTTTCATTTTCGTGCTCCTTGCCGTCACTTGCCGAACAAAACCAAATCGTCGCCGAAGTCGAACGCCGCCTCTCCATCATCACCGATGCCGAAACCCAAATCGACGCCAACCTCCACCGCGCCGACCGCCTACGCCAATCAATCCTCAAACAAGCCTTCTCCGGCCAACTCGTCCCCCAGAATCCAGACGACGAACCGGCCAGCGTGTTGCTGGAGCGGATAGGGGCGAATGCCGATGGTGCAGGGGCGACCCGCCGGGTCGCCCGGAAACGGTCAACTGAAGGCGGGCGAGGCTCTGCCGGCAAACGCTGCAATCGGCCGAATCCGTAAGGGTAATTCATGAATTGCCCCTACACGGTGAATTCAGCGAGCGGGATGAAGGAGAGCAAGCCTTGATCATTTTTCTCGACGAATCCGGCGATCTCGGTTTCAATTTCGAGAAGCAGAAAACTTCGCGAAAGTTCGTTATCACTCTGCTGGTTTGTGATGGTGCGGATGGGGCGGCCGGGTTCAAACGGGCCGTCCGTCGCACCCTGAAAAATAAGCTGAACCATAAAAAAGGCAAAGGTCGCGTGGTGCAGGAACTCAAGGGAACCGGCACCACTTTGACCATTAAAGAATATTTCTTTCGACAGATTCCGGATAATGGCTGGCGTATTTATACGGTAGCTTTGAATAAGATTCGGGTGGAGGAACCGCTTCGGTCAAAACAAGGGAAAAAGAAGCTTTACAACTTTCTTGCCCGGTTTTTACTGGAGAAAGTCGACCTTTCAAATGCCGCGCCTGCTGTGACTCTAGTTATGGACCGTTGCAAGAACAAAGAAGAGATCAAAGATTTTAACGGCTACGTTGCCAATCAGCTCGAATCTTTGCTGCCCCTGAATATCCCGCTGAATATTTACCATGAAAGATCTCAGGATAATCCTGGGCTTCAGGCTGTGGATCTCTTCTGTTGGGGAATTTTTCGGAAGTACGAGTCTCAGGATTATGACTGGTATCGGTGCTTCGGAAGGAAGATCGCGTTTGAAACGGAATATCTCAGGTGAGAAAAGAAAAAAAGACGGCCCCTGTCAGGCCGATGTTCCCGGGGCTTGGCCAACCGATGGAAGGAAACACCCCAAGCACCTGACAGGATTTATCCGTCTTCTACTTAGAATTTATATCTAGTATTCAGAGGATGTCAAAGAAAAAATGTCTATACAAAAACCCCTCATGTCCATCGGAGGCGAAACCCGATGACCCCCGCAGCAATTGTTAACAAACTCTGGAACTTCTGCAACGTCCTGCGCGACGACGGCATGAGCTACGGTGACTACGTTGAGCAGCTCACCTACCTGCTTTTCCTCAAGATGGCCGACGAGCGCACGAAGCCGCCGTACAACCAGGCGAGCAGCGTCCCGGACGATTACGCCTGGCCGACCTTGGTGAAGAAAGACGGTGATGACCTTTTCGACCATTACCGCCACACCCTCGAAGCCCTCGGCAACGAGAAGGGCCTGCTCGGGCTGATCTTCAACAAGTCCCAGAACAAGTTCCAGGACCCCGCCAAACTGCGCCGCCTGATCGTCGACCTGATCGACAAGGAGAACTGGTCGATCATGAGCGCCGACCTCAAGGGGGATGCCTACGAAGGTCTGCTGGAGAAGAACGCCCAGGACACCAAGAGCGGGGCAGGGCAGTATTTTACCCCTCGACCGCTGATCGACGGAATTGTCGACGCCATTACCCCAAAGCCCGGCGATGCCATCTGTGACCCAGCCTGCGGCACCGGCGGATTTCTACTTGCCGCCCATGATTACATTGTCAAGCACTACACCCTCATGTCGAAAGAGGAGCGCAAAGCCCTTAAGGGAGAGACCTTCATGGGGTGCGAGCTGGTGCAGTCGACTGCCCGGCTCTGTGCCATGAACCTGATGCTCCACGGCATCGGCGGCAACGGTGACGGGAGTCGACTGCCGCTGGTGGTGGGTGACTCCCTGGCCGGCGACCCCGGCGATCGCTACGAGGTCGTCCTCACCAATCCCCCCTTCGGTAAAAAGAGCAGCACCACCATCGTCGCCGAGGACGGCAAGGTCTCCAAGGAGAAGGAGATCATCGAGCGCGACGACTTCTGGGCCACCACCTCGAACAAGCAGCTCAACTTCCTGCAGCACGTCAAGACCCTGCTCAAACAGCACGGCCGCGCTGCCGTGGTCGTCCCCGACAACGTCCTGTTCGAAGGCGGGGCAGGGGAGACGATCCGCCGCAAGCTGCTCCACGAGTGCGACGTCCATACCCTGCTGCGTCTCCCCACCGGCCTTTTCTATGCCCAGGGCGTGAAGGCGAACGTGCTCTTCTTTGACCGCAAACCGGCCTCAGAGACGCCTTGGACGAAAAAACTCTGGATTTACGACCTGCGCACCAACCAGCACTTCACCCTTAAGACCAATCCCCTCAAGCGCTCGGATCTGGATGAGTTCGTTCGTCTGTACAACCCTGCCAATCGTCACCAGCGCACCGCCACCTGGAGCGACGAAACCCCGGACGGCCGCTGGCGCAGCTACGATTACGATGAACTTGTCGCCCGTGACAAAGCCAGCCTGGACATTTTCTGGCTGCGGGACGAATCGCTGGAGGATTCGGACAGTCTGCCTGAGCCGGGTGTGATTGCCGCTGAAATCGTCCAGGATTTGACTGCGGCGTTGGAGCAATTTCGGACGATCGCTGAAGATTTGGATGAAAAGATCGAGGAAGAATGATGACTGATAAAAACATGTGGATGGTCCGCGAGATTATCGCCAAGCAGATTGACACTGCCTTGTGCAAATGGACCGAGCTGCTCAACGACGTGATGGCGCAGGTTTAGGGAGAAGGACCCATGTCCGATTTGATCCCCAAGCATGGCGGTTATCGCAAGCTGAAAAGCTTTCAGGTGGCGCAGCTGGTCTATGACATAACGGTGAGCTTTTGCGACCGTTATGTGGATAAGTTCAGCCGAACGAAGGATCAGGTGGTTCAAGCCGCCAGAAGCGGTGTGCAGAATATCGCCGAGGGCTCGCAAGCCTCGGCGACCTCGAAGAAGACCGAAATCAAACTCACGCAGGTGCGCGTGCCAGCCTGGAGGAGCTGAAGCTGGATTACGAAGACTTTCTGCGCCAACGGGGACTGGCGACACTGGAGAAGAACCACCCCGCTCTTAAGCGCTTCAAGCACCACAAGCCGCAAACGATTAAGGAGTTTGCGGCTTGGGTGGCGGATGAGCGAAAAAGAAGCGTGGACAATCAGGGACAGACACGGACTGGCAAAGACAACGATTCGTCGGTGCCGGTCGGTGAATGTCCGTGTTCGTCCTTGAGTTCCGCCTGTCTGGCGGCCAACGGCGTTCTTTCCCTGCTGAACCTGGCCTGTTATTTTCTCGATCGGCAGGTTGAACACCTTGCTCTGGATTTTGAAAAAGAGGGCAGTTTCACCGAGCGGTTGTAACAGGTGCGCACTGCCAAGCGGAGAAAATTCTTATGAGTGCCTATCTGCCCCCAAGACTCACCTCAAGTCACCCCCAAGTCAGCGAACTGCTGGCGGCGATCCAAGGCGAAATGGGCCGTGAGGCGCTGCAATCCGCATGGCGTATAATAGCTTGTCGCGCTTCTAAATTTTCTACCGAAAAAAGGGCTAGCCCCCGGTAATTGAAATTCTTCGGATTGCAGAAATTGTCCGTTGCGACAATGTCTATGCCCTGATCCACAAGGGTTCGCGCCAGCCATCCTGCACCTGCCATCAACTCAAGGCAGCGCCGTTTTCCTATCCACTCGGCGAGAATACTGATCCAGCGCTGATCGACAATCGCCCACATGCCATGGGCCAAACAGAACCGGCGTGCGCTGCGGTAAGCGTAGTCGAGTCGCATGGGGAAAACGGTGCCTCATTCTTTTCTTCGGGTATGAGTGCTTGGAATCCAGGCGTTTTTTCCCACCAGCGCAGTTTCTCATTGCAGGGTATTTCCTGATCCCACCCTGGACCCGGAAGTGTGCCATGGGGGGCGCTGGTGGTATGTGTTCTTTTTGTAGCTCCGTTAGAAAATCTTCGATGGGGATCATCTCTATTTTCCATTATCTTGTTCAGATGAGCTCCATTTTGACCTGACTTCGGCGAAGGAAAAAGCTATCGCCCGGCTGGAAAGCCTGGCCGAGTCCTCCTTCTCCTCGCTTGAGTTGTCGGTTTCAATTGGCCTGGACGGCCTGTGAGACCTTATCGGCGCAACCCCAGCGTTTTTGTGTCGATGCGTCCCTCTTTGCTGAAAGGGAAGGTTTTGTTGAGGATTTTGTAACCGCCGACACGGACTTTGCCGCTCAGAGTAAAGGCCAGGTCATCCGTTTCCTGCAGTTGATTGACCAGGCTGAGCAGGTCCCAATAGGCTGTGGAGATGCGCAACTGAACCTGACCGCTCTCCCTGGCGCCGATCTCAACCGGAGCCAGCGAGCGACCTTTGGCGACATTGACACCCTCGAGCTGCAGAGTGTAGTCGACCTCATTTATCGTCAGCGCGATATTGTTTGGATTGAAGACGGTCAGATCCGCCACCATGTTAAGGTGGCTCAGCGTCGCCTCGCGGATCTGCAGGCCGGCCAGGTTGACTTCGGGTCGCTGCGGACTGATCATCGCGCAGGAGACAAGCAGGGTCGCAATCAGAATGAGGAGCAGACCTCCCGATGATTTACTGTAAGCGACAGGACGCATTTTTTTCTCCTTGAATGTTTTCCTCAAGTTTACAGAGCCTTCGCGATCTGCACAAATTTCACAAAGGTTATTTTCCTCTTTTGTTTGAATTCGTTTACATGGCCAAAGCTGAAATCAGTTTCCTGTTCCATTCATGTTTTCAACAGCAAAAAAGCGGGTACAGGTTTCCGTACGAATAGCTGCTGTCTCCCCTTTATGTCCCAGTCACTCTTTTTTCTGAAGTTTAGAGTTTCGTACTCTTTGAAAATTTGATGAAGTCGAAAAAAAGTGGCGAAAAACGGTTGACATAACGACCACGATGTGTGG
>NPID01006211.1_pt1 | contig 11342 bp, 19 predicted proteins | sample 8637491 | NCBI WGS metagenome assembly NPID01 (sample SAMN07420843, study PRJNA396082) | bioreactor metagenome | isolation source: sample BA6 brine-fed electro-methanogenic bioreactor BA | place: Japan: Kochi | collected 2016-06-14 | reverse complement strand
ATTAGGTGGAGTAAAGTACTCTTCCCATGGCCCGATGGCCCAGTAATACATGCAAAAGTACCGGCAGAAATATCTAGAGAAACGCCTCGTAATGCTTTTGTCGGGACAACCCCTTTAAGGTATGTTTTGTGGAGATTCTTGATCTCTATTATATTACTCATAGCTGATAGCCTCCACGGGTGTTAGTTTGGCTGCCTTATACGCAGGGTATATGCCTGAAATAGCCGATATGAGAATAGACCCGAGAAGGATTAAGCCCATATCTTGCCATGCAATGGTACCTGATACAGAGCTAGCTCGAACAAAAGCAGTAAATTCATTTTGAGCGATTAAGGGAGTAATGACATACGAGATTCCATTGCCTACAATGAGGCCTATCACACCTCCTATCAATCCATAAAGAGCGGATTCACCAAGAAAGATTTGAAAAATAGTTTGGTTTGAACTTCCTACAGACTTTAAAATACCAATGTCTCTTTTTCTTTCGTAGATAGCCGTAATCATTGTATTAATAATACCAAAGCTAGCAGCTAGGATAGCGATGATAGCGATTATCTTGAGTGTGGTTCCCACTGTATTCACAACGCTAAGAACCGAATTCAGAAGTTGTTGGTCAGAAATAACTGCTACATTTGCTGTATCGGTTATAAGACGGGAATAGTATTCCAGTCGATTGATATCATCGACCTGAACTGCGATGTATGACACTCGTCCTTGAGTTTCATAAACCTCTATAGCAGCTTGAAGATCAATAAATAACATACCATCATCTGCAGTACCATGTTGCTCCATAATGCCTGTAATAGTAAACTCATGACCCCGAAGTCGAATCGTTTGGTTTACGCTTAACTCAAAACTATCTGCAATTGCATGTCCCGCTATAATTCCGTATTTTTGTTCAACGGGATCAGGAAAGGATCCTTCGCGAACACTCCACTTACGAATATCTTTTAGCTCCATTATCCGTACTCCGCTAACAGATACTGGTTCATTATTTATGGCAGATCCAAGAGTAAGGTACGGCTGAACAGTAATTCCCTCAATGGCTTCGATTTTTTCTAAATCTTCGGGTAGTATTGCATCAGGAAGTTGAGCTCCACTAAGAACTTTCACCTGCTCGTAAGCACACCAACCTTTGGCAGTAACAATCATATTTGCTCCAAGGTCCCGAGCCTGTTGATGAATTTGGGTTTGAAGACCTGCACCTAAACTAATAAGGACAACAAGGGCAATGATACCCATAGTGATTCCACTGAGAGTAAAAACAAAACGATTTTTTCTTCCCAGAAGGTTGCGATATATCAGTGTTGATTTATTCATGAATTCTACCTTTTGGCCTTTTTACTAATGATAGCTTTGTTACCCCTTACTACTCGATCTACTTCAAATACATATTGTTGGTCTTGTTGAACGATTTGTCCTTCTACATTTACTACGTCCATAACATTGGGCATAGCTCCCTCATAAATATATCCTGAAGGTGTCTCGCCTAAAGGTTTGGTCTGATCAGGAACATAGACAGTAATGATTACAGCGGTACCACAACCTAAACCACAGGTAGCATACTCATCTTCATCAATAATGTTGAAGAAATTTCTGTCCTCATCAACCTGCTGAACAATTCCCCTCAACGCTATTTTTCCTGTATAAGCTGATGGATCTGCACCCAAATCATTTACTTTTATTATAGTAAGGTTGTTACTGCTGCCTATGCCACAGGATACAACTGATAGAGAAAGCAAAACTACAAAGGCCAAACCGAAGATCTTTTTCATACGAATCCTCCATAAGGTCTATTTTCATCAAAACAATAATATCAAAAAAATCTGAACGGATGCATTTCTAAAAAAGTCGTCACAAAATATATTACCGCGACATTTCGATTTCGTTACAAAAAAATGCAAAAAAATAAATACTATTTTTGAATGAATAAAAAAATTGTGCAAAATACATGTCTGTAAATGATGAATAACGGACATTAAAATCCAGGGGCTCTCCGAAAACTCCTTTTTGCGATTCTTAAAGGGAAACGCAGAAGGGAGTTTTTTTTATGTCTCATAAAAATGAGATCGAAAGTACTAGCGTAAATGTGATCGAGACTGAAGCGACCGGTTCAGAGCTTGCGAAACTCATCGAAAGTAATGATGAGGAAGCAATGATCCGAGAGCTTGACGGAGCCGTTATCCAGGCCTGTGTCTATCGTAACAAGCAGGGGGAAGCTGTTCTCAGCTACGCCGGCATCAAAGAAGTAGCTAGAAACTACAAAAACATTCATCTCTCTGTTCTCCAAGCTGAATGTGTCATGATCAAAGACTGGGATGAAGATCTGGAGAAAATTGTTGACGTTCCATGTTGGGTTGCAAAATGCTCTGCAAACAACCTCAAAGACAACATCAGAGATGAATCTGTAATCTTTCAACCTGTTTTAATCAAACGAAAAAGCAAAGATGGAAAGCCTGCTGGGCATTACGTAAACCAGTTTGCAGCTCAAACGGCTATTTCCAAAGCTAAGCGCAATGCCATCAAAGCAGTTGTACCTACTGCGTACATTGAGAAAATGATCCAGGGATTTTTAGCTGAATCAAAAGAACCCTCTACCAATACACCATCCCCTCAACCACCAGTAAGTAACCAAAAAGCTGGGCAAGTATCTCCAACAAATCCCAAAAAAGCACAGTACACTGCTCAAACCGTGAAACAATCATTCACCTCTGCACCAAAAAAGAATGAGGATCTTCCAGGAAAAGCTACTGAAGTATCACCCTCAGAAAAGCCATCTACAAAAAAAGAATCCTCAACCGAAAAACCATTTAAAGAGTGGAAAACATGGCACATCCTGGAGCTTGATCCAGAGAATACCAAACCGATGAAAATGTATGTAGACATTCTGTATGTAACAGGATGTAAAACTGAAGAGCAGCTTTACATTTTTCTAACCGAACTTTTTGGGAAACAAATTGAGAGTATTCTGCAGATCAAGCATGAACAGCTGAAAGAGTGGATTTTTTCCTGTACAGGCAAAGATCCATCCAAAGAAAAAATGCTGAAAAATGATCTTATGAAAATTAAGAGAATTGTATCCATTGCACTGAATCCTCCTAAAAAAGAAACCGTAAAGGAGGATGCAGCATGAAAACATTATGGGATCAATACAAAGAGCAACAAAAGTTTTCTGCATCCTCTCTAGGTTTGTATTCCAAATGCCCAGCTGCTTTTTACAAACGGTACATTGAGCATATTACTACCGATCGAAATGATGCACTACACCTTGGAACATGTGTTCATGAAGCAATCGAAGAAGCTGCAAAACAAAAAAGAGATGAATCCAATGCCCTACAAGATTTGCTGGAAATTGGGATCAGCAAATTTGATGAAGAATGGGTAGATTCTGAAAAAATTGTCTGGCGTCCTCGTACCCTGAAAAGAAAAGGCGGGGATTATGTGCAGACTATGGATGAACGAATCAACGAATTGTATTTGATTGGCCAAAGAATGGTAGGGGAATACATTCAGAGCGAAGCATTCCAATCCCTGGAAGTAAAAGACTGCGAACAGCGATATTCTGTACGGTTGTATCCTGATGCAGATTCCAGGACAGTAATTCTCCTAAACGATAAAGACATGCGAGAAGGTTCAATTCCTCTGGAGTGCTATTTTGATATTACACTCAGTAATCATCAGCTGCTAGATTTTAAAACCAGTCGGAAACAATGGTCAGATATTGATTTTGTAGCTAGTCTGCAATTCGATATTTTTGCAATGGTTTACCGGTTTGTAATGAGTCACCCAGATGGATATCCTGAGAAATTTTCCATTGAATATGAATCGAATGGTGAAATGGTGACCGAGGAATTAGAACCTATTAAGCCTGAAGATCCCATAACTTTCAGAGCGGATATCATCACCAAGCACAAAACTGGCCCAAAGATCCAAACTTTACTGTGTGAGAAAACCATTGAACTTGAAGAACATGTAAAGAAAGACCTTTACGGTCTTATCACCGGAATTAATTCACAGCTTTTTCCTCGCAACCTAGACCCAATGAAATGTAGTTATTGTGACTACAAGCCAATGTGCCTGGGGATCGAAGAGAGCGAGGACGAAGAATGAAAAAGTGGATGGTACGTCGGATGAACTATCGAGATGACCAGGGAGAACCAATCCCTGGTCGTCGTGTTCCTGTTTTGCAGGAATCGGGCGGAGCATTCAGCACCACTGGTGATGCTCAAATTGTATGTGGAAGCAAGGGGGAGAGACTTTCTCCCCTGCTTCTTCCAAGAGCACCTAAGCCTTGTGGAGTACATGCATATTTTGAATGCAAGCCGTATCAGTATGTGATTCGCACGCGTTGGGAAGAAACCCCTTCCGTATTTAAAACATCGATCGACCAGGTTTACGACATTGGTATTTCAAATGGTGGGAATTTTACGGAAATCTTAGTAGAACAGCTGCTAACAAACAAACGTTTTGTATGGAAAGAAGGCTGTACTCTATATCCATCACTACCAAGAGAGTTGCAAGTCCTGGATTTTGCATTGCCTGCAGCGTTTCGGAAATCACTTTATTACCTATGTGCAACCGTACACTATGCGGAGAGACGGTGACCAAATGAGTGAATGGGTCAACATCCAGAAATACCATGACAACCAAGAATCGAAAACTCACCTGCGCATATTGGATGGTATTGTACGTGGTATAGTCCGCTATCGTCGGGATCCTCAAACATTTGGGTTACTTGTTAATGTAGAAGACGTGAAGACCATCAATAAAAAGTACAAGTACCAACAACAACAATCAAGAAAGCAGAATAGTGAAAAAAGCATTGCAGAACCAACCGATACAGAACACTCATTTTCATGTACACCGGATGCAGCCAAGCAATATCTCAACCAAAGTAACAGCAATGAACTGTATGTGGCGACTACAAATCAGGGATATGCAATATGTCCACTCTCCAAGCTATTGCAATTTATTACACATCTCCCATTAGACAATTCAACAATTGATGAATGTTCACCTCATAATGGAATTGTGAAAATAATTCTGAAGAAGAGGTGACCGATGTTGGAAGTTATTAAAATCAACCAAAGTGAGATTTATCACCGAGGTTTTAGTGATGAAACGGATGTTGTAGATTGGATGATCATTCAATATTTGCAGTATGTGGAAAAATCCACAAAGCGTGTCCGTACAAACGGCAGCTATTATCATCGAGTGAGTTTAAACAAACTCATTCGTGGGCTGCCTATGAGTGGAGTAAAAACTATATCAGGCATGTGTAAACGGTTGCGGAATCTAGCCAATCAACGATTGGTAGCATTCTACAAAACCAACAACAACCTACTGTATTTCCGCCTGGGGTACTCCGCTCGAAATATTGTAAACATCTATGCAGATGGCAGCGAAACAACATATGGAGATGTCTATGAAAAAAATTGAATGGGTGAAATTAGATACCGGATTCTTCGAGGATGAGAAGATCGTTCTTCTTCTCTCTGAGTATGGATCCGATATTATAGTCTTCTTTATTCGATTGCTAACATTGGCTGGAAAACAAAACCAAAACGGATTGGTAAGTTTTTCTGAAAATATCCCTTATTCGTTAAAAAGTTTGGGAAAACTTTGTCAAATTTCTGCAAAAAAATGCGAAAATTTCATCAAAATTTTGGAAAAATTTGGTCTAATTTTCACAGAAATTCCAGAAAATTTTGCAGAAAAAACGACAAAAAAATCCCAAAATTATTTCATTTTTCTCTCAAATTGGAACGAAATTCAGAATAGTGAAAAACTCGAGAAAATAAGACAGAAACAGACTGAACGGGCAAAGAAATATAGAGAAAAACTGAAAAATAATAGCGTGACGGAAGCGTTACAGAAGCGTGACGAACCCCCCTTAGAAGAAGAAGTAGAAGAAGAAGAAGTAGAAGAAGATAAAGAAAAAGAAAAAAGAAAAAGCGTGACAAGTCACGCATCATTTTCATCTTCTAATTCTCCAATATCAAGATTCACTTCTGAAAATCCCGAGAAAAATAATGAGAGTCTGGATAAAGCTTCGTTAGATGGGGAAAAAGAAAAAGTTCAGAAAGAACAGCAAGCCCAAGAAAAATCTTCGGCCAAAGAGCAAAAGGAAAAGCAAAAAAAGATTGCGCAGGATGTGCTGAAATTTCTGAACGAAACCACAGGACGAAATTTCCGCTTTACACAATCCTTCCAGAGTTCTGTTTTCGGGAGACTCAACGAGGGATATACAGCAGAAGAATTTTGTACTGTGATCCAGAAAAAGACCATGGAATGGAAAGGAACCGAGTATGAAAAGTTTTTAGCTCCCGATACACTTTTCCGTCCATCAAAATTCGACAAATATCTGAACCAACCCTGGCCAAAGGAAATTCGGCAACCACCGAAAGGTGGAATCTCATCGTGGGATGAAGTCCCAGAAGCGGAGGAATATGCATGATTCAAGTGCAAGCACAAATTCAACGAATGAACGAGCTCATCGCTCAATATCCCGATGGATTGCAGGAAAGAGCTCTATACATGCAGCAAAACGGAGAAGAAGCTCTAAAAAGTTTCATTGGTGAAATGTTTGGAGCTGGTTACATGGAGCAGTATCAACCGGAATTGGCAAGAAAAGTTTTATCCAGTGCTGATTCGATCGCGTATATTGCGGTACATGGTGCGAATGGTGTACGATTTGGAGCAATGTTTTGCGGTCGTCCTGGATGCGGGAAAACGATGACCACATTGCATATTGCCAGGCAAATCGGGAGGCAAATTCTGAACCAGGAATTGATTCGATCATACGAAGAACGGATCCTTTCCCCTATTCGGGAAAATTTGTTTCGCAACCAAATGATTCTGCTGACATCCGATCAGCAGAGTGATAGGGAAACGATACAATCCTTTTCTCGCAATGCCTATCGATACGTTTTTTTGGATGATCTCATTTTTGCAGGATTGACCGACACAAAAAGGCAGTATCTAGAGACGATCATTGAAGCTTGCTGCCGAAACAACTCGATCATCATTGGTACTACCAACATCAAGGAAGAGGATCTGAAGATGATTCCTGAAATGCAGCGAGTATATTCGCGACTACTCATGAAATGCCGTTTTATTACGTTTAAAAATGTCGATTACCGACAGCTGTACCAAAAAAAATACCAGGAGGTAAGCAATGAGCTTTACTAATCTGAAATCTCTATCCTGGATTCACAACAAGCTAATTTGTTACACATCGATGGTGGATCCTGATTTTGAAATTCGCATGGGTGGACGATCCGAAACAATAAGCATTCAGATAGCATATCGGGATGATCTATTTCTCACCATTACCGACGAACTGCAGGTACAAAGCCATCGACTCCCCCACCTGGGAGATGATCTAGACTCCATCCAAAAAATGGCTGCCTATACAAAAGATCTGGTTAATCAAAGAAAGGAAGCATTAACATGTTGATTAAAAAATGTCCAAAGTGTGATTATAGGAATACCAATGTTGTGGTAGTAAAAGATAGATATCCTGGCTTGTTTGTTGATGAAGAGAGATATCGCGTCATGTGTACACATTGCAACCATACTACAGACCAATGCAGAACCCAGGAATGTGCTGAACAGGAGTGGAATTATGCGGTAAAAACCAAATTCAATCTATCCCCTTCTTACATCCTTTTTGATTTTGAAACCACCGGATTGAAACTCCCAGAAGCAAAGCCTGTTCAACTTGCATACATCGTTCTTTCCCAAGAGTTCATTCCATTGGTAGCCAAAAATTTCTATTTCCAGGTAGAGGAAGAAGTACCTGAGCAGGCTGCTAAAGTACACGGTTTGACCAAATCCAAACTAGTAGAATTGGGTGCTGGAACAATCGAAGGATATCATGAAGAGATCCAAAGGGATTTTAATTCAAGGGGAGTTTTGTGTATTGCACACAATGTACGCTATGATATTCAGTTTCTTATGGAAAACTTCCTAGAGAAAAGACCAAGATTGTTCTGCACCATGGACTATTACACCGATATTATCAAGCTTCCGGGGAAATTCGACAAGTACAAATGGCCCAGAGTATCGGAGACCATCGAGTATCTGGGCGTATCCGAAAAAACTACCCTCCAGGAATGCAATCAGTACTATGGTGCTCAGAATATTGGCTTCCATGATGCACGGTTCGATATTGCATGCATCTACGAGATGATCAAAAAAGATGGACTACTTAGAAGTAAGCTGCAGGAGGCATGGCAATGAGAACGGGAATGATTCGAGAATTGGATCTTGCCAAAGATGAATTGACGATGACCATTCAGCTTCCAACCTGGTATCGTGCTTCCGATCAAAAAGAAATGGCCGTGACCAAGAATAACAAGTATGTAGTTCGAAGAAATGCTAATGGGAGATATGTTGCAGCGTTGAACCCACATATCAAACAGTGGTATCAAGCTTTAGAGATGGACGTATCACTGGATAAAATGTGGATAGCAAAGCTTCTTGAATTTGGAAAGATGGAAACCGACAGAAAAATTTCCCTGTATACCATTTCCATTGAGTGGTTTATGCGCAATCTGAAAATCGACTGTCATAATTACACGGAATTTTTAATGGATGGACTCCAGGCAATACTAAATATCAATGACAACAAATTTATGCCTAAATACGTGGCTAAAATGAAATCGGATGACGGAACCAACTATGCAAAGATTCAAATGAAGCCCTTTGAAGGAGAGAACAAATGAAACCAATGATCTACAAAAAAGAGTATATCGTAGAAGTTTTACACGAAGGTAATTACAAGGGATATGATTTTGCTATCGTATCCCAAGGCCCTCATCCAACCGCTTATGTTCGAATACCAGAAACCCATCAGTTGTATGGGGTACATTATCGGTACCTAACAGCAGTGGTAGAATGGGGATTTACCTTTTCTAGGCACACAAAAGACTACCACTTTGAAGATGGATACTGGATAGGGTGGGATCATGCACATTGTGATGATTATTCTGGTGCACATCCAGAATTTGGAGGAAAAAAGTGGACTACAGAAGAAGTGTATGAGGAAGTTAAAGAGGTAATTGAATGGCTTCTGTGGCCTCTAGAGGGAGATGATGAATCATGAAAGTACTATCACAAATGTACTATGATGACCTTGATATGCTTCGCTTGCGATTCCAACCAACTAATATCGGAATGGAAACATCCCTGGTATTAGACAAAGAAGAAAACGATTCTGGAATATTTGCATTCTATGACTATGTAAAAAACAAGCTCTATCGTATTGACATCATGGATTACAAAAAGCGAGATCCAAAAGAGCTGTATGAATTTCTCCAAAAGAATTACGAGGTGGAACTATGATCACGATAGAAAAAATGAATGACTTTATCGAGCAAGAAGAGAAAGTGGCCAAAATGGAAGCAGAAAAAGCATCAAAAAGATTTGACTATATTCGAACCATTAAATCTTATGCAACTGAAGTTCTCCCTTCTTTTAAAACAAAAGAGCAGAAAGAGAGAGGGATCTTCACGTTGAATGTTTTCATTGAAGAGTATGCAAGCAAATACAATATTCCTAATCCCATTACAGAGGTGGAACTATGAGAGATATGATTTATCCTGATATGGACTGTAAAGACTGCGATATATTGTTAAAAGACAAGACAAAGTGGACACAAGACTATGATGAATACCCATGTTGTAAAACCTGTATCAACTTTGACTTCTTTTTCCCAACCGAATCTGAAGTGAAAGATTGTGAGAAACCCATTCATTACTGTGTATATGGGAACAAACTGCAAAAAGAAAAATGTTCCGATCTGGAGCATACCAAGTAATGAATGAGTCATTCTTGTGTTAACTAAACAAGTTCTTCTACAAGCCCCGAATGGGCCTTCCTGCGGAATCCCATTCCGGGCTTGCAAAGCCAAAGAGGGCGGAGATGTGGCCGTTCTCCCGTGTTTCACGTGGTCGAACCACCACAACCCCGCCCAAATCAACAAACAGAAAGGATTTAACCTCATGAATAATAAGGCAGATTTTGAAATGCTACAGGAACTTAGAGACTGGATGGACAAATATAACGTTTATTTCGAGACGGTTTATTATGATTATTTCCGTATCGTGGTAATGAATAGCAAGAGTCAATCAGGGGTCATGGGCTCAAATGGTTACACGCTTACCAAGTTTGACATAGACGAATATCTGTTAGAAAGCAAGGAGGAAGAAAAATGAAGTTTAATTGGTTCGCTCTTGCTTTAGTTATTCTGTTTATGGGTGCAATGACTCGCGAAATTGCGGTACATGATTGGAAACTAATGCTCTTTTATTTCCTATCAGCTGCGATAAACGCAGTCATTGCATTTATGAAGTGAGGTAAACAATGAAAGAAGAACTTGGGAAAACACTTGATACAATCTCCTCGATGGATATTGACCATATTGTAGTAGAATGCCACGGTTCCAAGGGTGAGATATGTACCATAATGGTTGACCATAGCCAACCATTTACAATTGATCTCATACAAAAATCACTCGAGAGATGGACGCGGAAGCAATACAGAAATGAAATAGAAACGGTAAAATAATGAACCCTGATGTGATGGGAATGAAATGCTATTCTTCCATCGGAGAAACACAAAGGAGATCATGCAATTCATGCAAGTTGAAAAAGAATAAAAAAACCCTAGGAGCTTATGGCTCCTAGGGATGAAAATGAGTATTTAAAATCCCATTATACATCATCTGACAAAATCGTACAAGATTCAAATGGAATATCACAAACATTCCATAGCTTTTTTTGTTCACTTGTTAGCAAAAATGAGCAAAAATATAGCAAAAACAAGCAAAAAATTAGCAAAAAAAGGTAAAAACCTGACACAAAAACAACAAATTTTTGTTCAGGAATACTTGAATGACTTGAATGCAACGGATGCATACAAACGTGCTGGGTATGCTGTAAAAGATGACAATGTTGCAGCTGTTTGCGCGAACAAATTACTAAGAAATGCTAAGGTTAAAGAGCAGATCGACAAAGCAATGGAAGAAAGGGCAAAGCGTAATCAGCTAAGTGCTGACTGGGTTCTTCGCAAATTAAAGGAGAATGCAGAACGCTGTATGCAGCTTGAACCCGTTATTAATAAAGATGGCAGTTTTGATGGAGTATATAAATGGGAGCCAGCTGCTGCGAATCGTTCCTTGGAACTAATCGGAAAACATATCGGAATGTTTCTTGATAGGGTAGAGCATTCTGGATCCATTGATACCAAATCCAACCTTCAAAACATATCAACAGAAAAACTAGAGGAGATATTTCATATCCTTTCAGCAGAGGAAGAACATGAAGAATCTTCTTCCT
>NPID01012078.1_pt1 | contig 11350 bp, 9 predicted proteins | sample 8637491 | NCBI WGS metagenome assembly NPID01 (sample SAMN07420843, study PRJNA396082) | bioreactor metagenome | isolation source: sample BA6 brine-fed electro-methanogenic bioreactor BA | place: Japan: Kochi | collected 2016-06-14 | reverse complement strand
TCAAAATTCGGAATCATTAAATCCGGCACTTCAACTTTGGAAGCCGGTTTGTTTAAACTTCCTTTTGTTGTTGTTTATTCAACTTCAAACTTGACTTACAAAATTATGAAGTCACTCATAAAAGTTGATAAGATTGCCATGGCAAATATCATCTTAAAAGATCATGTAGTTCCGGAATTAATTCAGCATGAAGCTAATTCCGAAAATATTATAAAAACTGTTGATGAAATATTAAGCAGTGACCAGAGAATCAGAGAAATAAAAAATAAGTTCTCGTCTCTTTGGGATGAGTTAAAATTATCGGATGAAAATCCGAATGCAGCAGATATAATAATTCAGTATGTAAATGCAAATTAAAAAATTAAAGCAGAACATGCTTCGTTCTTTAGGTAATGTTGTAATTTCAAGATTGATAAACCTTCTTCTTGCAACTGTTAAGATAAATATAAGAAATAGAGAAGTTCTTATTGAATTGGAAAAAGATAAGATACCATACATCGCAGCATTTTGGCATGGCAAAATGTTAATCGGCTGGAATTTATTTAAAGGGAAAAACTTTTCTGCTCTTGTAAGTCAAAGTAAAGACGGTGAGCTTTTAACTAGATTATTAAAAAAGTGGAAGTATGATGTAGTCAGAGGTTCAAGTCATAAAGGAGGAAAAGAAGCTTTATCAAAAATGATTGAGCTGGCAAAAGAGAATAAGTCTATTGCTGTAACTCCGGATGGACCAACCGGACCAATAAATAAATTTAAAGCCGGAGCGGTAATAACAGCAAGAGAAAGCGGAATTCCAATTGTTTTAATAGGAATAGGAATAAGCAGAAAAAAGAATTTAAGGAGCTGGGATAAATTCGAAATTCCGAAACCTTTTTCAAAAGCAGAAGTAATATTATCTGAAAAAATTTATGTTGATAAAAATTTTGATTACGATAAAACTAATGACCTGATTTTGATGTGCGAGGAAAAGTTAAACGAGTTAAATAGAAAGGCAGAAATAGTTTGCTCGAATTAATTCAAAAAATATTGGCACCCTTTGTGTTTGTATATGGTTTTGTAACATCTATAAGAAATTTGTTCTTTGATAAAGGAATTTTTCATCAGAAGAAAGTTGATGCAAAAGTTATTTCTATTGGCAATTTAACTGTCGGCGGATCAGGCAAAACTCCGCTTGTTATTTATGTTACCAATTTATTAAAGGAAAAATTTAATGTTGGTGTAATTAGCAGAGGTTACGGCAGAACTACATCAGGATATTTACAGGTGTCCTCAAAAGATAAAATTCTAGTTGATGTTCAAGAATCTGGTGATGAAATGTATTTAATTGCCGATGAATGTAAAGTTACTTCTGCAGTCTCTGAAAAAAGAGTTGAAGGAGCAAAAAGATTATTGACTTCTGAGGACTTGGATGTTCTTGTACTTGATGATGCCTTTCAGCACAGATGGATTTCAAGAGATTTAGACATTCTAATTTTTGATCAGAGATTTCTGCATAAAATTGGATCGCAAGAACAAAAACTGCTGCCGCTTGGAATTATGCGCGAATCTTTCTCTTCAATTAAACGTGCAGATATTGTAATAATTAATTCCAAGTTTTCTGATAAACTTGAAATTCCCGAAAAACTAAAAAAGCATTTTGAAGGGAAAAAAATATTCTTTGCTAATTATAAAAATGACGGCATTTATGATTTAAAGACTCATAAGCATTATACTTTGGAAGAATTCAAAGGTCAAAAAAGTTTGGTAGTATGCGGTATTGCCAGACCATTTTCATTCTTGAATATTTTAGAAAAGAGCGGAATTAATATTGATAATAAAATGATATTTGCTGATCATAAAGATTATAACGAAAAAGAGATTCAGCAGATAAGAAAGAAATTTTACGATACCAATTCATTTGATGTTTTGACTACCCAGAAAGATGCAGTTAAACTAACTCATTTTTCAAAGGATATGGATGATATTGATATTTTTTACCTAAAGATTGATTTGGTAATTGAGAAACATGAAGAATTTAATCAACTAATACTAAATAAATTAGCAAATAAAACTAACAACTAAACGTCATAATTGGAGGTATTTGATGGCTAAAGCTAAGACACCAAAATATGTCTATTTCTTCGGTGGCAAAAAAGCTGAAGGAAAAGCAGACATGAAAAGTCTGCTTGGTGGTAAAGGTGCAAACCTGGCTGAAATGGTAAATATTGGTTTACCTGTTCCTGCTGGTTTCACAATTACAACCGAAGTTTGTACTTATTACTATGCAAACAAAAGAAAATATCCAAAAGAACTAAAAGATCAAGTATTAAAATCACTTGCTAAAGTAGAAAAAGAAATGGGAGCTAAATTTGGGGATAAGAAAAATCCGCTTTTAGTTTCTGTTAGATCTGGCGCAAGAGCTTCTATGCCTGGTATGATGGATACAATTCTTAATCTTGGTTTGAACGATACAACTGTTCAAGCTTTGATTGAAAAAACAAACAACCCTAGATTTGCTTACGATTCATACAGAAGATTTGTTGCAATGTACGGTGATGTTGTTTTAGGATTAAGACCTGTTGATAAACACGATGCTGATCCTTTTGAAGAAATCTTAGATAAAAAGAAAGAAGCAAGAGGAATTACTAAAGATACCGATTTAACTGCTGATGATCTTAAAGAATTAGTAGCTGAGTTTAAAGCTGCAATTAAAGAAAAATTAGGTGTTAACTTCCCAGAAAATCCAATGGATCAATTATGGGGAGCAGTTGGCGCTGTATTTAGTTCTTGGATGAACGAAAGAGCTATTGTTTACAGAAAATTAAACAACATTCCTGCTGAATGGGGAACTGCTGTAAACATTCAATCGATGGTATTTGGTAATATGGGTGAAGATTCCGGTACAGGGGTTGCTTTCACTCGTGATCCTGCTTCTGGCGAAAATGTATTTTACGGTGAATATTTATTCAATGCGCAAGGTGAAGATGTTGTTGCCGGTATCAGAACTCCTCTTCCTATAGCTCATCTTAAAAAAGATGATCCTAAAGTATATAAAGAATTAGATGATATCAGAAAAAAACTTGAAAAACATTACAAAGATATGATGGATATTGAATTTACAATTCAACAAGGTAAACTCTGGATGCTTCAATGCCGCGTTGGAAAGAGAACCGGTTTTGCAGCTATCAAAATGGCTGTTGATATGGTTCGCCAAAAACTTATTACAAAAGAAGATGCATTGATGAGAATTGAACCAAATCAATTAAATCAATTACTTCGTCCGATATTCGACTTAAAAGAAAAACAAAATGCAATTAACGAAGGCAGACTTCTTGCTAAAGGTCTTAATGCCGGACCTGGAGCCGCATCAGGTAAAGTTGCTTTCTCAGCACACGATGCCGAATTGATGGCAGCCAAAGGTGACAAAGTAATTCTTGTTAGAATTGAAACTTCACCCGAAGATATTAAAGGTATGAATGCATCCGACGGTATTCTTACTGCCCGCGGCGGTATGACTTCCCACGCTGCTCTTGTTGCACGCCAAATGGGTAAGGTTTGCGTTGCCGGTTGCGGTACTCTCAACATCAATTACAAGGCCGGTGAAATGAGAGCTGAAGGTACCGATCACGTTATTAAAGAAGGTGATTATATTTCAATCGATGGTACAACCGGTGAAGTGATTAAAGGCGAATTAACTACTAAACCGTCCGAAGTTATTCAAGTACTCATCACAAAAGAAATGGATGCAAAAGATTCCGATGTATATAAAACCTATGCTGACTTAATGAAATGGGCAGATCAAACAAGAACTATGAATGTTAGAACAAACGCCGATCAACCTGATCAATCGGCAAATGCTATTGCATTCGGTGCAGAAGGTATAGGTTTATGCCGCACAGAGCATATGTTCTTCGGCGAAAAGAGAATTCTAAACGTTCGCGAAATGATACTTTCGGATACCGAAGAAGGAAGAAGAAAAACTATCAACAAACTACTTCCGTACCAACGTCAGGATTTCGAAGGTATCTTCAGAGTGATGAAAGGAAGACCTGTAACTGTTAGAACATTAGATCCACCGTTGCATGAATTCTTACCTCACGAAGAAAGCGAAATCAAAGAAACAGCAGATGCGCTCGGTGTGCCGGTTGAAAAAGTAAAAGAAAAAATTGAATCCTTACACGAGTTCAACCCAATGCTTGGATTCAGAGGCTGTCGTTTGGGAATAAGCTTTCCTGAAATTACCGAAATGCAGGCTCGTGCAATTTTTGAAGCTGCTGTAAATGTAGCCAAAGAAGGTATCAAGGTTAAACCGGAAATTATGATTCCTTTAGTTGGACACGTAAACGAATTAAAACTTCAAGAAGAAATTGTTCGTAGAGTTGCAAAAGAAGTCTTTGCAGAAAAAGGTAAAAAGGTAAGCTACTTGGTAGGAACGATGATAGAATTGCCGAGAGCTGCAGTTACCGCAGACCAAATTGCCGAAGTAGCCGAGTTCTTCAGTTTCGGTACAAACGACTTAACTCAAACTACTTTCGGTTTATCACGCGATGATGCCGGTAAATTCTTACCTAAATATGTTGAGCAAGATATTCTTCCAAAAGATCCGTTTGAAAGCCTTGACCAAGACGGTGTTGGCGAATTAGTTAAGATGGGTACAGAAAAAGGAAGAAGCACCCGTAAAGATCTTAAAGTTGGTATTTGCGGTGAACACGGCGGCGAACCTGATTCGGTTGAATTTTGCCATAGAGTTGGTATGAACTACGTCAGTTGCTCACCATTTAGAGTACCAATTGCTCGTCTTGCCGCAGCAAGAGCTGCTTTGAGAGATAAAAAAGTTGTTAAGAAAACAACTAAAAGAAAAACTGCAACTAAGAGTAAAAAGAAAAAATAAATAATGCGGGAGGGTTCTTCCCTCCCCCTTAATTATAAATATAAAATAGATCATTTCAGAAGGAGAATAAATGAAGCTATCAGATTTTAAGTACAACTTGCCTAAAACCGCAATTGCAAAATATCCGGCTAAAAAGCGGGATCAGGCTAAACTGATGGTTCTCGATAGAAAAACCCAAGAGGTTGAGCATAAAATATTTAAAGACATTGTCGATTACATGTCTAAAGGTGATGTTCTTGTCGTGAACGAAACCAAAGTAATGCAGGCTCGTCTCTATGGTAAAAAGGAACGTACCAACGCAAAGATTGAAGTCTTTGTTTTGAGAGAATTAAACAGGGAAGAAAATATCTGGGATGTAATTGTTGACCCCGCTAGAAAAGTTAGAATAGGAAATAGAATTTATTTTAACGATAATCTTTGGTGCGAAGTTATCGACAATACAACATCTCGAGGCAGAACCGTTAGATTTAATGATGATTCGGGAGATATATATAAAGCCATCGAAAAAATCGGTCAAACTCCACTTCCACCTTATATTAAACGGGATGTTGAACCTAAAGACAGAGAAAGTTATCAAACAATTTTTGCAAAAGAAGACGGATCGGTTGCTGCGCCTACTGCCGGACTTCACTTTACTCCGGAACTAATCAAAAAAATCAAAAAGAAAGGAATTAAAGTTGTTCCGGTTATTCTTCACATCGGTCTCGGTACATTTAGACCGGTGGAGGTTGAGGACTTAACTAAACATAAAATGGATTCCGAGTATTTCGAAATTCCTGAAGATACTGCTGCGGAAATTAACAAAGCGCTTGAAAGCAAAAAGAATGTTTTTGTGGTGGGAACAAGCACAACCCGAGCTTTGGAAAGCAGTGTTACGGCAGAGGGTTTCTGTAAACCTAATTTCGGCTGGACTGATAAATTTATCTTCCCGCCGTATAATTTTAAAATAACCAAAAAGTTAATCACAAATTTTCATCAACCGGAATCTACATTGTTGATGTTAGCTGCAGCATTTGCAGGATATGATTTCTTAATGAAAAGTTATAAAAAAGCACTTAAAGAAAAATATAGATTCCTCAGTTATGGGGATGCAATGCTGATATTATAATGAATAAAGTATACGCTATAATTCCTGCGGGTGGTTCCGGCAAACGTATTGGCGGCGGCACACCCAAACAGTTTATGACTTTCAACGGAAGAGAGTTAATTGCATATACTATTAACATATTTAACAAGTGTGAAAAAGTTGATGAAATTATTGTTTCGGTTCAGCCCGAATATTTTGAATTGATAGAAAAGATAAAGTTAAAATTCGGGTTTGATAAACTTGCAAATATTGTTGAAGGGGGCAAAGAAAGACAAGATTCCGTCTTCAACGCCCTCATTTCTCTTAAAGCTGATAATGAAGACTTTGTATTAGTTCACGATGCTGCCAGACCTTTACTTCCTCAAAGTGTTCTCGATAATGCTATTAATACTGCTATCAAAAAAGGGAACGCAGTCGTGGCTATTAAAGCTAAAGATACATTGGTAAATGGAAAAGAAATTATAGTTAATTATATTAACCGGAGTGAAATAAGTTACATCCAAACACCTCAAATTTTTAAGTACACCACATTGCTTAAAGCAATGCAGAAAGCAAGGGATGAGTCATTCCTTGGAACAGATGAATCTATGTTGGTAACAAGACTCGGCGAGACTGCAAATTTAGTTCAAGGTTCCAGCTTAAATTTTAAAATTACAACCGAATCGGATGTAGAACTTTTTCATCAAATTGTTGGTAAAAGAGAAATAGATTTTTAATTGAAAAATAGAATTCATTTGTATAAGTTTACTTAATTTTTCGGGGAAAAAATGCTAAATCTTGTAATTATTGCCATACTATCATATCTAATCGGTTCTATACCGACAAGTATTTTAATTGCTCGCGGTGTTAAAGGAATTGATATCCGTAAACACGGAAGCGGAAATGCAGGCGGTACTAATGTTTTTAGAGTTCTTGGCTGGAAGTATGGGGTATTAACAATTATTTTGGATGCATTAAAAGGGGCTGTTGCCGTTATTCTTGTTGCACGTCTTTATCTCGGAGATTTTCCATTTCCTAATGCAACACCATTCGATGATTTTACTCTTGTTCAAATCATTGCCGGTATTGCCGCAGTTATCGGTCATATCTGGACCATCTTCGCCGAATTTAAAGGCGGTAAAGGTATTGCAACTTCACTTGGATTTTTAATTGCAATAATTACAGTCGATATGCTGTTCGCACTTGCAGTTTTCTTTATAGTTGTTACTGTTTCAAGATATGTTTCATTGGGATCAATATTAGCAGCTATTTCTGTTCCTCTCATTTTGATAGTTAGAGAAAACATTTTTAATGTGAATATACCAGGTTATCACACCATCCTCCCCTTTGCTATTCTGTTGGCATTGCTTGTACTTTATACCCACCGTGCCAACATCGGCAGATTATTAAGGGGAAGCGAAAGCAGAATAAATCTTTTTAAAAAGAAGAAATCATAACTGATGCGAATATCGGTATTAGGTGCAGGCGGCTGGGGCACTGCTCTTGCCATTGTGCTTCATAATAACGGTCACAACGTTACTCTTTGGGAATATAAGCGCTCCTACGCAAAAACCTTAAGCAAAACAAGAATCAACAAAGTCTACTTACCCGGTATCAAACTCCCTAAAGAAATTAAAATTACTAATTCCCTAGAAGATGCTGTGGAAAATATGCATATGATAGTTCTCGCTATTCCTTCACAGTATATCCGCAGTGTACTACAGAAATTAAAGAAGAGTGATTTTACCGATACAATTCTGGTTAGCGTTGCTAAAGGAATTGAAACGGATACCCTTCTGACCGTTTCATTAGTTATAAAAGATGTGATAAAGAAAATAGGCGATAAAAACATCGGCGTACTTTCGGGACCTAGCCATGCAGAAGAAGTAGCAAAAAAAATTCCAACTGCAGTAGTTGCCGCATCAAAAAGTTTGGAAACTGCAGAACAAATTCAAGCTGCGTTTATGACTTCTTATCTTCGGGTTTATTCATCTACAGACATTATTGGTGTTGAGCTTGGTGGTGCATTGAAAAATGTTATTGCAATTGGTGCGGGAATAGTTGACGGCGCAAAATTCGGAGACAATACCAAGGCTGCAATAATGACTCGCGGTATTGCCGAAATATCACGAGTTGGAATTGAACTCGGAGCTCGCCCCGAAACTTTTTCCGGCTTATCAGGTATAGGCGATGTAATTGTAACCTGTATGAGTCGTCACAGCCGTAACCGTTACGTTGGTGAACAGATCGGGAAAGGGAAAAAACTTAAAGATGTATTGAAGTCTATGAATATGGTTGCCGAAGGTGTTGTTACTGCTAAATCCGCCAGAGAACTTGCTATGCAAGCCAAAGTAGAAGCCCCCATAATTGAAGCCGTATATAAAACATTGTATGAAAACCGCGACCCTCAAAAGATGACCTACGAGTTAATGAACAGAGATATGAAGTCGGAACATTAATCCTTTCTTTTAAGTTTACATCGAATCAACTATATTTTAACATATCTAAAAACTTTTCTTTGAATGAACAAAGAACTTTCCACATCAATACAATATTTAAAATCCGTCGGACCAAAACGTGCCGAAGCTTTTCAAAAAGTCGGGATTGAAACCGTTGAGGATCTCCTTTACTATTTCCCAACCAAGCATTTAGACCGTTCTACCATTCTCAACTCGGTTAAAGTTGTTCAATATATAAACAACGGCTACGATGGAGAGGTTACAATCATCGGGAAGGTTGTTGATACGGAATTAATTCGTTACGGGAAAAAGCAAATTTTCAAAGTACAGATGAAGGATAAAGCCGGTCATTTTGAGTGTGTTTGGTTTCAAGGAATAAAATTCTTCAAGGATGTTTTCAAAGAAAATGATATTTATGCAATTTCTGCAAAACCGGTTATAACCCGTTACGGTAATTTACAATTTACTCATCCTGATTTTGATAAGATTACCGATAACGAATCCGAAGAATTTCTAAACACCGGAAAGATAATTCCATTTTATAAAGTCTCAAAAGAATTAAAAACATCAAAGTTAGGCGATATCAGCCTGAGAAGAATTATTAGTAATGCAGTAGAGAACTACTCGAAATTAATACCTGAATCACTTCCTTCACAAATAATAAATAAAAATGATTTGCTCCCGAAAAACATAGCAATTCAAATTTACCATCATCCCTCCGATCTTAACGAATTGTATAAAGCTAAAGAGCGTTTTAAGTACGAAGAATTTTTTTACCTCGAATGTTTGGCAGCATTGAGAAAGCAAAGGCTGAAGAGCAAAAGAAACGGGATAAAATTTAATGTTCGCGCTGAACCGATAAGAAAATTTATCAACAACCTTCCTTTTGAATTAACCAAAGCTCAACTAAAGGTGCTTAGTGAAATAAGAAGAGATATGGAAAGCCCGGAACCGATGAACAGACTTCTCCAAGGTGATGTTGGCAGCGGTAAAACAATAGTTGCGTTAATATCAATGCTTATTGCAGTTACCAATGGTTTTCAAGCAGTGCTTATGGCACCTACCGAAATCTTAGCTGATCAGCACTTTAAAAAAATTCATCAATTTCTAAAAGGAACGAATTTTAATGTAGCGCTTTTAATCGGTGGACAAAAAACCAAAACCCGGAAAACTATTTTAAACGGAATAGCTTCCAACGAAATAAATATAATCATAGGCACACATGCACTTCTTGAAGAAAATGTTTCAATCCCGAAAATGGGTTTGGTTGTCATTGATGAACAGCATCGTTTCGGGGTTGCTCAGCGCTCTCGTTTAATCGGCAAAACAATTTCACCCGATGTATTAATAATGACTGCGACCCCCATTCCTCGTACAATTTCTATGACTGTCTACGGTGATCTTGATGTATCGGTAATCGATCAAATGCCGAAAAACCGCAAAGAAATAAAAACAGCTTTGAGAAGTGAAAAAAATTTGGAAGATATCTTCAAGTTCATCAGAGAAAAAGTTAAATCCGGTGAACAAGCATTTATTGTTTATCCTTTGGTTGAAGAATCGGAAAAACTCGATTTGAAAGATGTTACGAGTGAATATGAAAAAATAAAAGAAACCTATCTCAGCGGAATAAACGTGAACTTAATTCACGGTAAAATGAAATGGCAAGAAAAAGAATCTATTATGGAAAGATTCGCACAAGGTGAGTTTGATGTTTTGTTCTCAACAACTGTAATCGAAGTGGGAATAGATATACCCAATGCTACCGTAATGGTAATTAACGAAGCATTCCGGTTCGGACTCTCGCAGCTTCACCAGCTTCGCGGCCGTGTGGGCAGAGGCGATAAACAATCCTTCTGTATTTTGGTTACAAGAGACGAACATTTACAAAAAATGAAAACAAGAAACATCTCCTTAGATTATCTTTCTGCTTCGGAGCTTGAAAAATATAAAGCACAAATACGTTTAAATGCAATGGTTGAACACAACGACGGATTTAAACTTTCCGAAATTGATTTTAAACTTCGTGGACCCGGAAATATTTTCGGTGTTGAACAGAGCGGAATACCTCAACTAAAACATGCAGATTTAATTAACGACACCGGGCTATTGATAAAAGCAAAAGAAGATGCATTTAAAATAATTACAACGGATCCTTCCCTTTCCAAAGAAGAAAATCTCGTCATCAAGCATCACTTAAAGAAAAATTATTCAACAGCACTTAAGTTTTCTCTCATCGCTTAAAAAATTTTAAAAAATATTTTAAATCACTAACAAAAAAAATTTTTTTACTAAGTTGTTGCATATGAATATTAAACTTTTATATTGCCTATAACTTTTTAAGGAATTTTTATTCCTTACAATGATAAAAAAGTTCAACGTCGCACTTACATATAATGTAAAACCTGAATCATCAACAAAAGTTTCTAACAACTCATCCCAAACCTATCTCCAATCCAACAATTCATTAGATAAATATGCCGAGTGGGATACATATGAAACAATTTTTGCATTAAGAGATGCTCTTGCATTGCATCATAAAGTTACTCTGATTGAAGCAAACGAAGATGCGTATGAAAAATTCCGAAAGTTGAATCCGGAAATTGTCTTTAATGTTGCCGAAGGTGCAAACGGTATAAGCAGAGAAGCACAAATACCGGCAATGTTGGAAATGCTTCAGATCCCTTACACAGGTTCTGACCCTCTTACATTGAGTTTATGTTTGGATAAATCACGAACCAAAGAAGTTTTGACCTATCATAAAATTCCTAATTCAAAATTTGTCGTCTCATTTGGTGAAAACGGTTTTGCCGGAAATGAATTACGATTCCCTCTTATGATAAAACCAATTGGTGAAGGCTCGAGCAAAGGCATTTTTAATTCCTCTTATGTGAACGATCACGAAACTTTAGAAAAAACCTTAGCTGAAAACGTATTAAAATATAATCAACCGTTTATTGT
>NPID01001587.1_pt1 | contig 11382 bp, 9 predicted proteins | sample 8637491 | NCBI WGS metagenome assembly NPID01 (sample SAMN07420843, study PRJNA396082) | bioreactor metagenome | isolation source: sample BA6 brine-fed electro-methanogenic bioreactor BA | place: Japan: Kochi | collected 2016-06-14 | reverse complement strand
CGGGCCAGCATCTTCCGGGTGCGCGGATGCAGGGGGATAATAAAAGGCATTCCCTCTTCCTCTGCAATGCTAACGATCGCCCTGAAGATGGACGTCAGCCGCTCCGCCCTGTCGGTGTTGTGGTCGCGGTGGATGGTGGCCAGCACAAATGGCTTGCCCTCCATGCCTGTTCTTTTCAGTATTTCCGAACGCTCTTCCGCTACGCGGGAAAAATACAGGGCATTGTCGTACATCACGTCACCGCAATGGAACACCCCGGGATGATCGGGCGAATATGGCCCTTCTTCCCCCACGGGAAACCCTTCACGTTTTAAATTGTTGATCCCGGTTTCTGTCGGGCTGAACAGGAGGGTGGAGCAGTGGTCGGCCGTGATGCGGTTGATCTCCTCGGGCATGGATTTATTGAAGGAACGCAGTCCGGCTTCGATGTGGGCTACGGGCACACCCATTTTCACTGCTGCAATGGCCCCCGCCAGGGTGGAGTTGGTATCTCCGTAAAGCACCAGCCATTCTGGCTTTTCCTTTTCGATCACTTCCTCGATGCCTTTGATCATGGCGGCAGTTTGCTCACCATGCTTTCCCGAACCCACATTAAGGTTATGATCGGCCGGGGGGATGCCCATCTCATCGAAGAATACCTGCGACATATTCTCGTCGTAGTGCTGCCCGGTATGCAGGATCACTTCCTGCAGTCGATCCGAAAAATCGGTCCTGATGGCCCTGGAAAGCGCCGCTGCCTTAATAATCTGCGGCCTCGCGCCGATGATGGTGAGGAGTTTTTGCATTCACTTGTATTTTGGTTTCAAATTTAAGCTTTTTCAGTAGATATGATGAGTCAGAGAGTTCCTGAATCAGAGAGTTCCTGAATCAGAGAGTTCCTGAGTCAGAGAGTTCCTGAATCAGAGAGTTCCTGAGTCAGAGAGTTCCTGAATCAGAGAGTTTCTGAATCAGAGAGTTCCTGAGTCAGAGAATTCGGGAATTTCCTAAAATGACCATTTCTCTGGCTGCCTTGACATATTAACAAGTTTTCCGATAATATGATCATACAACTGGATCAATTTTTTATGCTTTTCATTTTCAAGATAATTAAAGGAGATGGCAAAATCGAGCCATGTAATGGTTTCTGATGCTTCCGATACGCATAGTATTAATTTTGCAACAAATGCCTTTTTGTATTTTCGGTTTCGATATGCTTCCGCAATATTTGCACAAACTGACCTTGACGATCTTCGAATTTGATCAGTTAAGGAATATCTTTCCTCTTTGGGAAATGATTTTGATATTTCGTGAATTTCCAATGCAGATTGAAAGGCAAGTTGATATACCCTTAAGTCTTTGTGTGTTTTAATCTGTACCATAACACTAATTTGTTATTATTAACTCTCTAACTCCCTGCCCCCCTGACTCTCTAACTCCCTGACCCCCTGACTCCCTAACCCCCTGACTCCCTAACCCCCTGACTCCCTGACTCCCTGACTCTCTGACTTCCTAACTCCCTGACTCTCTGACTCCCTAACTCCCTAACTCCCTGCTATAGCAAGCCTTCGTCGGCAAAACTAAAATAACTATCCTCCCCAACAATGATATGGTCGAGTACCGGAAGGTCGAGAAAAGAACCGGCTTTTTTGAGTTTTTGGGTAAGCCTGATATCGGATTCGCTGGGCCTGATGTTGCCTGACGGATGGTTATGACAAAGTATAATTGATGCTGAATACTGTTCCAGGGCTGATTTAAAGATCTTCTTCGGGTCTGCCACTGTACCCGAAAGGCCGCCCTGGCTGATGCAAATTGTTTTGATCACTTTATTCCCCCTGTTCAGAAGCAATATCCAGAACTCTTCATAACTGAGGTCCCTCAAGGCTGGTTTAAAGAGTGTAAATACATCACGGCTGCAGGATATCTTTTTACGCTGCAGGCTTTCTTCCGATCCTGACCGATTAGCGAGTTCCAAAGCTGCTATGAGTGTTATCGCCTTGACGGTTCCGATACCTTTTATCTTTGTCAGGTCTCCTACCGAAAGTCGTGAAAGTTCTTTTAGCTTTCCTCCCGAATCATCTAGTAATTGTTTCGACAGGTCAAGTGCTGTGAACTCTTTGCTTCCGGAAGCAAACAATATGGCAATCAATTCAGCATTGCTTAAGGCTTTTTTGCCTTTTATCAGCAACTTTTCCCTGGGACGATCATCCTCTGCCCAAAGTCTGATAGGTATTTTTTTATTGTAGTCAGTCATATGCCCTCCTGACTATTAATACCCAAAATCAAAAAATGTCACACCCAAAAACGAAGATTTTTTCAAAAAACCACTTCCCCACGTCTCCCCGTTACCAAGTCACCCCGTCCTATAGTCAAAAAAAAAGTCCCACCCCTTGCGGAATGAGACTCTCTTTACGAAAATATTTTCTTCCAATCACATGGAATTCACGTGCCTGCTCAGCTTTGATTTGAGGTTGGCTGCTTTGTTCTTATGGATCACAGACATCTTTGCCAGCCTGTCGATCATGGATACCATGCCGGGGAGCTTTTCTTCTGCTTCTTTCCGGTCTTCCAGTGCCCTGAACTTCCGGAGGGCATTTCTCATCGTCCTTCCGTAATAACGGTTGTGCTCCCTCCTTTTGGCGGTTTGCCTGATCCTCTTAATCGCTGATTTATGATTTGCCATTGTTGTTGTATTGTTATCCTAAACTAAATTTCTTTTCAATTTGGGGGTGCAAAGATATAAAGAAATACGGAAATCAAAAAATATTCTTTAAAAAACTATCAGGCTTAGCCGTTTACAGGTTCCGGATAAGTTTCATTGTGAGAAATGATTCTCCGGTTCTGGTTTTCACGCTACCATTGCCTTTTTCGCGGTCGGCGATTATTTCGATGTAATCATTGGCATTCAGTTGTATGTACACCGGATTGATACTCATGCTTTCATAAGGACTATTATTCCATCTGGAGTAATGGTACGAGGTGCCACGTTCATGATACGTGGTTCCATTCTTCAGGATCCTGATGCGGACAACATTGGAATTGCCGCTGTTCACATCCACATTGAGATGGTAAGAAAGCTCATATACGCCATCTTGTTCAACTTCGATCCTTGAATTGTTGGCCGCGGAAGAGTAGGTAAAGACCTCTGTGTCCTGAAAATCTGTACCATCCCATGGGATAGCCACTCCTGATTGTGTATTCAGGTCTACCTGAGTTGTATTATACACCTGGATAATTTTTGGACTGACCTGGATGGTAGCACTGCTGTTACCATTATCGGTCACGTCAACCATTCCTTCAAAATTCAGGGTGTGTACATCCGCAGCAATGCTGTCGTTATTGTGGTTGATATCCAGGGAACTGATCATCTCAGGATCCACCCAGGAGGTATTCCCGTTTTCATCGGTGATCATAACCTTATTGGGATCGGTGAAACCGGCGATCTTCAGGGCAGTGATGGTCAGGGTGTCGTTCACCTGCATTTTTTCAATGCCGCTGATATTATTATTGTCGTCGATCAAAATACCACTGTTCTGGATGCTGTCGCCTGTTGTTCCCGAAAAGCGGACGATGGCCTGATTGGTACTGGCATCCGGCAGGTGGATGTTTCCTTCACTTTTGGAAAGATTATTCCATTTGCTGCCATTCCAGAAATAAAAGCCTTTTGCCTGGTTGGCTCCGGCGTTATAGATCAGTAGGCCATCGGCGGGATCGCTGATCGGCGAAGCCGAATTCAGGTCGCTGCTGAGGTTCACGCGGGGGATCAGCAATCCCTTGTCGGTGGAGTGGATGTCGAGTGCAGATGAAGGATCGGGGTTTTCAATATTGATCCCTACCTGGGCGGTAAGTGCCGTTCCTGCAAAGAGAAATACGGCGAGTAAAAGTAATCGTGCTTTCATGACTTAGGTTAAAAGAATTTCAAAATCGCGGCGAAAATATAATTTGGTTTTTTTCCCGCCATAGATTTTCTGCAAACTGACAAAAACTGTCCCAATTTGGAAAAAGACCCTTTTTGTCTTATATTCGGAAAAATACTGTTCTTAACCTAAATTCCAAACATTTATGCTTATGAGAAAAATTGTACAAATACTTGTCGCTCTGGCACTTCTCTTTCCTGTTGCAGGCTTTGCACAGAGCTGTGTCGACTTTGAATCCCAGGGGGTCGGTTCCCAATTTGGGAATGGAATTAATGGCCAGGGGGATATCATTTTTGTTGAAAACGGCATCCACGTTACCGTGGAATATTTTGAGTGGGTTGGTGGCGGAGGAACATTCGGAAACTGCGATGTGATCGACGGTACTTCGGTGTATGGCACCGGGAATGCCATGTGGACCAGCAACATTAACCTGGGTTTCGACTTTTTTGCCCTGGGTTTTGTCCCCAACAAGGTGAGCTTCGATTTTAATGATTCCGGTGGAAATGAAAACATTTCCGTAAACGGCTCCACTGTATTTGTCGGGGAACTGATGATGGCAATTATGCCGTCAGGCATCAGCATCGGCTTCACGAATATGGGTAGTTATATGCGTGCCACCCTGACCGGCCCCATTACCTCGCTGATGGTGGGTGGGCAGGAATTCAGCATCGACAATGTATGTGCTGAATACATTGAAGACCCGAACGAATGTGTCGATTTTGAGCTTCTCCCGCTCGGGGCCCAATACGGAAACGGGATCAATACCCAGGGTGACGTGATCTTCACCGAGAACGATATCCCGGTGAGCGTGGAATACTTTGAATGGATCGGCGGAGGAGGAACTTTTGGTACCTGCAACGTGGTCGATGTTTCCGGCAGTATCGGGACCGGCCAGGGCATGTGGACGAGCAATATCAACCTTCGGTTTAACCTGAACAACCTTGGGTATGTTCCCAACTGGGTGACTTTCGATTTCGGTGATTACGGCGGTGAAGAAAATATCTCCGTGAACGGATCTCCGGTATATGTTGGTGAACTCATGGGAGCGGTGCTGCCTTCGGATGTGTCGTTCTATATTGCCGATTACGGTACTTTCCACAGGGCCACCATCATCTGCCTTGATGGCATTTCGGAGTTTATGGTCGGCGGGCAGGAATTCGAGATCGATAATATCTGCCATGACCATGTGAACTTTGATTCCTATTGTGTTGATTTTGAAACCCTGGCACTGGGAAGTATGTACGGAACAGGGATCAACAGTCCCGGGGATGTGATCTTCACCCAGAATTCCATCCCGGTTTCGGTGGAAGAATTTCTTTATGTTACGGGTGGGACTACCTTCGGTTTTGCCGAGGTTATGAATTCTTCCGGCATAGGAACAGGTCAGGATATGCGCCTGGGCAATATCAACCTGATGTTTGATTTTGACGCTATTGGTATGATCCCGGATTTTGTGACTTTTGATTTTGCCGATTATGGTGGAGAAGAAAACCTGGGCATCAATGATGAACCCATTTTTGCCGGAGAACTGACCATGGCCACGGTACCTCCCGGCTTTGTGGCCAGTTTCTCCATGAGCGGCGATATCGGGCAATGCATCATCACCGGTCCGGTGGAAAAACTGATCGTCGGAGGGCAGGAGTTCTTCATCGATAATGTTTGCGCGCATTTCATCCAGACCTCCATCGGGGAACCCGCCGGACAAGGTCATGCAGATGCTGTTCTCGGGCAGAACTATCCGAATCCCTTCAGTGGGATCACACAGATCCCCTTTAGTGTGAAGGAAAGTACTCATGTGAAGATCAGTGTATTTGATCAGCTGGGCCGCGAAGTGGAGGTACTTGCCGACCAGGAATACCTGCCCGGAGACTACCAGCTGAGCTGGGATGCAGGCCAGGCCGCCAATGGAATATACTTCTGCAGGCTGAAGACAGGCCAGGCTACACAGGGAACAAAACTGATCATCAGGAAATAACTCATCATAATTAGGGATACCCGGAACCCGGCATCAAAGTCATCCTGAGCGAATTCGAAGGACGGCATCCGCATTAACATTTCATTATGAATTTTTTCATGGTGATACGCTTGCTTGTGTATTAATTTTATACCACTTATGACAAAATTTGCCGATATCCACTGCCATCCGGGCATGCATCCCTTTGCATTCGATTATGCCGGGAAAAAGCAGAATGAAAACGTTTGGGACTATGATCCTCCTAAGCCAAAACAGCGCGACAGCCAATTTCCTGAATTTACGCAATCCGATTTCCGGTCGATGGTGAAAGGAGGGGTGAAACTGGCCATTGCCTCCATCTATCCCATTGAGCAGGGCTGGTTCCTTCCCAGGGGCCTTGGCGACGGGGTGCTGACCGATTTCCTCGCCAAAATGATCTCCAAATTGCCGGTGAAATTCGTGAATGATGCGCAGGACGATAGTTACCGCTATTTTGATTTCTTTTTTAAGGAATACCATTTTCTGAATGAGGAAGATGGCAAGGCCCACAGGGTCGGGAACAAAATACACCGGTACATGATCCTGAAGCCCGGCGATGACATTGATGCCATCCTCGACAGGGAAGATACGGTCGGGGTGGTATTGTCGGTGGAAGGCGCACAGTCGTTCATTCCCGGGAATGCAAAAACCATCAACAGCGCCAGCTTCGATTTCGACCAGGTGATCAGGAACATCGAAGCTGTGAAAGCCTGGGATCATCCGCCTTTCTTCGTTTCCATGTCGCATCATTTTTATAATGGTTTCTGTGGCCATGCCCGGAGTTTCCCGGGCATCGCCAGCAAGCTCCTCGACCAGAAGGTGGGACTGAACGAGCCCATCAACAGCCGTGGCCGCAAGGTGATCGACTGTTTCCTGGGCCTGAATGAATTTGCAGGCAACGGACAGCGGATCCTCATCGACACCAAACACATGAGCGTTTCGGCCCGCAAGGAGTATTATGCAAAGATCAGGGCATTCAATGAGGGCAAGGCCGATGCCGACAAGATCCCCGTGGTGATCAGTCACACGGCATATTCCGGTCATCCGACCCTCGACGATGCCATCGTCCGGCCGGATACTGATGATGACAAGTACGATGCTTCGGAAACCTTCAACAACTGGAGCATTAATCTCTGCGATGACGAGATCCTGGAAGTGTTCCATTCCAACGGCCTCATGGGATTGAATTTTGATGAGCGCATTCTTTCGGGGAAGAAGGTGATGGAGGACTATGAGAATCGTTTCAGCAAGAAGGATATTCACAACAGGACCGAAGAGGTTCGCCTGTTCTGGGCGCAGCAAATGCTGAACAACCTGCTGGCCATTGTGAAAGTGGTGGTAAATTCGGGGCAGGTCGCTGCCGGTGAGAAAGTAAAGATCTGGAATATGCTTTCCCTGGGTACCGATTTCGATGGCATGATCAATGCCGAAGATGGCTATCTTACTGCCGAGGAATTTCCCGACCTGCGAAGCATGCTGGAGCAGATCATGCCGCAGCAGGCCAATATCGGGCATTTATTGCAGGGCTTGAGCGTTGAGGAAGCCCTCGACAAGATCATGTACGAGAATGCCTATCATTTTACGAAAACCTATTACATGAATTAAACACACGATCATGGATAAATTACTGAAGATCGCGGTAGCGGAACTGGGGCAGAAAGAGATCAGGGGCCCCGAAGATAATCCTACCATCGTAAATTATGCAAAGGAAGCCGGTTTCAAATGGGTGAATGATGATGAAACGCCCTGGTGCAGCATTTTCGTGAACTGGGTAGCCAAAAAGGCCGGCCTGAAAGCCAGCGGCAAAGCGAATGCCCGCTCCTGGCTGCTCGAAGGCATCAATGTTGACAATGCCCCCGAGCCCGGCGATGTGGTCATTTTCTGGCGGGGCAGCCCGGATTCGTGGCAGGGCCATGTGGGCTTTTTCTTTGGCTTTTCCATCGATGGCGACCGGGTGTATTGCCTGGGCGGGAACCAGGGGAACCAGGTTTCGGTTTCGGCATATTCCATCGACAATGTGCTTGGTTTTCGCCGGCTGGCAGCCTCCGACATGACCAAATTGCCCAAAGCGGTCCTGAAGAGAGGCGACAAAGGCAATGCGGTAAAAGACCTTCAGGATGCGCTGAAAGCAGCCGGGATCGATTGCGGCACCAGCGATGGCGATTTTGGCCCCCTTACCGAAGATGCCGTGGCTTTGCTTCAATCCATGAAGACCGGGCTGAAAGTGGACGGAGTGTACACCAAAGCCACCCGTGATTTTCTTTTTGAGGTATTGAACGGATAGGAAATCTATCCGACATAGAAGCTGGGATTATGGTACTGATGTTCGAGCCAGAACACAGCCATGATGTCCTGGAAATGATCCCCCAGCAGGGCATCGTATTTTTTTAGGGCATCTACGATCAACTGGTTTTTTGCCTTATCGATCTCCGAGGCGTCAGCAATGCTCATGACGCTTAATTTTCGGATCAGACCTCCCAGGATGGCCGCTCCCCTGGCCACACCTTCGGCCAGCACCACATCAATTTGAGTTACCTCAGGATTCTTAGCTTTTTGCTGGTGGATGGTCAGGCCGAGCATACTGGAAGCGATCAGGATTTCGGCCTTATTATTGTTGAATTCTGTTTTATCCCCGGCCAGGGCATATTTCCGGATATTCCTCAGTGAGGAGGCTATATCCACTGCCCGGTCCCATACATGGGTATAGAAGCGCGATGCCGCCTTCCTGGCTTTGTCTTCCAGGGTAGGAGGCTTGCCCGTTGTGCTTACTCCCGGGGTGAATACGAAATCGTGCGCATATTTGCTCCGGTCGAGCCAGCGCCGCGGCCATTCTTCCAGTACGGAAGCCGTGGTGATCTTGGTATCCTCATCAAGGGCTGCAAAACTGTCTTTATTTGTTGAGGGAGGATAGTATATGCCGTTATCATCCACGCTATTATCGGCCAGGTGGGTGGCTTCATGCATCACGGTGATCAGGGTTTCGCGTTCATCTTTTACCTTTACCACTCCGGGAGCCAGGTGCATCTGCTGGCCGTCGTACCAGGCCCATCCGCCCAGGTTAACTTCAGAATCATCGCGGTTGTAATCGGTATTGAAGCCGGAATCCATCTTCACATCGGTGGAGATCAGATTTTGGAGAACATCCCCGGCTTTGCGGTAAATAGTCTTTGCTTCAGAGGTTTTCGCGCCAAAAATACGTTTCAGCGATTTGCCCATACCCTGAGCGACCCTCAAAATACGGATGGCCCATTGTACATATCGTTTGAATTTCGCCCGTTCTTCTTTTTTAATTTTTGTTTCGGCATCCGCTACATTATTGTAAATGATGGTCCGGTCGTTCTGGTTAAAGTATTTTTCAAAGGCAGTTTTATCAAAGCCACCGGCCGGGGGGAAGATCTCGTTCATGATCTCCGCTACGCTCTTTTCGGATTTGATCCTTTTTTCGCGGGCCATGCGTTTCAGCATGATCTCAATGGAATGTTTGATCACCGGCAGGGGAATGCTCTTGGCCGGGTCGCTCACCGCTTTTTCAATATTCCCGGAAGTGGGGAGGCGGTATTTTCGTTCCTGAACTGGGGCTGATTGATCTATTTTACGAGAAATCTGGCTATTTGCTATAGATCGCGAATTGCGTGACCCCCGGGTCCGTATTTTTGCATTCCTCCCCATTTTTATCAAGTTGAGAGCCGTACTTCTTTTAATCCGGTTGAAATGACCAGATAGTTGTTATTCAGAATAATTTCCTTAATGAGAAAAGAAAGTTCTATATCCTGCTTTTTCCATAGATCGGATATTTGTTTATCAACCGGATGGTAAACCATCTTTCTTTCCCCTTTAAGGGATTCTGGCTCCAGGATCAGGATTTCGCTGGCATCATAAGAGACAAAGGCTCCTCCATCTAAATTGTCATGCATCGCATTTTGAATGTAGCGGATAACTTTTGCATTTATGTTTATCTGTTTGTTCATAAGGTTGAATCCTGTTTTTTCATACTAAAGTAAGAAAGCTCTGTTCAATATCAGCAATTTCGGATAAATAAACATTATTGTGGTAGTGCCCAGGGACCAATAACTGTTTCCCCTTCGTATCGCCTGCCAATTCTTGTACGATCCGTTGGATTATAGTGGCTTGATGACATCACCTCAGTCCGGATTGCTGCCACATTTACAGTTCCGTTTGGTCTTCTGTAATTTGGCCTTGTGGGAGGGAGTCCGTTATCGATTGCAAATTGCTCTGTTTGGATGCGTACCTGAATTTCCTGTTCAAGGTAATCCGGTTCGGTGCTGGTTACATGGCCCAATTCGTGATGGAGTGTCATGGCTGCTTCTGCATGAGAAAGTGCTGCATTAAGCCGAATCGTTGTTCCACTTCTGTCTGTGTTGCCCAATAGCCGACTTGATAAATCAACTTCTACTATGCGGCCATCAGCATGATATTCCCAGGTATCGTATGCATTGGTGAAGGTCATAATAGTATAGCCGGTCGAAATAATAGTGTTGATGGGCCCTTCTTCTCCCAGGCTGTAAAAGAAATTCATGATGCCAACGTGCATCGGAAAGTTTGACTCATTCCCGTAAATTTGAAGGTAGATTGCCAGCCATCTTTCATACGGGCTTGCTGAAGCCAGTTCAATGGCTATGGTGATCAACACCTGGGGGTCGAATGCATGAGCTGCATTATCTGATCTGAGGAGGTCATGCACTTCAGGAACTCCTCTACAGTCGGCCCATCCTTTCATGGCGCGCTCTATTCGCAGATGCAGGGGCCATTGCTCTTCAATTCCATATCGTAGTAAATTTAATGCCAGCCAAATATCATCAGTCCCGGGTGAAAATACCGTATTCAGGCTTACCAATAACTGCATGTTTCCACTTTCTGCTCCATTTGCAGATCGCAACAGATCAAATACAGCTCCTTTGCCTCCGCAATCCGACCAGCCTTTCATTTCCCTTTCAACTTTCAGGTGTATGGGCCATCCACTTTCCGGACCATGTGCCAGAATATTGGTGGCCAGCCACAGATCATCTCCCCGAAGGTTCGAAATAACATAGGTGTTTAAATCCAGATCAGGGGAATGAACTGTTCTTAAACGATCAAAAAATGCCCCTTTGTTTCCGCTTTCCCACAAGGTTTGAAGTTCATCGGAGAGTGGGCTCTTTTGAATTCGTCGGTGAAGTCCTTTCTGCTGCACCACATGCGTAAGCTCATGCGCCAGCAGTTCTTTTCCCGAGCTTGTTCCCGGATTATACTTTCCCTCACCAAAAAATACATTGTTCCCGAAAGTGAAAGCTTGTGCGTTAATCCTTTCATTCAAAGCACGGGCATTATCGCCATGGTGTATGCGTACGTCCGAAAAATCAGCACCAATACCTTTCTCCATAAAGGTCCGGGTGCTTTCCGGTAATGGGTTTCCCCCATGCTGGGCCTGACTCAGGTCTTGCTCAAAGGAATTCGTGGTATTCTCCATGGGTTCGCGCCTGATCTCTTTGGCCTGCA
>NPID01002718.1_pt2 | contig 11398 bp, 7 predicted proteins | sample 8637491 | NCBI WGS metagenome assembly NPID01 (sample SAMN07420843, study PRJNA396082) | bioreactor metagenome | isolation source: sample BA6 brine-fed electro-methanogenic bioreactor BA | place: Japan: Kochi | collected 2016-06-14 | reverse complement strand
GTTGTAAATCCTGCTACCAGGCAAGTTACAATATTGGTTCCACAATCCATTGAACAAGGAGCCAACGTTACTGTTCAAATCAAGAAACAAGCAAAGATCATTGTTCCTACCATAGATGTAACTCCCAAGTATTTTACACTGACCATTCAAGTATCTTCAGAAACGGATCCATACATTTCAGATCCTTTTGAAGTTTACACATCTATTGATAATCTTGTTGTCTTTCTTAGTGACCCCGGAGTTGGTGTTGTTTCCCAACAAGAAATATCCTTTACATTAGGTGACGTTGATGAAGGTTTAAAGGCTGGAGAAAGTATTACAATCGAGTATCCATCCGGGACAAACATTCCAACCTTTATCAATGCAGGTAATATACGAATTCTCGATGTTACCGCCGCTGTAGAAATGAATCCTTCGTCGGTTCAGGTGAGTGGTCAGAAGATCATTTTAACCCTACCTCCAACATTTCCTACCATTCTTGAAAAGAATCCCGTAAAGGTAATCTTTTTAGCAAGCTGTGGTATTTCCAATCCCACCGAACCAGGATCTTATACCCTAAAAGCTCATACCTCCAAAGAAACAACTCCCGTTCAATCTGAATTTTATACTATTGGTACCGTTTCGGGTGCTGTGCAGGTATCTGTCGAGCCAAAAGCTTCTGGATATTGTATTCCTCAACCTGCTGTTCCTAAGAATAACAAAGGTGCAGAATACTTTATTCATTTCCTGACTGGTTCAAGCGGAGGATTGTCTACAGGTCAATTTGTTTCGGTTGTCTTTCCTCCTTCATATACAACAATCCTAAATACGAATTACCCTGTGCCAACCAATCAAATTCCACCTGGAAACATCTTAATCAATAATCAACCTGTAACCCAAAACTCCAATATTGTCGATGCACCAGCTTCTTATCCTGTGGGTTCAAAAATGATCCAAATTCCTCTTCCTGTGTCAGTTGGTGCCAATGAAAAAGTTTCTATCCATTTCTTGGAATCTGCTGATATTGATAACCCTATTGTTACAGTTACTCCTCAGCCCTACACATTGTATGTATTTACTGCTACAGAAACTTCTGCAGTATCAGGCACTTTCTACTTATACTCTCAAATTGAGGGTATTGGCGGAACACCGATTAATAGTAATCTGCCCATTCATGTAGAACTTTCCAATTACACAGCAGGTCGCGATTGTGGTATGAATTTTGGATTCAAAACAGGACCAATCGGTGCTTTAAAAGCAAACATTGACACTGTATCTGTTATGTTACCACCTGGCACAAGACTTCCTTCTTACATTGCTGGCGGGACAATCCTGGTCGATCAAGACGGAATTATTGATGGAAACGAAGTCTCCGTGCTCAATCCAAAAATTGAACAAAATATTGTTACCTTTACAATCCCTATCAACGTAGCCAACCTGGACAAATTGTATGTGTACTTTACAGAGCAGGTTGGAATGTTAAATCCAAGTGCTCCTGGAAACTATCAGATATTTGTGAAAACTTCCTCAGAAGAAAACTATATCGGATCGTTGGAGTATACCATCAATCCAGTTTCCTACACAATTCCTACTGTAACAGTAAAACCAGCCTTTCTAGGTGAAGAAGCAGCCTATACGGTTCGTTTCCAAACTGGATCATACGGTAATCTAAACATGGGAGATACGATTAATCTTCGATTTCCAGCTGATACCACGATTCCTGCATCTCTCAATTCTTCTTATGTTCGTGTCAACAACGTCCGATGTGCGATTAATCCTCTCACCAATCCAGTAGATCGAACAATCCAGATTTATAGTCCCGTTGCTATTAGTGGTAATTCTACTATTGAAATTACAATCCATGAAGACGGGAAGATACTGAACCCAACAATAGCTGCTAAGTACAACATGGAAATCTGGACCCTTCGAGAAGGTTCTAAGAATAATCCTCTTATCTCAAATGAATATGAGATATATGCCAACACTTCTCCTTTGCACATTACAATGGATATTTCGCCATGCACTCCTTTTACCAATGCAGAATACCATGCAGAATTTTATACTCCTGTTGCTCTTGTCGCTAACACAACCGAAGTGAAAATCACTTTCCCAAATGGCACCTTTATACCTTCTACTCTTGACTCTTATACAATATTATTTGATTCTACGTTTTGCCGTGCTGAACCAACTGTTAATCAGTATACTGTCACACTGGTTTCCCCTATCGCGATTGAAAAGAACCATTTAGTCAAAATAACCTTTACAAAAGATGCTGATATTCAAAACACCAGCGAAGGTACACATAAAATGTATTTTGAAGTAGTTGGACCTGGTCTGGTACAACGTGATTTGAGCGTCTATATTTGTCCTGATTTAGATTTGCAGCGAGTTGAGATCACTCCAGACTCACTTACCATTGCAGAAGGAAAATCACAGACATTTACGGCATTTGCCTATGATGCAAATGGTAATCGAATCTCGCGAGGAGTTGAATATCACTGGAATATTTCCGGTAACATTGGATGGTTAAGCACTTTTAAAGAAGAAAGAACAGAGTTTTATGCCAGTGACATCGGAGTAGGGAACATTACTGTAACGGTGACATATGGTTCCCAATCTTCCATTACGGTCTCTGCAACAATCACAGTCGTAGGGCCATTGGATCGAATTGTTCTTTCTCCTACCTCAATCACCACTTCAAGAGGAAAAAAGACTCGATTTATGGTTACTGCCTATGATGCACAAGGGGAAATCATCCAGGATGTTGTATATACTTGGTCTATTGAGCCAGCAAATGGAAAAATCGTCAAGTTGACAAATCCAAACGAGATTGACTTCTTAGCGGAATCAGAGGGTCGATGTACTTTAACCATACGTGTGCAACAGCAAGATGTATATCGTGAAGCCACTGCTGAAGTCAACATACGAAATGGTGTGAACGATCTACGTTTTGAACCTTCCTCTTATTCCAAAGCTTTTGAACCTTCTGAAATTGTTGGTCCAATTGTTGTGAAAATGATTGATCAGAGTGGAAATCCTATTGTTCAAAATGTGACCTATACCATTACACTCAAATCATCGTCCACAACCTCACGTTTTTCTTTAGATGGTGTAACTTGGAGCGATCAACATACCATTCAGGTAGACGTTGCCCCTAATTTTTCTGAATCCATGCCATTTTATGTATCCGATTTAGAACAAGGTAATATTTCCATAACGGCAACATCGCAAGATTATAACGCTGCCATTATGACGCTGAGTATTCGTGGTATAAAGAAAAGAATATTATTCAAAACACCACCCAGGCTTCTTCGTGTCAATCAACCCTCGGATCCCATTATTGTGAAATTAGCAGATATTTTTGGCAACTCCTTTGCGATGAACCAGGATATTCTTTTCCATGTGAAAGCAGATTCACAAATGGTTTCTTTCTCTACCTTTTCCTCTGTGGAAGAGTGGTTACCTCAAAATAACATATTACTGAAAGCTGGAAAAGAGGAAGTTCAATTTTATTGCATGGATTCTCGAGAAGAATCTTTCAATATCACCGTATCACACCCACTATTTGGAACTATTACTCAAATGGCAATGGTTGCATCTCCAGGTTCGGTGAGTATGCCAGAGGTTACTGTTAATCCTTCCACGGTAGATGCAATGGCTACCTATTACATATCTTTGACCCTTGGTTTAGATGGTAGCCTTGAGACTATATCAGACACAATTACGATTCAATTTCCACCGGAAACTACACTACCCAATTACCTTTCTGCACAAGATATTTTAGTGAACGATAATCCTCTGTTTACAACCCCATTTATTGATGCCAATAAGAAATTTATTCGCATTGTACCGCCCGTAGCACTTAATGGTGGTCAGAAGATTGAGATTGTTGTGAAGGGGATAACCAATCCTTCCAGAGAAAACGATTATTACCTGACTGTCTTTACCTCAAAACAAACCAAGCCTTCTGTGTCAGCCCCATACCATATAGGGGTATCGTCGGTTTCTGATTTCGTTGTAATCCCCAATCCTGTCATCGCAGGTGAGATTGCAGCATATGAAATTGAATTCCGCACAGGGGTTTCTGGAGAGTTAAATCCCGGAGATACAATCGTATTCTTGTTTGATTACAATTTCATCATTCCAAATAAAATCGCTCGAAATAGCGTCATGATTAATGGTATGATGCCCTCAGCAGAACCCATTGTGTCTGGGAAATCGATTATTCTGAAAGTGGATCGCACCATTGGTTCTACTGCTCTGGTAGATGTGGTCATCACAAGAGATGCAGGAATACGGAATCCAGAATTTCCTGGTATGTATCAGTGTAGACTGTATACATCTCAGGAAGAGTCAAGTGTTGAGTCAGAACCTTTTCAGATTGTAGATCGATCCACTGTGCAAAACGTAAAAGTTAGTTTAAAGCCTGCCACAATTGCTTCAGAAACCCAGATCACGATTAATGCAAATCTTGGTCCTTATGGAGCACTTGTACGGGGCGAAAAGATATATGTCTCTCTACATCCATTTGTAATGCCCGAAACTCTACATGGCAGCTATGTATCTGTAAATGGTATCCGCTTAAGTGGTTCCCTGGAAGTTCAGAAAAAGATCGTCACATTGCCGATTTCTTCGAATCTTTCCAATGGAGCCGATATCAACATTGTGTTTTATTCACAGGCAGGGATCATCAACCCAACTTCTCCCGGGTATGATTATCGCATTAGTATCTGGACCGATAAAGAACCAGCCCAAATGATGTCAGAACCATTTACAGTGGAGCCCAATCTAGAAATAGATTGTCTGTTAACGCCAGATGCTCCCGATGGTTTATCCAATTGGTATGTTACAGCTCCAACCGCAATTTTTACATCCAACGTTATTGGTACATTCTATTACAGAATCGACAACAATCCTGAACAAGAATATACAAGCCCTGTACGTTTGGATATGCCAGGGAAGCACACTCTGTATTATCGATTGGTTACGAATATGGGCACTGAATCCGGTGAATACTCTGTTTCCTTTGCTTACGACGGAGAGAATCCTGAAATTATTACCAACATTGATTCTGAAGTAGTATATACGCGAGATCAAACCTTTGCCCTCTCCTTACGAATCAACGATATTTCCCCTGTAAAAGTCACTATAAACCAAGAGCCAATCACCTTATACGAAAATGCATATTCTGCTCTTTTAAATCTCAAAAATGGAGAAAATATCCTTCAGATTAAAGCAGTGGATGAAGCTGGTAATATCACGTATGCAACCTACCGGATTATTGTTAAAGTGAATCCTCCCATTCTTGTTCTTTCCTCACCACAGCTATATCAAACTGTAGAAGATGTTTACTTCTCCACAACACCCAATGGAAATTCTCTATATGCCAATATCCGAATCAAAGGAACAACCGAGATTGGTATTAAAAAAGTAGAAGTAATCTCACCAACCAAACCTGATGAAATCTTTACCCTGGATGTTGATCATATGGGCGGATTTGATCGAATCGTTGGAATGGCTGTTCTAGCGGGAGATAATATCTTAAAAGTGCAAGTTGAGGATTCTGTAGGGAACAAAAATAATGTGACCGTTTCGTTCATTGTACGATGCACACTTCGATTGAGAATTGGTGTAGAAACTGGATATTTGAATGCCACTGCATTGACACTTGATGCAGCGCCTTATCTAAAATACAACATGCACACAATGATTCCTTTCCGATTGGTGGCTGAATCGTTCGGAGCCACGGTTGGTTGGGAACAATCCACGCGAAAAGTATCCTACGATTTCCGAAGTATTCACATTGACCTGTGGATTGATCAATTGAAAGCTGTGATCACTCATCCAGACGGTCGAACGGAAACTAAAAATATGCCAGCTGAACCAGAATTGAAAAATGGCCGGACCATGATACCACTCCGCTTTGTTGCAGAAGCAATGGGCATGAAAGTCGGCTGGGATGCAAAACTATGGGAAGCTTCAATCACATATCCCTAATGCATACTTAAACTCCAAATAGAAAAAAAGACCGCTTTCAGGGCGGTCTTTTTTTTATCTTGTAAAAAAACCACGAAATGATACACTTAATAAAAATGATTAGGAGTTTTGCATGAGTAATTATATTGAAATCAAATCAATGGATGAGTTTGAAACCCAGGTTTTGAAAGCCGATAAGCCGGTTTTGGTTGATTTTTGGGCTCCTTGGTGCGGTCCATGCAGAATGGTGGCACCTGCATTAGAAGAGCTTGCAAACGAGTCCAATGGTAAGTTTTTGGTTGCAAAAGTGAATACAGATGATGCTGCTGAAGTAGCCATGAAGTATTCCATTGTAAGCATACCAACACTAATTCTTTTCAAGAATGGAACTGCGGTTGATAAGGTCATCGGAGCTTTACCAAAAGAACAACTAAAGGCTTTTATCGACAAAAACGCATAGTCAATGAATAAAAAAACTTTAATGGAGTATATCCAGTCTTTTGTTTTAAAGACTGGATATACTCCATTGGATATGAAGATCAGTGTCAAAAATGATACTTTGCGGATTGCTTTTAGTATTTTTAAACAAGGAGTAGACATCTCTCTTGATGACTGCTCCAAGGTTACGCTGATTGTCCGTGATTTTTTGAATATGTTACTTGGCATTGAAGCCAATTTTATTGTGGATGTATCATCGCCTGGAGCAGATAGAAAACTAAAAACCTGGCAAGAGTATTCGATGTTTCAGGAGAAAAAAGTACGAATAGTACTCAAGGACGGTAATACTGTTGAGGCTATTTTGAAAGGAACCAAAGAGCCAGATCAAGTTTTGTATTGGTGTGAAAACGAAGAGAACGTTGTATCATATGACGATATTGCAAGTTGCCGATTAGTTTTACATTAGGAGTTAAAAGTGCCAGCTGGTAAAATTTTTCAAGCCATTGATATTTATTGTAAAGAGCGCGAAATCAAGAAAAAAGACGCTATTTATCATGCTATTGAACAAGGAATAATGGCAGCTTATAAACGTGCTTTTGGGAATGTGCAGAATATTCGAGTCGTCATGAATCCACATATGCGTTTGTTAAAAGTATTTGAAGCAAAGAAAGTTGTTATTCAACCACAAGATGAACTTACCGAAATATCATTGGAAGATGCCCAAAAAATCAAACCCGTTGCACAACTAGGCGATATTGTAGAAATTGAGCTCAATTTGCAAAAACTGGATCGCATATTGGCTGATGTAGTAAAGCAAGTTGTTATGCAACATATCCACAAGAATTACCAAGATGAGATCTTTGATGAATTCAAAACCCGTGAACATACCATGGTCATTGGAGAAGTATCCAAAGTGACACCATCCAGGGTATATGTCAAGATTAACAAAGCAGAGGGAATCCTTCCTCAAGATGAACAAATACCAAATGAGCATTATCAGGTCGGTGAGCAAATTCATTGTTACATTTTTTATGTGTATCGATCCAAACGAGAACCAATGATTATGCTATCCAGAACACATCCCAATTTACTAAAGACTCTTATGGAACTGGAAATCCCTGAGCTGGCACAAGGCTTAATTGAAGTAAAAAAGATTGTACGTGAAGCCGGAATAAGAGCAAAAGTATCGGTGTATTCCACCGAACCCAAAATAGATCCAGTAGGAACCTGTATTGGCACAAAGGGTTCCAGGATTAATGCTGTTGGGAAACGATTGCATGGTGAAAAAATAGATGTAATCCGATGGAGTGATGATGTCGCAACCTACATCGCCAATTCCTTAAGTCCTGCAAAGGTAGAACAGGAAGATGTTACTGTGGATCAAGAAAACCATATTGCTACAGTAATGGTTGATCCTCAGTATTTTTCACTTGCTATTGGACAACGAGGCTTGAATGTCAAATTAGCTGCTCGATTGACAAGCTTCAAACTAGACGTTTTACAAAAGAATGATTTGCATGAACAGGAGAAACCATCTTTATGAGTGACAAGAAAGTTCGAGTTTACGAACTAGCAAAACAATTGGGAGTTACCTCGCAAGCTCTCATGGTAATTTTGAAAGATTTAGGGGAATCTGTAAAAAGTTATCTTTCTACTATTGAAGAAGAAACCGCTGAAGCCGTAGAAGAAATCGTTCGATCTCAAAACGAAGAACGAAAGAAAAAGAAACAAGAAGAAGCACGAAAAAAAGGGATTCCCATCGTAACCAAAGACGATGCTCCTCCTAAAGAAGAAAAAAAAGAAGATGTATCAAAAATCAAAGAAGAGGTAGTTTATTTTAATGCCGATCAACTATGCCGATTACTTCACGTTGATTATCCAGAACTCCAAACACGACTACTGAAATATGGAATTGTTTCCTACTCTCCCAGTGATCCTATTCCTGGATTTGCTGTAAAGTCTCTTTGTGAAATTTATGATGTTTTACTGGAGTACTATGTTGATGAAAGCATTGACGATCGATTTTTCAAGACGAGAGCTCCTGTTATCACAATTATGGGACACGTTGACCACGGAAAAACAACACTTCTAGACTATATTCGTAAGACTAGAGTAGCGGACAAAGAGCTTGGGGGTATTACCCAGGCTATTGGTGCCTACAGTGTGAGTGTCCATGATAAACAAATTGTTTTCATTGATACTCCTGGCCACGAAGCATTCACTGCAATGCGAGCAAAAGGATCAGAAATCACTGACATTGTTGTCCTGATTATAGCAGCCGAGGATGGAGTAAAAGAAACCACCCTTGAAGCAATTGATCATGCTAAAGCTGCAAAAGTCCCCATCATTGTTGCAATCAATAAAATTGATCTTGAAAATGCCAACATAGAACATGTCAAAACCCAACTAGCGGAACGTGGTCTGAATCCTGAAGAATGGGGCGGTGATACCATTGTTGTTCCCATTTCTGCAAAAAAAGGACTAGGTGTTGATGACCTTTTGGAAATGATCCTTCTTAAGGCAGAAATGATTGAGTTACACACAAGCACCCTTGCTGATTTCGCTGGTACTGTCATTGAATCAAATATTACAAAAACATTTGGATCGCAAGCTACTATCATTGTGCAAACCGGCACTCTCCGCCGAGGAGATGTAATCACCATCGATGGAAAAACCGAATACAAGATTCGAGTCCTGAACGATGATTTAGGAAAAACCATCAAAAAAGCAGCTGCATTAACCCCTGTCAATATTAAAGGATTACCAGAAATACTCAAACCTGGCTCTATTACACGTTCAGCAAAGAATTTTGTCCCCTATGAAGCAGCATCTTTTAATGAAAAACAAGAAGAATTTAATTCTAGTGAAGAAGTAGATTGGGCTGAAGACTTTCTTTCTGAAAAAGAGACTGTTGAAAAATTCAACATTATTATCAAAGCAGATGGCGAAGGAACCCTTGACGCTCTCCAGGTTGCCCTGGATAAAATCAATGTGGAAGGTGTAGAACTCAATGTTGTTAGGCAGGGCGTTGGCATTATTACTGAAGATGACATTCTTCTTGCCTCTGTCAGTAAAGCAAATATTTATGGATTTAACAGTACCGCCAGCCCTGGAGCTCGAACTGAAGCAAAAAATAAATCGATTCGTTTGAAAACCTACCGGATTATTTTTGAATTATTGGACGACATTAAAGCCGGCATGAAGGGTGTATTAGCCCCTGAAGAAACAGAAGAAGTTCTCGGTACAGCAGAGGTAAAACAAGTTTTCAAAGTACCAAGAGCAGGTACTATTGCAGGATGTATCGTTCGATCTGGTGTGATTCGAAGAAATGCACAGGCTCGTATTATCCGAGATCGATCCATCATATTCGAGTCCAAGGTTTCTTCCTTGAAGCGTTTTAAAGAAGATGCTCGAGAAGTTCGAGAGGGTTTTGAATGCGGTATTGGAGTTGAAAACTTCAATGATGTGAAGGTTGGCGATACCATTGAAGTATTTCAAATGGTTGAAAAACCCCAATAAACCGTAAGCAATGGCAGCCGACATAGCACTTCTTACAGTAGAATTGCGACTACCTGGTGTGCAAAGTCTCAAAGAAAAAAGAAGAATCCTGCAGTCGATGATCCAAAAATTGAAATCTATGTTTAATATTGCGATCAGCGAAAGTGACCATCAGGATACCTGGCAAAGGTCTGAGCTGTCGATTGTTTCCGTAAATACTTCGTGGAATGAGTTACAGCGAACCATCGGCTTTATACAAAACTGGGAGCAACGTCAATATGATATTGAAGTGATTGAAGATAGGATTGAGAGATTATGAGAAGCTATCACAAAGAAAAATTAGAAAAAAGAATCCGTGAAGTACTAAGTCAAATTCTTGTGTATGAAATTGAAGATCCCAGGTTACAATCATGTTTGATTAACCGTGTTGTCTGCACAAGAGATTTTCGGATTGCCAAAGTATACGTTAGTTTTTTTGGTGGCTTGGATGCGGAAAAAAATGGTCTACAAGCTCTACGAAGCGCATCTAAATTTTTACAATCCCACTTGGCATCTAAAATACAGGTTCGATTTNNGTTGCTCTCCTTCTTTTTAGAAAAAGATCCTGAAGAAAAATTTGACTCCTTGAAGAGACTTCACCAAGTACTAGAAAATGAGACTGCATTGAAGGATGAAGAGGATTCTTCTCAAATGCCCACGGAAGAAGAGACAGAGGATTCCCTCTAATCATATGTTTCGTTTTTTTTCAACGCTTCCTTCTACTACCTCTTTCTTGCTCTGTACACACGAGAATCCTGACATTGATGGCGTATGTTCTCTTGGTATTTTACATCTTTGGCTTGAATCTCACGGTTTTTCTGTTCAAAGCATTGTTCAACCTCCTGTCCCTGGAACAGACTATTTGCATGGATTAGAATCGGTTATCACCGATCCTCTTCAACTGAATATGCACGCCCCTTCTGTTTTGGTATCTTTAGATTGTGCAACCCCCCAAAGAATCTGGCCTCAAATTGTCTTTTCCTTGCAGGCAATTAATGTGAATATTGATCATCATGTTGACAACACTCACTTTGGTGACCATCCATTTGTAGATTCTACTGCATCCTCGACCGCAGAGCTTGTATATGCTGAACTGCGCAAAGAAGAGTGTTCAATTCCTTTGCCTCTGCTTGAAAATTGTTATGCTGGGATTCTATTCGATACAGGTGGCTTTCGATATAGCAACACGACTTCTGTTACTTTTATGCATGCCATGGAGTTACTGAAAGCTGGTGTTGCTCCCGCCCCTATGGCTCAACACGTTTTTCAATCCTATACGTGTCAATCTTTCCAGGCTCTAAAATGTGCACTAGAAAACTGCATATATCAAAATAAAACCCCGTCCTATTTATTTACCCATATACCCCATGCAAAGATCCAAGAGCATCATTTTTCTCCTCCTGATTTTGAGGGCATTGTTGACATTCTACGCCTCCACAAGGAGGCCGATTTGATTATCTTTGTTCGT
>NPID01000833.1_pt3 | contig 11444 bp, 9 predicted proteins | sample 8637491 | NCBI WGS metagenome assembly NPID01 (sample SAMN07420843, study PRJNA396082) | bioreactor metagenome | isolation source: sample BA6 brine-fed electro-methanogenic bioreactor BA | place: Japan: Kochi | collected 2016-06-14 | reverse complement strand
TAATAACATACCCAGCAGCAGTAATAAAAACCGTTGCAAGGGTTAGCATTAAAAAATTAAGCTCGTTTAAAAGAAGCGTCATCCCCTTTTGATTAAGCAGGGGTTGTAAAATAAAAAACCGCATAAGATACATTGTAGCGGCAACTATTAATAGGTTCCGGTAACGCACTACTTGTAAAATACTTTTAAGCATAGACCTTATTGTTTGTAGTTATCATTATTTACCCATGCACCCTTAAGCTTTAAAACCTGTTCAATAATATCTCTAACACATCCTTTCCCTCCGGCATAACTTGATATGTAGCTAGATATTGCAATTATTTCGGTTGCAGCATCGGATGGGCAGGTAGGGAAGCCAACGCGTTTCATAACCTCGTAATCGGGTATATCGTCTCCCATGTAAACTATCTGATTAAGCTCAATGCCATACTTAAACCTAAAATCTTCCAACGCTTCAACCTTATCGGTTGCGCCCAAGTATATATCTGTAACACCTAAGCCCTTAAACCTTTCACGAACGGCTTCGCTTTTCCCTCCGGAAATAATGGCTACCGGAAAACCCTGCTGAATGGCCTTATGAACGGCATAGCCATCGCGGGTATTTGTGGTTCTAACCAACTCACCCGAAGGGTGAATAATTACAACGCCATCGGTAAAAACACCATCAACATCGAAAGCAAATGCCTTAACATCATGCAGTTTCTCTTTAAAATTCTTCATTATACTGTAAAGAGTTTATTGGTTTTTATTATTATCCGAGTTCCAAATACTTGAACTAAGCAAACGGTAAACCTCCATCCACTCCTCATTTACATTACTCAGCATGGCCACATGCTTTTTAATTGTATCCAAATCGCCTCTAATAGCTGGTCCAGTTTGGCTGTTCGCTGGCGCTAGCTCAAAAGCTTTGCTAATTGTCTCGCTTATTAATGGCTTAAGCAAATCGAAGCTAAAACCCTTCTCCTCGGCAATTAGCTGTGCAACGGTGAGCATATGGTTTACAAAATTGCATGAGAACACACCCGATAAGTGAAGCCAGCGTCGAGTTTCCGAATCCATTTTAATAGGCTTACCTCCTAACAATTTTGATAGACTAAACAGCAAATTACCCACCTCTTCTGAACTAGCTTCAATACAAAAAGGCACGTCATTAAGATTCAGGTTTCGTACTTTGCTGAAGGTTTGAAAAGGATAGAATACTCCATAGCTATCGGACAACCTTCTTAAAACTTTTATTGAAGTACTTCCGCTTGTATGAACCACAACACCATTTAGTTTGGGCAAAGTTTGAGCAAGGCTATCAATGGAGGCATCGGGAACTGCCATTATATAGAGGTCAGCATCCCTGATAATTTCATCAACATTAAGGGTGAAGCTACAATTTGACTTTTTAGCCAACTCGCTTGTGCTATGTTTCGTTCTCCCAAAAATCTGAACAATTTTATGTCCAGCATTAATTAAAGAACTAGTTAAGTGAGAGGCCACATTTCCTGCTCCCAACATAACTATTGTAAAATTTTGGGGATTAGGCGGGAACATAATTTTAGAAGCGTTTAGGTTACCAAATTTTACGAATGCTAAGATAATGGATTATTTTGTATTTTTTGAGGTGATACTCCTTGTAGATATTTCGCTTAATTAGCTTCTTAAAACATTATAAAAAAACGCCGAAGGGGTGATCTACTTCGGCGTATACTTTTCTAATAAAACGATTAGTTTTACTTTTCTTTGGCTTTTACAAGTTCAGCGCAAATTTCGTATTCTTCTCTTTCAGTATGGTAATTGAGCAATCTATTGTAAAAATTGACATCATTAAAATGAGGATGCGCTTTGTTAAAGATGAGTTCACCTTTAACAGTTAAGCCAAAAATTGAGTCATCAATTTTATTTTCTGAATAGGATGGAGTTTGTAATTGTGAACTCTTATTCTGCTTTGTTTCCTCTTTTGGTTCAATTTCGGAATGCTTGTTACTTTTATCAAAGGTTTCGTTAGTTTGGTTTTGAGGCTCAGTGCTTTTCGATTGCAACTTACGAACTTCTTCCTCAAAATGATTTAGCGCGTAAAGGTGCTCCGTGAACTCTGGATTATCCTTGAAATTATTTATGTATGCAACAATTTTATTTTGAATTTCAAGGTTTTCTTTATTCTCGGCTAAAATCTGCTTGCTTAACGCATAACGATTATTGAGGTTATGCGTTCGTTGGTTCGACAAAGGTTCTTTAAGTATATTTCTTATTTCCTGCTCATTAACCCGAATAATGGCAATGTTTTTCATTACTCTCTCTCTTAATAGCTCTAGTAAATTGTTTAAAATTGTTTTCATTGGCTTATGCTTTATCTAACCTATAAGAATTAACAAATGTTAAACATCAAAAGCATTGTTTGGTTCAATAAGCCATTGATGTATTCCTTATGGTAGTACAACTTGCGAATTATTATGTATGTAGAAGGGAATCAAACAATCCAATTCACTCAGCTAATCAATTGGCAATTAGCCGCAAAACAATCATAGATCTTCTGAATATGTAACTCTGGTATTTTAAAATACGGTATTGTTTTTTTTAAAAAAATAATATCTTTGAAGGGATAACTATTATAAGCCTCATTCAATTAGAATTACATAATAAAACCTACTCCTATGAACTTTTTTGTAAGCAATTTGGTAAGCGTATTAGCAGCGGGGATTGCTGCAGCATTTATCCTAAATAGGTTTTTTAAAAATTCCGTCTTCTTTCGTGTTGGTCTAATTTGGCTGTTTAATCTATTGTTTATTGTATTTTCAATAGGAATTAAGGTGAAATTCTTTGATGGGCAAACCATGATAAGCCTAGTTTTTACCCTAGTTAACGTAGGTGTTAGCCTTTTGTGTTTCTACTATGGTTCAATTGCAGTTGTAAAACCACTGTCGGGAGCAGTAAAAAAGCTAAACGAGATTGCTGATGGAAACTTAAAAGTGAAGATTGACACCTTAAGAATCGACGAAAAGAAGGATTTAGGTCAATTAATAGTAGCAGCCGAAAAGATTAAAAAAAACTTAACGCTAGTAATATCCGAAATCAACAATAACGTTGAAAACCTAACGTCAACAAGCACTAGATTAAGTAGTGTTTCGCAAGAGATGTCGCAGGGAGCATCCGAGCAAGCGTCCTCGGTCGAGGAAGTATCATCTTCAATGGAGGAAATGGCCGCAAACATTCAACAAAATACGGATAATGCACAGCAAACCGATAAAATATCTCTAAGCGTAGCGCAAGGAGTTCAAAAAGTGGGAGTATCCTCTAAAGAAAGTTTAAACTCTATTAAAGAAATTGCTGACAAAATCAACATTATAAACGATATTGCATTTCAAACGAACATTCTCGCTTTAAATGCAGCCGTTGAGGCAGCTAGGGCTGGTGAGCAAGGTAAAGGTTTTGCCGTTGTAGCTGCTGAAGTTAGGAAACTTGCCGAAAGAAGTAAGATAGCCGCAGATGAGATTGTATCTCTTGCTACAAAAAGCGTTAACATCACCGAAAACTCAGCTAAGCTGATGGATACCTTGATACCTGAGATTGAAAAAACAGCCAAGCTGGTTCAGGAAATCGCAGCAGCTAGCATGGAGCAATCCTCTGGCGTGAATCAGATTAACAATGCAATCCAGCAGCTTAACAACGTTACTCAACAAAATGCTGCGGCAAGTGAAGAAATGGCCTCTGGATCAAAAGAGTTGAGCACTTTAGCCAGCGAACTTCAAGTTGCCGTAGTTTACTTTAAAACCGAGTAGCTTTTAGGTATAGCCAAAACATTAATTAGCTTTCTCCAGATTCAACTTTTTGAACAAGCGATTAACATAAGTAACACTCTGAAATATTGAATATAACAATCCATTATACGATGGATTTACCACATAAAAAATGACTAAAACTTTTGTTTTAGTCATTTTTCTTATATTTGTACGCCAATAATTTTTGGCGTTTATTCAATTTACGGGATAAGTCAAGCAATGTATAACAATTGATGCTTATTCCGTATGTTCATTTAAACAAATATTGAAACTAACTACCAACTTAAAAAAGGATTATCAATGAAAGTTTTAGTTTGTATCAGTAATGTGCCCGACACAACCACAAAGGTTAAATTTACTGACAACAACACCAAATTCGACCCAACTGGTGTTCAATGGGTTATAAATCCATGGGATGAACTGGCGCTTACCCGTGCGCTTGAGCTAAAAGACAATTCAGCATCCGGAATCCAAAGCGTAACTGTTGCTCACATTGGCCCTGCAACTGCTGAACCAACAATTCGCAAGGCTTTGGCCATTGGCGCCGACAGCGCCATTAGGGTTAACATTGAGCCAACCGATGCCTATCAGGTAGCGGCTCAAATTGCCGAAGTAGTAAAATCCGAAGGGTTTGATGTTGTTCTATGCGGTATCGAATCGAGCGATTTTAATGGCTCTACCGTAGGAAGCATGATTGCCGAGTTTCTTGATTATCCTTCAGTTTCTGCCGTATCGGGGCTAAACTTCGAGAATGGTCAATCTGTTATCACCCGCGAAATTGATGGTGGCAAGGAAACTGTTTCGGTTCCAACCCCATTTGTGGCTGTGGTGCAAAAAGGTATTGCAAAGGAACCCCGTATTGCTGCTATGCGCGGAATTATGCAGGCACGTACTAAACCAATTAAGGTTGTTGAGCCTGTTTCTGTTGATGCGTTAACAGAGGTTGTTAGCTTTGAACCACCACAACCGCGTGCAAAATGTGTGTTTATTGATGCCGAAAACCCTGCCGAGCTAGTTGCTAAGCTACAGAACGAGGCTAAAGTAATCTAAACCTTATTGTTAATCCGATTAAATCACAAGATATGTCAGTATTAGTTTTCACTGAAAATTGGGACGGAAAATTTAAGAAACTCTCATTCGAGATTGTTTCGTACGCCAGCAAAGTTGCCGAAATGCTTGGCACTACTGCAACGGCTCTCTCAATTGGTAATGTAGCCGACGATGAGCTAACAAAGCTAGGTAATTACGGCGCAAAAAAAATTATCAGTCTAAAAAACGACGCTTTAAATATACTCGATAGCCAGGCTTACACTGCTGCTATTGCTGAAATAGCAAAAAATGAAGATGCAAAGGTAATTGTTGTGGCCAACAATAACATGGGTAAATCAATTGCTCCTCGCTTGTCGGTTAGGCTAAAAGCTGCCATTGGGTCGGGCGTTAGCAAGCTACCCATTAGCACCGAACCATTTGTTGTTTACAAAAGGGCATACTCGGGTAACGCTTTTGCCAATGTTGCTTTAAAATCTGAGGTTAAAATTATTACCCTAATGCAAAACTCTTTCGATATTTTTGAGACTGCAAACGAGGCAACCATTGAAGCTGGCACTGTAAGCATCGATGGAGGAATGGTTAAAACCCAGGTTAAAGACGTACAGAAGCAAACTGGTAAGCTGCTGCTAACCGATGCTGAAATTGTTGTTTCGGGTGGTCGCGGAATGAAATCGGCTGATAACTGGGCTCCACTTGAGGAACTAGCAAATGTGCTAGGTGCAGCCACAGCGTGTTCGCGTCCAGTTTCCGACGAGGGATGGCGCCCGCATGAGGAGCACACTGGCCAAACCGGTAAAATTGTTGCACCTAACCTTTACTTTGCCATCGGTATTTCGGGAGCTACGCAGCACTTGGCTGGCGTTAGCGCATCAAAATATATTGTTGCAATTAACACCGATAAGGATGCGCCTATTTTTGAGGCTGCACAGTACGGTATTGTAGGCGATGCCGCCAAGGTTCTTCCAAAACTGGTTGAGGCCGTTAAGGAAACAAAAGCAAAGTAGGAGACATTAGATTGATTGACCTGCCTGCTTACTGTTGATTACAGTTTTTAGACAGGTCGATTGTCTGACTGCCGTTTAGGCATGATTGATTGAAGTGAATTGAATATTTATTAACGATTTCAAGTTTTGTTGATTTTGAGAAAAAGAAAGCTTTCTTTAATATTCTTAAATCAAATATCGTTAATACAAGTTCTGGGTTCAATAAATTGAACCCTAAAAAATTACATTATGAACCAAATTATCTTTGCCATTGCGTTACTCATCACACTTGGGGTATTCGCATTTACTGCTTGGCGTTATGTAAGGCTATTTAAACTTACCAAACCCGATTTCCCTGTTCACGATTTTGGCAAGCGCTTTGGCCTAATGATGAAAGTGGCCATTGGTCAAACCAAAATGTTTCGTAGGCCTATTCTGGGGTTTATTCATGCGCTTGTATTCTGGGGCTTTTTGGTGATTCTTGTTGGTAGCATCGAAATGGTTATCGACGGGCTTTTTGGTATTGAGCGCTCACTCAATTTCATGGGCTGGTTTTACGATTTCTTAATGGCCTCAGGCGATATTTTTGCCCTTATAATTGCTGTGGCAATTATCATCTTCCTATCGCGCCGTCTGTTTATGCACGTTAAGCGTTTCGAGGGAATTGAGATGAAACACATCTCGCATATCGATGCCAATATTGCGCTTACCATAATCTTTTTGCTGATGATATCGTTGTTAGGGATGAATGCGGCTTACGTTGCGCATAGCTCAGCAATAAATGCCGATATTCACGGCGTGTTCCCAGTAAGCGAATATATTGCATTAGCATTTGGTAGCCTTAGCATTGAGACAATGCACCTTTACCATGAAATATTCTGGTGGTCGCATATCTTGCTAATCTTTGTGTTTGCCAATATTTTGCCTTACTCTAAGCACTTCCATGTGTTCATGTCGGTGCCAAACGTATTCCTTTCTAGGTTAGAGCCGCTAGGCAAATTACCCAATATGGATACCGTTACCCGTGAGGTAAAACTGATGATGGACCCCGAAACTGCATTTGCAGCGGCCCCCGAGGATACTCCAGTGGAGCGCTTTGGCGTGCTCGATGCTGAGGATGCCTCGTGGAAAAATTACCTCGATTCGTTAGCTTGTACAGAGTGTGGAAGGTGTACGGCTGTTTGCCCTGCTAATATCACAGGAAAAAAATTATCGCCCCGTAAGGTAATGATGGATCTTAGAGCCCGAATGAAGGAGAAACGCGATGGTTTGCTTAAGCAGGGCAAAGAGTTTAGCGACGGTAAATCGCTTATCCGCGATTATATTAGCGAGGAGGAGCTATGGGCTTGCACTACCTGCAACGCTTGTGCTCAGGAATGCCCAATAAATATTGACCATCCTAAATTTATTATCGATATGCGTCGATACCTGGTAATGGAGGAGGGTTCAGCACCTGGCGAGCTAAAAGCAACCTTTAGCAATATTGAGAACAATGGTGCACCTTGGCAGTACTCGCCCGACGATAGGCTTGTGTGGGCCGAGAACCTAGAGATGAATAAGGTATAATCGTCATTGCGAGTCTCATCATTTTTTTTTGATGAGATGAAGCAATTTTTTTTAATAACGAAATAGATTGCTTCGCAAAGTACGCTACCAATGACGTAACAAATATTAAAACGCAATATGGAAACAATAAAAATTGAAGTACCAGTAATGGCAGACGTTTTTGCCAAGGGCGAAAAGCCAGAGTACCTTTTCTGGGTTGGCTGCGCTGGTGCATACGACGATAGGTACAAAAAGGTAGCCCGAGCTTTTGCCAAGATTCTTACCCACCTAAACATTAGCTACGCTGTGCTTGGTAAGGAGGAGAGTTGCACTGGCGATCCCGCTCGAAGGGCTGGTAATGAGATGCTATACCAAATGCAGGCCATGCAAAACATCGAAATATTTAAGATGTACGAGGTGGAGAAAATTATCGCCATTTGCCCTCACTGCTACAATATATTTAAAAATGAGTACCCCGATTTAGGCGGTAACTACGAGGTAATTAGCTACGTTGAGTTTCTTGATAAGCTAATTGATAACGGTACGCTTAAACTCGATATAACTAAGTTTGCTAACGACCGTGTTACCTTTCATGACCCTTGCTACCTTGGCCGTGCCAATGGAATTTACGACGAACCCCGTCGTATTCTCAAAGCGCTTACTAATAACCTAATTGAAATGGATAGGAGTAAGAGCTTTGCGCTTTGCTGTGGTGCGGGTGGAGGCCAAATGTTTAAGGAGGCTGAAAATGGCGACAAGGAGGTGTTTATTGAGCGCACCGAGGATGCCCTAATAACCAATCCGCAAATTATTGCCACATCGTGTCCGTTCTGCATGACCATGATGACCGACGGCATTAAGTACAAGAACAAAGAGGAAGAGATTAAGAACTTCGACATTGCCGAGCTAATAGCAATGTCGCTGGGTTTGTAAATTAATAAGCTAACTATAACCTTATAAACACATGGAAACTGTTAAAATGAAAAGCGGCGAATTTCTTGTAAAAGATATTGATGCCAAGGATATATTTATCCCTGAGGAGTTTAACGAGGAGCAGCGCATGATTGCGCAAACCTGCCGCGATTTTATGGAGGCTGAGGTTTTTCCAAATCTCGATAATATTGATAAGGGCGACAGAGCCTTAATGAAAAGCATCCTTCAAAAAGCTGGTGAGCTGGGTATGCTTGGCGTATCTGTTCCTGAAGAGTACAATGGCTTTGGGCAAGATTTTGTTACACAGATGCTTGTGGCCGAAACCACTGGTGCTGGTTACTCATTCTCAGTTGCATACCAATGCCACTGCGGAATTGGTACTTTGCCAATAATGTATTACGGTAATGAGGAACAGCGTCAGAAATATGTTTCGCGCCTTGCTACTGGCGAGCTTATTGGTGCATACTGCCTAACCGAGCCAGGTGCTGGTAGCGATGCCAACTCGGGTAAAACAACCGCTACCCTTAGCGAGGATGGAAAGCATTACATCCTTAACGGTCAAAAGATGTGGATTACCAACGGTGGTTTTGCCGATACTCAGGTTGTTTTTGCCAAGATTGATAACGACCGCATTCTTAGCGCATTTATAGTTGAGAGCGATTGGCCAGGCGTGGTAATTGGCCCCGACGAGCACAAAATGGGAATCAAGGGCTCATCTACCACTCAAATTTATTACAACGATGTAAAAGTGCCAGTTGAGAATATGATTGGTGCCCGTGGCGAAGGTTTCCGTATTGCCCTTAGCATTTTGCATATGGGGCGTATGAAATTAGGAGCCAACGTTATTGGTGCTGCAAAGCAAACCATCACCGATGCTGTTCGCTACGCCAATGAGCGTAAGCAGTTCAGCACGCTAATATCAACTTTTGGAGCCATTAAGCATAAGCTAGCCCAAATGGCCATAAAAACTTTTGCACACGAGTCGGCCATATATCGCGTTAGCAATGATGTTGACTCAATGATTAACAAGTACAAATCCGAAGGTTGCGATCAAGGTCGTGCTGCCATTGATGGCATTAGCCACTATGCAGTTGAGGACGCAATACTCAAAGTGTGGGGATCGGAAATGCTTGACTACGTGGTTGACGAGGGCGTACAGATTCACGGAGGAATGGGTTACTCTGCAGAAATGAACATTGACCGTGGCTACCGCGACTCACGCATTAACAGAATATTTGAGGGAACAAACGAAATAAACCGTCTTTTGGTGGTTGAGGCAGCAACAAAGCGTGCCAAGAAAGGTGATTACAACCTGTTTGAAATGGCCGAGGAACTACACAAAAATCTCGATGCTATTACTGATGGTGCTAAGGATGGAGAAAGCTACTTTGAGCAAAAGCATCGTTACCTTAACAACTACAAAAAGGCCATTATGCTTACCATCCAAAGCACAACACAGGCATTGGGTCGTAAGTTTATGCAGGAGCAAGAGGTTGTTAACAACCTATCGAACATGATTATGGAGCTATACGAGGTAGAATCGATGGCTCTTAGGATTGAAAAGTTAGAAAGCCTAAAAGGAACAACCGACATTTACCGCAATATGCTCGATGTAATTACTTACGATGCAGCCAGCCTAATTCGTAAGAACGCAAAAGATGCTATATACTCAAGCATTGATGACAGCAACGAAGCAGAAAACTTGGTAAAAGCAGTAAAAACACTAACTCGCGTTGAGGGTGTAAACGTAATGAAAGCTCGCCGTGCTATTGCCGATAAACTCATTGAAGAAAACGAGTATAAGTTTTAAACAATTTTATAGCAATCTTAAAGCCAGCGAAATTCGCTGGCTTTTTTTATGGGCAAAAAGTTTAGATGAAAATAATTATAGTTATTGAACTATTCCATTCCGAAGTTGAATAAACACTAATAAAACTTTTTTAGCTACATTTGAAAAGCAAACCACTCAATAGCTTCAAGCATGCTTATATCTCTTTTGAAACGTGCAGCTAAACTTATACTCTTCATAGCTATTTTGACAAGCAGCTTTCTCTCTCAAAGTCAAATTAAAGACATTGGGATCCCTTTTATTGTAAACCATACTCGAAACAAGTACAATGCAAGTACCCAGAATTGGAGTATTACCCAAAACCAAAAAGGATTTATCTACATAGGTAATAACGATGGCATATTGGAGTATAACGGAACCGATTGGAAACTATACTCCGTTCCAAATTCATCTGTAGTCAGATCGGTTTATGCCAAAGGCGATACCATTTTTTGTGGGGCATTTGAAGAAATCGGATTTTTAGCCCCCGACCCAAAAGGTAAGCTAACTTATCATTCGTTAAACCATTTAATTCCTGAACAATATAACGCGTACGATGAGGTATGGAACATATTTGAAAACGATACCCAGATTATTTTCCAATCCTTCAACTATATTTTCGTTTATCAGAACAACCAAATAAAAACTATAGAGCCCTATAGTAAGCTAAGCCTAATGCATAAGGCAAACGACTCATTCTATGTAGTTGATGTTGATAATGGCTTAATGAAATATGAAAACGACAGCTTAGTATTAGTTAGTAGAAACCCAATATTTTTTCGAAACGAAATCAGGTGTATCCTTCCTCATAAGAATAAACAGCTACTAATTGGAACATCAAATGAAGGCCTCTTTGTTTTAAACGAAGGTAAAATATCAAAATGGGAAAGTGAAGTAAATGGTAAAATTAAAGAGTACAACCTTTTTACTGCACTCAAGCTATCCGATGAAAATTACGCCTTTGGTACCATTAGCAACGGACTATATTTATCTAACCCTGATGGTGAAATTCTACAACAGCTAAACAGGTATACAGGCCTACAAAACAATACTATCCTTAGCCTTTTTGAGGACAACAAGAAAAACCTATGGTTAGGCCTTGATAATGGCATTGACTACCTCGAAGTTAGCTCACCTATAACAATTCTGAACTATAATTATAATATAGAAAGTGCCTACTGTACAATTATACATAATGGAATTATTTATGTGGGTACAAACCAAGGACTTTACGCAACAAATTTCAACACAATTAATAGGCTAAACGCAAAGCTCGAAAAATTTAAGCTAATAAAAGGAACTGAAGGGCAAGTTTGGAATCTTCAGGTAATTGACAATACC
>NPID01002865.1_pt1 | contig 11494 bp, 9 predicted proteins | sample 8637491 | NCBI WGS metagenome assembly NPID01 (sample SAMN07420843, study PRJNA396082) | bioreactor metagenome | isolation source: sample BA6 brine-fed electro-methanogenic bioreactor BA | place: Japan: Kochi | collected 2016-06-14 | reverse complement strand
ATCAAGACCAGAAGTGATGCTGTCGCTTTCGCGCCAGGAACAAGGTGAAGAGCCGCTTACCGATCTTCTTGATCTGTGGTCCCATTCAGAATCATATTCTTTTTGTAGGGGCGAACGGCTGTTCGCCCGAAGAGGGGGGTCAAAATCCGTTGACCGTGAAAGGTTAATGGAGAACTGCATCTCACAGCGCATAGCGGTTCTTACGGGCGAGATCCCGCACAGGAACACTGCGGGATGACAGAACGGAGGGCATGAACACGATCCCAAACAGAAGCAAGGGCAGGCTCACTGAGGTACAATACTTTCCTTTTCCGTCATGCTATTTCAACCTTCAGGTCATCCTCGACAATGTTCCTGGTCAGGATCACGGTCTTTCTCGAAAAAGGGACGTAGAACTGATTGCCCCGGTGTAGCATATTGAGGACTATTCCCGGAGGCGGCCATGCCTATTACAGCGGGACTTATATGGCTTCGCCTCATGTTGCTGGAGCGGCAGCCCTTGTTCTTGCCGCAAACCCGACACTGACTAACGTAGAGATTAGATCCATTCTTCAACATACGGCAGAAAATCTTGGACTAAAACAGAAACATGAGGGATACGGGCTTGTCAGAGTCGATCTAGCAGTTCAGCGCGCGTCGAAAGTCACTCGTAAACCCGACCCCGATCCTGATCCAGATCAGGAACCTCGTACTTCTTTCACAGTGTCTAGTATCGATTATTCGTTAAGCATGAATCTCAAGCATATGTATGTTTCAGTGCAACTGGAGCCGGTTGTCGCCGGAGCAAGTGTCACGATAGCAATCTACCTTAACGGAGGCAGCTCACCATACTACACTGGAACGATCACGACAGACACGACGGGTGCTGCTTAATTTACCGTTGTCAATGCGCCGTCGGGAACTTATACGACTGTGGTCACTAATGTCACAGCTACTGGGTATACCTGGAATGGTGATTTTCTCAAGAATTCATACTCTAAGTAATGAAGGATATTGATGTGGGAAAATGCTTAAATCAGTTTATTCCAGGGTATAGATTAATTAATTCCTGATAGGCTAATTGACTGGAACACTCATATGAAAGCCATGAGATGAGTTTTTCTTGTGTGATAGCAGGGTTTGTGTGCCTCTGCTAATAATTATCATGAATGAATCTAGTCATGCATCACTCTGATAACAATGCAGAAAATGTGATTAGGGCTATTTTTTCAGTTATCAATACGACATTTCTCATTATTTGCTGAATCTGAAGCCAGCAATTTATTTCATACTTAATACAGCGGAAACGGCCCGGTGTTAAATACGATACAATACAGATATTATGAGAATACTAATGTTGGCTAATACTGAATCAACTTACACGAAGCAATTTCTGACTCAAATGAGTAGTTTGTTGTCTAGTGCTTCTTTTGATGTGATTACTCCTACGGCCGTTTCACTAGAATCCAGAGCTATTAATCAGTAAACCTTCGCAGATACCAAAAGTATTCTTTCAAGAATCCCCAAGGTAAGAGGATTTCACAGACTGGAGAGGATTAGACAGTTCATCTCCAGGTCCGATAATTACGACATATGTCAGATTCACGTCGTCAATCCGCAGTATTGGTATTTGCGAGGCGTGTTGCAGAAAAAATGTAGAAATGTCGTTTCATCAATCTGGGGAAGCGATTTCTACAGGGTCTCGCGTTTCTCTCGACAACGACAGGAAATGCTCTACAGGATTTCCAGTGCAATTACATTCACAAACAGAAATACACCAGAGGAGTTTGACCGATACTTTCACGGGAGATATTCAGAGAAACTCAGCGTGTGTCGTTTCGGTCTCGCACCTCTTTCTGAACTCAAGAACTTGCGCCTCACAAAGGCAGAATGCAGAGAATCTCTAGGTATTCCAAATGACTCATTCCTAGTTACCATTGGATATAATGCTAATATCGGCCAGCAACACCTAGGTGTTCTCAAGAGCATAAATGATTATAGTAGTAGATTACCAGAGAATCTCTATCTTTTGCTCCCTTTAACATACGGCGGTCCACAGAACTACAAGAGTTCATTGAAGAGCTGGCTGGAAGATTCAGGTCTTAGATACAAGTTGTTTTCCAAATTTATGCCCGATCGAGAAATTGCTTTGATGCGAAAGGCATCTGATGTATTCATTAATGTACAGGTCTCCGATCAATTCTCTGGTTCTATGCAGGAGCATCTTTTCGCCGAAAATGTTGTGATTACTGGGGATTGGTTGCCCTGCAAAACTCTTGACGAGAGAGGTGTGTTCATGCGGAAGGTCTCATCGGTCGATGATGTTGGAAGAGAGCTCGTGCATGTTGCAAATAATCTAGATTCGCTGAGAAAGGATTGCCTGAAAAATCCAGACATTATCTGGGAGCTTTCAAGTTGGGAGAAAAACATTCAGTCTTGGGTTGGTTTGTATGAGGGGTTCTTTGACAATAGATCTTAATACGTTTTGTTCTTTAATGGATTCGGAACTTGATTCGGGGAAATGAAGGTGGTGCTCGGCGACTTTTCCGAAACTGAAATGTGAATCTCCATTGGCTCAATGGGATTTCGACCTTAATTCAGTGTCAGCAGATCTGGGTTGTTGAACGTTCAAATGCTAATCTACTCGAGCTAAAAATTCATCAGTTTCTGAGTGAAAGTTGGCCGTTTTATGATGAGGAAAAAAATGCGACGATGATTTCCTCGCAAGTCAATTTGATGAGATATTTTGATTTTCAAAATGACCATTCGAAAGCTTCAGTTGCATTTGCTCGAAGTGTTTTCGTCGGAACTAGTGTGTAATTAAAATAACGCTTACCTACAATTGCTTTGTTGTGAGATACTTGAAGTGCCCATAGCCCAAGTCTCAGAAGGTTCTTGATACTTCAAAGAGTAACTAGTCTGGGGCAATTTTCATCGAATTTGGTTTGATAAGATCAGTCGATGCGGATTTTGAATATGTCATTGGAAACAATGTCCCGAACTTTGTTAGAGGTATCTCTTTGCAGAGAGTGTGATTGCCGATGAAGAGAGTGTTTGTTATCGAGTTGTTTGGCCATGAGATGTGTTTGCTTTCAGTCGTTAAATCTCTTAGGCATTGTGAAGGTCTAGAAATTCATGTTATATCTTCAGATCGTGTGACGAAAAATGCGATGAAGAGCTCTTTTTTTCCAGATGACGTCGCTTGGCATGATATAAGGAGTGAAGAGCCAAGAAGCAATAGACCGTTTAAGAATGCAGGCAATTTCAGAAGGCTTCTTTCTGATGTCCTAAGAGTAGTCTCCAGTCATTCAGAACGAAACGATCTAGTGTTCACGAATACGGTAGAATGTGACTTAAGTCATCTGCTTCTTAATAATCTCATTGAACCCCTTAACGCAAAAGGTCTTAAGGTTTTTATCGGGATACACAATTCCTTCTTATTCATGTCCGGGTTTGCAGCGGAGCTAGAGAAAGATTTGAAAAGGTATTACAGTCTGCCTTTGGAAAGCAGATTTAGGAAGAAAGGCTTTCCACCCTTTCTTTCGGCAATAATGGCAAAGATGGTGCTTCGATACAGGAGAGCAAATCTGAGAACCATTGCAGCATCTGCAGCAGGGTATTTCGTCTTTGGCGAGCAGGTATTAACTCCAAGCAGCCCGAAGGCCAGACTCGTGTTCTCTTCAAAGCCCGTTGATCTTGACGTCGTAAGCTTACGCCGCAAAAGGATTTATGAAATCGACCAAAATAAAGACAGGTTAGTCTTTACCGTCACAGGAAGAGTCGATCTCCATAGAAGAGATTACATTTCTGTTCTCACGTCTTTTGAACAGATTGATGCCAGCAAATTTCAATTGGTCTTTCTCGGGGAGTTCGCCGATGAGAAAGTGCGGAAGCTTGTAAGTAACTCTTCGATAAGAAGTTCTATTACCACTTTTGATAGGCGCGTGTCAGAAGAGGAATTCGAAAATTGGATAAGCAAGACAGACTTCATTATCGCACCCGTTTCAGAAATACCTCCTTATGGTAAGTTCAAGATATCTGGCAATCCCGGAGATGCCCTTTCGGCAGGAATCCCTTTGATCATTCCGAAACGATACTATGAAGGCAACACACCTCTAGGAACGCTTTTTTACTCTGATTCTGAATCCCTGAAAGAGAAGATCGAAGAATTAATTGAAAATCGGAATTACTCTGCATCGATTTCTAATGAGGCGCTGGACAGAACACTCAGTATTGCCGATGGTTTAGAAAGGGCTGCCTCTGTTTGCAATATACTAAGTGATGCATAATCTAGAATGTCTAATTTCTAATCAGTATTCTGCTCAGAGATCGCGTTAAGCTGCTCTGCAAAATGCGTGAAGTTTTCTTGCGGATTCACTTTGCTTTTCCAAGCATTTCTCACTTGGTTTCTGAAATCAGTACTCCTGGACCTCTTTGAAATACTATTCAGGGCTTCAGAGACATCTTCAGGAGAACAATTCCCTGGAATCAGAACTCCAGTTTCATCAGTAACGAGCTCCGAAGTCCCTCCTACGTCTGTTGCCATTATTGGGATTCCAAAACTCATAGCTTCCATTATGGATACCGGGAGACCTTCCGTTGAACTAGTATTGATGAAAAGATCAACTCGGTACCTCACATTCATCGAGGGTAGCATTTAATCTCCGTTCAGATTCTCGCTCCATTCATTCAGAAAAAACACTAAGAATTACCAATTCTTTTTGTCAAACTCCCTCTGCGGAGCGCAGGATCAATGTGTTTTTTCTTCCACTCTTCGACAGATGATAGATAGGTCTGCTCAAAGAAGACTCTTAAGGCAAGTTCTTGGGGCCAATAATTCTCTGCTCTGAAATCCAGCACTCCATCTTCGCTAAGAAAGTATGAGCCTGCAACATCGTTGACTTTTAGCTGAATAGGGGTAATCACACCTATGAACGGAGAGATCTCAATGATCCAGTATTTCCCTTCTCTATCCCTCATCATGTCAACTCCAAGCATTGCCTTTCCAATGAGGCCATACGTCTTCAGAGCAATTTCGATTGCTTGCAGAGGAAGGTCTTCCTTTATGACTATTCCGCTTCCAGAGGCTCTAAAGTCGTTTCTTTTGGGTTTCCGGAAGTAACCGGTTACTACGTTTCCTGCAACATTGACCCTTACGTCAAGGCCATCTCCATCAACTAATCTCTGAAGGTAAACGTAGTTCTTCTGACGAAAGTATGCATTGCTGGCCTTCATACCATAGAAAGAGAATACCCTACGAGAAAACCGGGAAAGCTGTCCAGGGTTCTTAATAAGATCTACTTCCCTGGAGCTAGCCCCGTGAAAGCGTTTTGAGACTAATGGATATGTAAGTTTAGTCTTCTTTCGTTCGACTTCATAGTAATCGTTAGAAATGAAGGTATCCGCAACGGGTAGCCCATTCATTTTCAAGAAGTATGTAGACATTACCTTGTCATCACAGATAAGAAGCGTTTCATAGTCGGGAAAGCATTTCTTGCCCAGCTTCTTCTCAAGAATGTAGATCTTTCTCCTCATCTCATCCAATTCAGCGGGACCGCTATTCGGGGACCAGATTATCAAATCATAGTTCTTCGCCGCTTCTAGCCAGTCTGAACGATGATGTTCGTAGATCTGAAAGTCAAAACCGTTGTTTTCCAAGAATCTCTTATATTTTGTCCAATATGGGTACCCGTTTATATCTCGCGACAGACCAACAAATGGTTTCCTAACTGATCTAGGCTACTCTAGTTTCACGAATGCACCGTCCGGAACAGAAGAATCATCCTCGACAGGCAATCAAACGTCAGGATTTCTAAATATCCTTGTTAAAACAAATCTCTCCAATCTTCTTAGCACTAAACACCTCTTCAGTTGCAACAAGTACAATCCAGTATTAAGAAAACCCAATCATTAGCTCTTCATAATACTTAATACGAAATCCTTAAATACGGCTTCCTTTGATTCATCCCACACGAATTCATGTTTATGGATCTTCAGGTTCTCTATGTACTCATCGTAATGATCCAAAGCATTTTGAAGTTTCCTGAGATCTTCATCGGGATCTTCGATTAGATTAAGTACAATTCCAGTGTTTGTCTCCTCTACTATCCTCTTCATGGAAATAAACCGTTTTGCGAGAATTACAGGAGTTCCAGCGGCAAGAGAATCGAAGAACTTGTTAGGAAGCGAGTAGATGTCATTCTTGTAGTAAAGATCTGATCTACTATTAAATGCAATCAGAGTGAAAATAGCCCTAGATATACTTTCCATCATCTGCTCATATGGAAGAAACGGCAATGAGATATCAGCTTCTTTCCAATCAGTACCTATACACTTTATGTGGAAGCCTTTACTCCTAAGTATTCTCACGAATGAAGTCTTATCGAATTCAATCATTGAATAAGAAGACTTACCTACATATACAATCTCTCTTTCTCTTTGGGAAGATGTCTTCGGTGGAATCTGCATCATGGCATAGTTCGGTAATATATGCAACGGCTTTTCAGTCTTAGTTCTCGAAAACATAAGGTCTGCCGCTTCGTCAGAGACCGTTACTACTCCATCGCAGAGTTTCAGTTGTCTTTTGAGTATATTCCACAAAAGCGGGTTCAAATAGGCCATTCTTTCGGGCAGAAACTGGACAGGCATGATCTCGTGGAGGTCGTATATGAGACATTTTCCTCGTTTCTTGACTTCTTTCATGACTCTTGTAGGCATAGTCGATGGAAAGCCGTGAAAATAAGCGATGTCGTAATCCAGTTCTCTAACAAGAGACATAATTCTTTTGTCGAAGTTAAACCTTGATCTGATTCTTTCTAGAGTACTTCTAGTCACAGACTTTCTGTTTGGAATAAGAGCTACATTACTTACCTCATCTAATGAGATTTCACCTGAATACTGATAGTGAACTTTGCCGAGCTTTCTAAAAGTCTCAACTGTTCTGTAAACTCTTTTGTCATGAAGAGAGTGATTATAACCAATTATTAGTGTATTCAAGAGCAAATGCTCCCTTCAATTATGGATTAGATCAAAAGATTCAATAATCTCTTTTTCAATAGATTCTGGATTCAGGGTTTTGCTTTTCCAATCCAGGATGCTTTTTCTGAATTCATTATGCTCTGCAGTGAATCTTTCTAGGCCTTTAATAATAGATTCCCGATCAAATTTCTCCACACAGACGCCAAGATTGTTCTTCTCAATCAGGTCTATCAATGGTGGATTACTTGAGCAAAAAACCGGGACTTCGTTATTTATGTATTCATAAATCTTCTGAGGCGCACAAAGGTAGTTATTCATATCTTTAGGAAGGTAGATTGCCAATCCGGCGAAAGCTTTCCGCTGGATACTAATTGAAGTTTGTCTATCTACTGAACCCAGGTAATCAAGAAAGCCCTGCTTTGTACCATCTTCAATATGTTTCTTGATTCTTCCGTATATCTTTCCTGCAACAACAAGTTTGATTTTGTGCTTACAGTAGTACTCCTTAAAAGCATCTAAAAAAGGTTTTGGTAGACGATAACTCTTAACCAAACCAGTGTGGCAGAAGTATCGATTTTCTCCAGTCGGTTCATCATCTTCTCTCTGTATAGTTAGTTGGTCAATTTGTGGATAGTTGTGTATTACTCCAACTTGCTTACCGGGGAACAATTTCATAATCAGTTCTTTCCTCTCTTTGTTAGGTACGATAACTTTATCAGAGAGTCTAATCGCTCTCATTTCCTCTTTACCGTAAATAATACTTCTTGCTAGAGATAATCTTAAATATTTCGTAGGCAGTTCGAGTAAGACTGTGAATACTCTATTCACTCTCTCTAGGAGATCTGAAAATTTGTGATCTATAGTCTGTAACTCCCAACAAGAGTCTCCTATTAGCACTATATCGGTAGAATCTTCATACAGATCTGAGGCTTTTTTCATGCTTCGATCGATTTTCAGCTTACAGAAGTAGTTCAGATACTCAGCAATCTTAATGGTTGAATTCTGTATTACCGCTTCCTCTAACTTGATATCCATCAAGGTCGGACAGGGCTTATACACAATGTTATTCCTTCGCTTAAGTATCAGAAGCCTCACATCTACTGTTTCTCTTGACTTCAGTACCCTAACTATATTGGAAAGGGAGCTTACATTTAATGATAAGGCGTCTACTACAATGAGAAACTTTCGCACTATTTTCTCCTCCCAATGGGTGTTTCCGCGCACTGCAAATCTATGAATCTTTACTTCTATTTCTTCGCAAAAAACCTATGAACATTGTCACTAAAGATTCAAGAGCAATCATGTATGGAATTCTGTACAAATAATCAGCAAAGTTCCCGGTGAATACTGGGACAACTCTTTTGACTCGCTTCCTTCTATAGTAGCTAGTATAATTCTTTAGTACCTCTTGAGGAAAATCTGAGCAAGTAATGCAAGGAGTGGAAAATTCCTGATTACTAGAGATTTTGAGTTTTGAACTTGAGAATATGGTGGGAATAGTTGAAAGGCTTACCAGAGAATCCTTGACCATTAAGCTTACCAAAAAGCCTTTTGAAACACTGTCCGGATAATAAGATGTTACTGCGTTCTTGGGAAGATAGGTGTTTCCGATACTGTAAAAAGCACTTCCGTTTCTTGGTTGGATTTCGTGTGCGTGATGACCAACAATAAGATGCGCTCCAGCGTCGATGATTTTGTCCGCGGCTTTCACCTGCCACGGAGTTGGTAGAATTTCGAGATCAATTCCCCAGTGAGGATACACGATGAGATAATCAGTCTTCAATTTCAGTTCATTTACTTGTTCGATTATCTTCTTCAACGATATCCAGCATAGATTTAGTTCCCTGGCTTTAGCACCAGTGAACCTCCAAGCGAAAGCAAGTACTCCGATTTTTTTCCCTGACACCTCAAAGATAACATAAGGTTTTTCTCTAGTTCCAAAACAGATGATTCCTTCACTTTGAAGGACCTCTTCCATCTTTCTAAATCTGTCTAGACCTCCATCCAAAGTATGGTTGTTCGCAAGGCTTACATATCTAATATTCAGCAAATCACGGAGTTTCTTGACAGAGTCATTAGGCATCCCGAGATCTGTGCTCGTGGGATTGTCGGTAATGTATCCCTCTAGGTTAGCAATGACGATTTTTCCTCTAAGAAATTCTCTGAGTTCTTGATCAACCTTTGGAACCTTCTGAAAATTGATGTCACTCAGCAGAACGACTTCATCAGGCATCTCTGATCACCCCAAAATCCTGACCTAAAAGAAGCATGGCCAGAACCTCTGCCAAATAGCAGTTTGGATCGTATCCTCGAGCACTGAATGAGTTATTGATTAATTGAAACAACTGTTGATAAGGTCCTTGATATCTCGCGGTGAACCTATTTAAAAGATGTTCTCCTATTAGATCCATTCCCCAAGGATTATGATATCTGTTCTTCATGTAGAAATCCTTTGCTTTCATTGTAATATTGGCTGAAGGAATGATGGTTGCTAAACGCATCATTAGACTCTTCCTATTCTTCGCTTTTCTTTTCGTTCTTTCATCGAATGCAACTCCCATCGGTTCAAAAAACATCTGCTCAACAAAACGATCATAAAACAATTTGCTCTTCTTTTGCTCAACTGGAACAGTGAACCAGAATTCGATGAACCTTCTATCCCAAAAAGGGAGCCACCAATTGTGCCCAAAGAATTCGTACAATCTGATGGAATTAACAATGAACTTCGATTGCCTTTCAAACCAATTCCATGTTTCAAAGGCCATATAAGGTTCTAGACCATAACTGACTAACGTCTCTAACTGCCTGCGCACACGTTCATAGATTTCACTAGGGACTGGCAGTTTCCTAAGGGTGAAATGTTTGGCCAGAGTTGCCGAAACAAGTAAATCAAGTCTTTTGGATTTGTTGGCTTTCAATACCATGGGTGTTATGTGCGAACCAGCAGAAAAATCTGCAGAGTGTCCTGGCGCAAATGTGAATTTCTGACCAGGAAAAGATTCATAAAGTTTCTTCATCAATAGATACTCCTGAACATGAGGCGTTGAGACAAATCCATGCGAAACACGGAAGTAGTTCTCGAATTCTTGTGTAGACATTTCATTGAGCAAATCCTTAACGGTGTACTCTACGTAATGCCATTTGTAACCCAATCTAGAGGCTGCTTCTCTGCTCGGATTCGATTCAACTTTTCCCGCACCTTTAACTCCATAGTTAACACAAATTACGTTCTCTATTCCTGCTTTCCTCAAAAGACACGCCAGCAACCTTGAATCGTAACCACCACTAAGTGGAACAACAATTGTCCTATCCTTGGAAATCAAAGAAGCTTCATCAAAGACTTCTTCCAAAACTGTCTCAAGCCGTTTTGAAAACACATCACTTCTGAATTGTTGGTTAGTTTTGGGAATACCTTCCAAAATGTCTGACAATGTTTCGGACTCATTCTTGACAAGGACTTTCTTCCCGGCTCTAAACTGAGTAACTGATTTTAATAGAGTCGATATACCTGTTACATAACCGAAAGCAAGAAGATCAACGATTGATTCTTCATCAATCTCGTGTGCTTCATAAAAAGGTTGGTCCGTTACTTGTTTCTGCTTACTATCTAAATAGAGGGGTACTTGCCTAGCAATTCCAGTATAGATTTTGATTCCCTCTCTGTTCTTCAAAACATAAGTGATTCCTAGCCTCTCAAAATCCTCGATTGTTGAAGGTTGCACCGCACTTCCTGCAGGCGAATAGAGCTCCTCACCTTCATAGAAGCGCCTCAACCATCTATTATCCTGAAGTGTAAGGTCGAACATTTATGTGTCCTCTCTTCTGCTTATTAATGAAAATAGACCAGCCATAGAACCCATACCATACGAAATGTGAAGAGTCACAAATGCCAGAATCGTAGCAAATAAAGCCTTCCAGTTTCTGACTAATCTGACAACTGATAACGAAGAAGAGATCACTACGATTAAATAGAGAATGATCGTTCCTGGAAAGAGTGCTTTTGGCATAATGCTTACTAAAGATAAGATCGAGCCAAGAACTAGATACAGAACAAATAGAAGCGGTACCATATGTCTAAGTGAGAAAGGAACAGAGGCGTTTTTTGCACCCGCAATAACCCAATAACCATTTCCAAAGCTGTTCTTACAGAGTTCTTTTAAAGTCGATCGTGAGTAGTAAGTCAGCTTAATGTCGGGGAAGAGAATTATTTTGCCCCCCGCGCGTTTCAATCGCAAGTTGAATTCGATATCTTGATTCCTTACAAGCTTCTCGTTGAAATAGCCGATTCTGTCGAAAACCTCTCTCTTGTAGCAGCCAAAGGGAACGGTATCTACTTCTGTAGGTTTGCTTATGCCTGTTCTGAACTTGGCTCCTCCCACCCCGAGTGGGCTGGAAAGAACCTTTGAGATAGCAATTCCGACAGCCGATTTGACACGCGGTTCGGTCTTCATTACTCCGCCAACATTGTCTGCTCCAGTCTCGATGGCATGTTTGATACACTTCGAGATGTAGTCCGAGGGCATCTCGCTATGTGCAC
>NPID01001100.1_pt2 | contig 11502 bp, 9 predicted proteins | sample 8637491 | NCBI WGS metagenome assembly NPID01 (sample SAMN07420843, study PRJNA396082) | bioreactor metagenome | isolation source: sample BA6 brine-fed electro-methanogenic bioreactor BA | place: Japan: Kochi | collected 2016-06-14 | reverse complement strand
CGGCCTCTGGCGACCGAAACGGACTGGTCGTTGACCGGGACGCTCGGTTATGGTAAACTTTCTGTCTATTTTTCAGGAGGCTAGAACCATGTTCAAAATTGGTGATAAAGCGGTTTACCCGACTCAGGGAGTCGGTGTGATCGAGGCTATTGAGTCTAAGGAGTTCCAGGGCCAGAGTCTCGATTTTTACGTGATGCGCATCGTCGACAGCGATATGACCATCATGGTTCCCGTGAACAACGCTCACGTGGTCGGTTTGCGCTGCCCTATCGGCATGGATGAGGTGAACACCATCTTCGGTCTTCTTGAAGAACCGCAGAAAGGCGGGCCCGTGGCCTCCTGGAGTCGTCGCCAGCGGGAATACAACGAGAAGATCAAATCCGGCGACCTGTTCGAAGTGGCCGAAGTGCTGCGCGACCTCTACCAGATCCGCTGCGACAAGGAGCTGTCCTACGGTGAGAAGAAGGTGCTTGAGCAGGCTCAGAAACTGCTGATCAAAGAGCTGGCCCTGGCGCAGAACGCCGAAGAAGCCCTGGTTCATCAGCGGATCGAGCAGATTTTTCACTGATTCGTTTTTGATTTGAACCTTGCCGCCGGATTCCGTGGCGGATTCCGTGCTGCCGGGGCACGCGGGCACGGGGAGAGTTGCGTCCCGCGGAGACAGATGAACACCACGGCCCTGATCCCCGCTGCCGGCATGGGCCGGCGCATGGGAGCTTCGATCAACAAGCAGTATCTCGAATTGGCGGGCCGTCCCATTCTGGCCCACACCCTCGCCCTGTTCGAGAACTCCCCCGATATTGACCGGATTATCGTCATCTCCCCCCAGGAGGAGATCCCCTTCTGTCGCGAACAGGTGGTGAGCCGCTATGGCTTCCGCAAGGTGCACGATATTGTGGCCGGCGGCGCTGAACGGCAGGACTCCGTGCGCAACGGACTGGGGGCTCTTCCCGAGCCGAGTGGGGATGATATCGTTCTTATTCACGACGGCGTGCGCCCCTTTATGCCGGCGGCGCTGCTGCCCGAGGTGATTGCGACGGCGCAGCAGGTCGGTGGGTGCGTGGTGGGCGTTCCGGTCAAGGATACGGTCAAGGAAGTCAGCGATCACCGAGTGGTCGGCACACCGGTGCGGGAGCGCCTGTGGCTGGCGCAGACTCCGCAGGCCTTCCCCTTTTCAGTTATTCGCCGAGCCCATGACCGCGCATTGGCCGAGAACTTTCGCGGCACAGACGACGCATCCCTGGTGGAGCGTCTCGGTCTGCCGGTGGCGATGGTGCAGGGCAGCTATCGCAACATCAAGATCACGACGCCTGAGGATCTGACCCTGGCCTATGCCTTTCTTGGTGATAAATCCTTGTAATTAACGGCCGGCCGTCGATTTCGACAGGCCGGTTTTGTGCTTGTAGACAAAATCAAAAGGAGGCATCATGTTTCGTATCGGCCAGGGCTACGACGTGCACCGCCTGGTGCCCCAGCGGCGGTTGATCCTCGGCGGGGTCGAGATCGATCACGAGCGGGGGCTGCTGGGTCATTCCGATGCGGATGTGCTGCTGCACGCCATCTGCGACGCCATCCTGGGGGCTCTGGGGGAGGGAGATATCGGGCGCCATTTTCCCGATACGGATTCGGCCTATCGTGGCATCTCCAGCCTCAAGCTGCTGCGGGAAGTGATGGCGCTGGCCGAGGGCGCCGGCTACGCTATCGGCAACCTCGATGCGACGGTGATCGCCCAGGCACCCAAGCTGGCGCCCCACATCCGCGCCATGGTGGAAAATATCGCCGCCGCCTGCCACACCGACGTGGAGCGGGTCAACGTCAAGGCGACCACCACCGAAGAGCTGGGATTCGCCGGCCGGCGCGAGGGGATCGCCGCTCAGGCGGTGGTTTTGCTGCAGAAGAGTTCCGTCACCGAAGAGATTCCTTTCTGAACGCTGTCCTGTTTTAATTCCATGCCCCACAGGGCATGATTTGATCTGAGGAAAGGCCAGGATTACCGATACATGAGCGACAATCATTACACTCACGCCACCAATTTCATCCGCAACATCATCGAAGAAGATCGTGCGGCCGATTCCAGCCGCCAGGTTATTACCCGCTTCCCCCCCGAGCCCAACGGCTATCTGCACATCGGCCACGCCAAGTCCATCTGTCTCAATTTCGGCCTGGCTGCCGATTACGGCGGCCGCTGCCATCTGCGCCTTGACGACACCAATCCTGAAAAGGAAAGCGTCGAGTACGCCGAGGCGATCAAGGATGCGGTGCGCTGGCTTGGCTTCCAATGGGGAGAGCATCTCTATCACGCCTCTGATTATTATGAGCAGCTCTACGCCTGGGCCGAGGCGCTGATCGAGCGCGGCAAGGCTTTCGTGTGCAGCCTCAACGCCGAGCAGATGCGCGAGATGCGGGGGACGTTGACCGAGCCGGGGCGCGAGAGCCCTGATCGCGACCGCCCGGTGGCGGAAAACCTCGACCTGTTCCGCCGCATGCGTGCCGGTGACTTTGCCGACGGGGCATACACGCTGCGCGCCCGCATCGATATGGCCTCTCCCAATATGAACCTGCGCGATCCGGTCATCTACCGCCTCCAGCGTCACAATCACTACCGGACCGGCGACGCCTGGTGCATCTACCCCATGTATGACTACGCCCACCCGCTGTCCGATGCCCTGGAGGGTGTCACCTACAGCCTGTGCACCCTGGAGTTCGAGGATCATCGACCGCTCTACGACTGGTTTCTGGAGCAGCTGGCGGATCTGCTGCCGGCCCGGCCGCGCCAGATCGAATTCGCCCGCCTCAACCTCGCCTACACGGTGATGAGTAAGCGCAAGCTGCTGGAGCTGGTGCGTGAAGGGCATGTGCAGGGGTGGGACGACCCACGCATGCCGACCCTGGTGGGACTGCGGCGCCGCGGATTTCCACCTGCCGCGATCCGCGCCTTCTGCGACCGCATCGGCGTCGGCAAGAGCGACGGTTGGATCGACATGGGCGTGCTCGAGGATTGTGTGCGGCAGGAGTTGAACGAAACGGCCCCGCGGGCCATGGCCGTGCTTGATCCGCTCAAGGTGGTGATCACCTCCTATCCAGAGCAGAAGCGGGAAGAGTTTGACGCGCCCAATCATCCGCAGAAACCGGAGATGGGAACCCGCAAGGTGCCGTTCTGCCGGGAGATCTACATCGAGCGCAGCGATTTCATGGAAGACCCGCCCCGCAAATTTTTCCGCCTCGGGCCGGGGCGCGAAGTGCGTCTGCGCAACGGCTACATCATCCGCTGCGACGAGGTGGTCAAGGATCCGGTCAGCGGCGAGGTCACCGAGCTGCGCTGCAGTCACGATCCCGATACGCTGGGCGCCAACCCCAAAGATGGTCGCAAGGTCAAGGGCACCATCCACTGGGTATCGGCCCGCCACGCTCGGAAAGCCCAGGTGCGGCTTTATGACCGCCTGTTCTCCGTGCCTCATCCGGGACAGGGACAGAGCGATTACCGCCAGGACCTCAATCCCGATTCCCTGCAGCTGTGCAGCGCGCTGATCGAGCCGTCACTGGCCGCGGGACAGGGGTGCTTCCAGTTTGAGCGGACCGGTTATTTTTATACCGATCCTGTTGACAGCAGGCCGGAGACACCGGTCTTCAACCGTGTCGTCACCCTGCGTGACACCTGGGCCAAGATCGGCCAGCAGGGCGGCTGACGCCGAGGCAAAAATTTATATCGCATGCCGCGGACTCAACTCCACAACCCTGCCCCGCGGGTCTGCATTGCCGATACCGAGGGGGGACTCTGCGCCGGTCTGGCCGATGTCGTGACCGAGGCCGGCGCGAGCGCCGAACCGGTGACCTTAGATCAGGATCTGGAAAGGATTCTGAGCGAAGAGCACTGGGACGTTGTCATCCTGGGGCTCGAGCTGTCCGGCAGGTCTGGGCTGGAACGATTGCGGCTGCTCGAAACGCGTCACGTCTATCGGCGTCTGCCGGTCGTGGTGGTGGCTGATTTCCCCGAGCTCGAATTTGAGCTGCCGGATGTCTTCGATTTTCTGCCTGCCCCGGTAGACTCTGAACGGTTCCTCGTTTCCCTGCAGCAGGCTTTGCAGCTCCAAACTCCCCTCCACAATACCAGGCAGTATGCCCCCCTGACCCGCGACGACCTCTTCGCATTTCAGGCTTTTCTCATCCAGCACAGCGGCCTTCGTTTCGACCTGCGCAACAAAAACATGCTTGAACGCGGCCTGCAGCGACGCATGCGGGTGCTGGGCATCGACTGCTACCGCGCCTACCTTGACTATCTCACCACATCCCCCTACGGCCATGACGAACTGAACCGGCTGTTGAGGCTTCTGACCGTCGGAGAAACCTGTTTTTTCCGCGACCTCAACCAGTTCGAAGCGCTGCGACGACAGGTGCTGCCGGAGCTTCTTGCTCATCGACGGGGGGATCGCACCCTGCGGATCTGGTCGGCAGGATGCTCCACCGGCGAGGAGCCTTATTCCCTGGCCATTGTGCTGCGGGAGTTTTTTCCCGAAACCCGTGACTGGGATGTGCGCATCCTGGCCGGCGACCTCAATCCGCAGGCCCTGCACAAAGCGCGCAGCGGTGTTTATGGCGCGCGGGCGCTGCGCATGGCAGATCCTGCTATTGTCGACAAATACTTTCACTTGCGCGACAAACGTTATATTCTCGACGAATCGATTCGACGCATGGTGGAGTACAGTTCCCTCAACCTGCAGCGGCACAATTATCCGGATGAAGCGCTGGGGCTGGCGGAAATCGATCTCCTCATGTGCCGCAACGTCCTGATTTACTTCAACCGGGACACCTGTCGCTCGGTGCTCGAGGGATTTTATCGCACCCTGCGCCCCGGCGGATATCTGTTTCTCGGGCATGCGGAGAGCTTGACATCGCTTTCGCCCCGCTTCGAACGGGTGAGCGGCGAGGGCGGCTTTTACTACCGTCGCCCTCTGCATGAAGAACCACCGCCTGCCGAAGAGAGCGGCCACACTGCGCCTGCGACCTCTGCCATCCTGCACGATGCGTCGCCGAAACCCTCCGCTGCCTCTTTCACCCCGCCTACGGCCGGGTTGTCGAGAGATGCGCCGCTTGCAAAGAGCAATGCTGATCTGCCGTCGCCCAAAAGGGAGGAGATTCCGTCGACGGTTTCTCTGGCGATCCGATGCCGGGAAGCGGCACAGGCTGTGGCCCGTGAAGACTATGGCGAGGCGCACCGCCTATACGAAGATATCCTGAAACAGGATCCGCAGCATTGCGATGCCTTGACCGGCATGGGGTTTTTATGTGCCAACCAGGGCGACTACCCGCAGGCGCTGGAATGGGGAGCACGCGCTCTGGCGGTTGATGACCTTCATGCCGATGCCTATTTTCTGTGCGGACTGGCCTTTGAGCTGGATGAGCAATGGGAGCAGGCCCGCGAGGAATATCGCAAGGCGCTGCTGATCGATCTCGATTTTGTCATGCCCTATTTTCAGCTCAGCCGCATTTATCAGCGCCAGGGGCGAAAAGAAGATGCGCGCCGGGAGCTTTCCAATACGCTGCGGCGACTTGATCCATTGCCTCCGGGGACCCTGGTGACTCATTCCGGCGGATTCAGCAGGGAAGAACTGATGGAGATCTGCCGTTCGCTGCTGGAGCGGATCGATGCCCGTTGACTTTTGTAACTGCTCAGCACGGGGCCGTAACTCCCATGACAAGGGCACTATTCGCCATCCCTGGCGCCAAACACCCTTGCCATGGGAGTTACGGCCCCGCTGGTGAATAGGTACTGAACTTTTGGATGCAGGCTATCGGGAGCAAGCACGATGAGCGATTCCTCGCAATCTGTGGATGAAATACGGCGCACCCTTGACCGCATGCGACAGGATTACTGGCGCCAGATAGAAGAACAGGACGAAGCGCCGCAGGGAGAGGAGCGTGATTTCGTGCTGCTGCGCCTGGCGCAGGAATGGATCGGCATCCCCTGCGAGCAGGCCCGTGAAGTGCTCAGGGTCCCTCGCCTGGTGCCGGTGCCCGGTGTCGATGACCAGATCGCCGGCATCGTCAACGTGCGCGGACATATTGTCGCCGTTACCGACCTGCGTGCGCTGTGCGGCCTGGCGCGGGCTGAAACCGACAGAAATTCGCGCCTGATGCTGGTCGAGGCGGCGGGCGTGACCACAGTCCTGTTGGTGGATGAGGTGCGCGATATCCGCCCGATCAAAGTCGACGACATCGAGGAGAGTCCCCGGCATTTCGGTCGGCTTCCGGCGGAGGTTTTTTTCGGCCGGGTGGAACTTGCGGAGGGGCTGGTCAGCCTGATCGATATCGATCGCTTGTTGCGGTGCCCCGAATTGATTATCGAGTAGAATCACAGCCGGAGTTGCAGGCAGTTTATTCGCCGACCGTGGTCAGCGGCGGCCTTACGTGATGAGGTGAGAGATGCTTTCCTGGATCAAGCGACGGATTTCCATCAAAATCAGTCTTGCTTTGATAGTCGTTCTATCCCTGCTGGGGACGCTGGTCTCCGTCTACCTGGTGCAGACACGAGCCGAGGCACTGGAGGAGATGATGCTGAACAAGGCACGCACGCTGACCAAGATCGGCGCGCGCATCGTGGAGCAGACCTTCCAGCAGGCGATTGAAAGCGGGCACCTGACCCGGGAAGAGATCTTCGATACTGATTATCGCGAAATCCAGGAAGGGCCCTTGAGTCGTTCCGGAGCACCCAAATACCATACCGCCTACGATCAGTATCTCGATCGGCGGCTGCAGCCCATCATCGACGCTTTTATCGAAGAGGACAGCATGGTCGTTTTTGCGGTTCCGACCGATTACAACGGCTATGTCCCGACTCACAACAGCATCTACAGCCGGGCTTTGACCGGGGATCCGGAGCAGGATCTGCTTCGCAACCGTACCAAGCAGATTTTCGATGATCCGGTCGGGTTGCGTGCGGCGCGTGTGGAAGGACCGCAAGACGGGGGGATCCTCCGTCAGAGTTATCGGCGCGACACCGGCGAACGACTCTGGGACCTGAGTGCGCCGATCTCCGTCGATGGTGAAAGGTGGGGAGCGTTCCGCCTTGGTTTTTCCATTGCTCAGACCGACCACGAAATGGCGGTTCTGCGCAATACAGTGATTGCTTCGATGCTGGTTCTGCTCGCGGCTGCCGCGCTGACCATCTACCTGGTCGTCACCCGCATCATCCGACCCCTGCACGAGGTCACCGCTACGGTGGAGCGCATCAGCGAGGGGCATCTGGATGAAACAATCACTGTGGACCGGGAAGATGAAATCGGCACTTTGGGGCGGGCCGTCAATCATATGACGCAGATGATTGTCCACAACCTCAAGGGTGAAGTCGACAAGAGCAACAGCCTGATCAAAAATGTCAAGGAGGCGGTCCTGCAGCTCTCCTCAGGCGCCAATGAAATCATGGCCATTTCGGCGCAGCAGTCTTCCGGCGCGACACAGCAGGCAGCGGCGGTGCAGCAGGCCACCAGCACCTCTCAGGAATTTGCCGCTACGGCGCGCCAGGTGGCTGACAACGCAAAGCGGGTCGAAGGTCTGGCCGAGCAGGCCAGCCAGGTGAGCCGCAACGGCCGCAAGGCGGTGGAGGATGCTTCCGCAGGGATGGAGGAACTGCGCCGCCAGGTGCGCAGCGTGGCCGATGCCATGCTCGACCTGGGAGAAAACAGCCACAAGATCGGCGGAATCGTCGATATCATCGAAGAGCTGTCCGATCAGACCAACCTGCTGGCCCTCAACGCGGCCATCGAGGCGGCCGGGGCAGGTGAATCGGGCAAGCGTTTTGCGGTTGTCGCCAACGAAGTCAAACGGCTGGCCGAACGCACTGTTGAGGCCACCAACCAGATCGACAATCTCATCGACCGTATTCAGACTTCGACCAACACGACGATCATGCAGACCGAAGAGGGCACCAAGAAACTCGACAGTGCCTATCAGCTGGTCAGCCGAATCGCAGAGGTGCTCGACAGCATAATCGTAACCGTGCAGCAGACCACCACCGCGGCAGGAGAGATTACCGTCTCGACTCAGCATCAGCTGGCGGCCAGCGAGCAGATGACCGAAACCATCAGCGAAGTCAGCGATGTGGCCGGCCAGGTGGCGTCCAGCGCCGAGGAGACGGCTCACGCCATCGCCGAGCTGTCTGAGCTGGCAGAACGGCTCAGACAGCTGGTGGACGACAAGTAGAGGATTGCCGCGAGGATATTGTGACGGAAAAACAGCGCAAATATCTCGATATTTTTGCCCGGGAGGCGGCCGATCATCTGGCGGCTCTGCGTGCCGGCGCCCTTTCTCTGGAAGGCGGCGGTGGCGGCGGTGAAGGTATTCGTGAGTTGCTGCGCCATGTCCACACCCTTAAAGGGGCCTCGCGGATGCTCGATCTTGATGCCACCAATCTTCTGGCGCACGCCCTTGAGGATTGCCTCAAGGAGGTGGAGTCCGGAGAGCGGTCCCGCGACGGGGCATTGGTTGACGTGGTGCTGCTGGCTGCCGACACCATCGAGGCGCTGGTTGAAGAGGCGCGTGGTCATGGGCGCTGTGCTTTTCGCCATGATCGCGTGATCGAGGGGCTGCGTCGCGGTGTCGTGCCTCAGGATGCGACCGATCCCGAAATTCATGAGCACCGGGATGAAGCGGGCACCGACGGCACGGGTGCTGCGGGTGACAGTGTGCGGATCGCCGTAGAGCGGCTTGACCGCATGGTGAACCTGATCGGCGAAGGCACCCTGGCGGTGCATCAGCTGCAGGAGCGCGCTGAATATCTGGCAGCTTTCGAGCAGGACCTGCAGGCCTTTGCACAGCGCCTGCGGCGCGATGAGAATCGCAGAGACCTCACGCTGTTGCTGGAGCGGTTGCAGACCCATCGGCTGAAGGTGCAGAAGGAGATCCTGTCGTTTCATCTCCTCAATGAAATGCTCGCCGAAGAAGCCGACGGGATGCGCATGGTGCCCTTTGCTCCTCTGGCCGGCGATCTGCGTCGCGTGGTGCGGGATCTCGCCCGTGATGAAGGCAAGCAGGCTGTTCTTGAAATCGAGGGAGAGGATGTCGCCATCGATCGCATGCTGTGGGAGGCGTTGCGGCCGGCCCTGCTCCACATGCTGCGCAATGCCGTTGATCATGGCATTGAGCCCCCGGAGGAGCGACGCCGACAGGGAAAAGACCCCACAGGCCGGCTGCTGCTCAGCGCCGGGTACGAGCACAGCGGCGTCTGCATTCGGTTGTGCGATGACGGGCGCGGCATGGACCCCGGTCGGGTGAGAGAGCTGGCCGTAGAAAAAGGCGTGGCCTCTGCAGAAGAAGTGGCCGACATGAATGATGAGCAGGCTCTTTACCTGATCCTGCGTCCCGGATTTTCTTCCCGCGAAATTATTACTGATCTGTCCGGGCGGGGTATCGGCATGGATGTGGTGCACAACTGCATGGAGCGGATCAAGGGAAACCTGCGCATCCATTCAACACCGGGCGAGGGCACCGACATTGCCCTGCAGCTGCCGCTGACCCTGGCACGTATGAATGCCCTGGTGATGCAATGCGAAGGGGAGCGCTATGTGGTCCCCCTGCAGTATGTGATGGCGGTGGTGCCGGTGCGCGAACAGGATCTCGTGCTGCAGGGCGGGCGCGAGATGATCCGTTTTGAAGGCAGGCTTTTTCCGCTGCGGTCATTGAGTGAGACACTCGGTGTTCCCCAGCGGACCCTGATTGAGCAGCGGCGCATTTTCGCCGTGGTCATGGGCTTTCGCGAGCAGAGTGCCGCCTGGGCGGTCACTGCGGTGGAGCGGGTGAGGGAGATCGTGATCAAAGGGCTGGGTTCGCAGCTCAAGAGCGTGCCGGGCTTCTCCGGCGCGACTCTGCTGGAGGAAGGTTTGCCTGCTCTGATCCTGTCCGTGCCTGACCTCTTTTCACGGTTGACCGCCGCCGGCGAAACCCGCCTGCATGGCGAATTTGCCGCCGCGCGTGAACGGATGCGGCGAGGCCGGGTGCTGGTGGTGGATGACTCCGTCACGACACGCACTATGGAGCGCAATATTCTTGAAGGACAGGGCTACCGGGTTGAAGTGGCGGTTTCCGGGGAAGAAGCCCTGGCTGTGTTAGAGCGGCAGGATTTCGACCTGGTCGTCACGGATATCGAAATGCCCGGCATCGACGGCTTCGAACTGACACGCCGCATCCGCCAGGCGCAGGACGGTGCCGACGTGCCGGTGATCATCGTGACCTCGCGCGCCACGGATGAAGACCGGCGGCGCGGCATTGAAGTCGGCGCGCAGGCCTATATCGTCAAGGGCAGCTTCGATCAGGGGAAACTGATGGATGCGGTGGAAACCCTGATAGGGTAGGGGCTGTTTTCGTGAAAAAAATCAAAATTGTCATCGCCGACGACTCCCTGTTGACGCGGGTGGTGCTGCGGGACATTCTGCGCCGCGATGCGGAAATCGAAGTGGTGGCCGAAGCCCGCAACGGCCGTGAGGCCCTTGATGCGGTGCTGCGCTGCCAGCCGGACCTGGTGATCATGGATGTGGTGATGCCGGTGATGGACGGGATCAGCGCGGTGCGTGAAATCATGGCGCGCCGCCCTACGCCGATCCTGATTCTCTCCTCCAGCGTGCGTTCCCACGATGCTCGCGGCGCCTTTCACGCCATCGACTGCGGCGCTCTCGATGTCATGAGCAAGCCGCGCGGTATGGTGAAGGACGTGTTCGAACCCATGGCCGAGGCGTTGGTGGAAAAGGTCAAACTGCTGGCGCGGCTGCCGGTGCGCCGCCTGGTTTCGGAGCGTCCCCGCACCGCAGCGGCAATATCTGGTAGCCCAGCGCAGCGCAGCGTATTGGCGATCGGCGCTTCTACCGGCGGCCCTAAAACGGTGCTGTCCGTGTTGCGCAATCTCTCCCCCGCCACCCAGGCTTCTATTCTGGTGGTGCAGCATATTGCCGCAGGTTTTGCCGAGGGGTTCGCCCTGTGGCTTGATCGGGAGACGCCGTTTCCTGCCTCTTTGGCGCGTGAGGGGGATGTGCCGCGTCCGGGGCACATCCTCGTTGCGCCCCATGATCGTCACATGGAACTGCGCGACGGCCGCATCCTTCTGACCGACGGACCGATGGTCAACAGCTGCCGCCCTTCGATCGATGTGCTTTTCGCCGGGCTGGCTCACGAACAGCCCGAAGATGTGGTTGCACTTCTTTTGACCGGCATGGGACGCGACGGCGCCGAGGGGATGGCCGCCCTGAAGCTGGCAGGTGCCGTGACGCTGGCCCAGGATGAAGCGAGCTGCGTGGTGTTCGGCATGCCCAAGGCCGCGATTGCCCTGGGTGGAGTGCAGCAGACCCTGGCCCTGCATGATATCCCCCGCGCGCTGGGGCGCCTGCTCAAGCAGAAGTGACGGGTTGGTTCTTGGCCCGCAGCTGCGGTTTGTGGTAGGTTTCCGAAAAAGGTGCGGATCGGCGCAGATGGATGCCGGACCTGCAACCAAGATCAAATTTTCCTGAAGAGAGGTTTTTC
>NPID01003026.1_pt1 | contig 11504 bp, 11 predicted proteins | sample 8637491 | NCBI WGS metagenome assembly NPID01 (sample SAMN07420843, study PRJNA396082) | bioreactor metagenome | isolation source: sample BA6 brine-fed electro-methanogenic bioreactor BA | place: Japan: Kochi | collected 2016-06-14 | reverse complement strand
CGGGGCCGGCGATGCCGGTGACGGCCACCCCGAGATCGGTCCCGGCGGCACGCCGGATGCCCCGCGCCATGGCCAGGGCGGTCGCTGCGCTGACCGCCCCCTGTTCGGCCAGCGTCCGCTCGGGAACCCCGAGCCAGTCCGCCTTGGCCGAGTCGGCGTAGGTGACCGCGGCGCGTTCCAGAAACGCCGAGGCACCGGGAATTTCGGTCAGCATGCTGGCGATCATCCCGCCGGTGCACGATTCGGCCAGCGCCAGGGTCAACCCCGCGCCGGTCAGCTGGCGGCTGACGTTGCCGGCCAGGGTTTCGTTCCCCACCGCGACGACGAATTCCCCCAGGGCCTTGCGGGCGATCCGTGCCGCCCGGTCGAGCAGGGCGGCGGCATCGGTACCGGAAGCCTTGAGTTTGACCTCCACCAGGGGAAACTCGACCCCGAAGGCCAGCCGCACCCCTTCGGGCAGTGTCGCCTCGGCCAGCAGGGCCTCGGTTTTCGGTTCCGACAGGCCGAACACCTTGAGGCTTTTCTGCTCGACCGGAAAACGGCCGCCACTGCGTTCGCGCAGATGCGGGATGACCGACCCTTCGAGCATGGCCTGGAGTTCATCGGGAACCCCGGGAAGAAAAAACAGATCCTTGCCGTTGTGATGAAGCAGGAAGCCGGGCGCCGTTCCCCGCGGGTTGGGCAGCACCGTCACCTTCTGCGGCAGCAGCGCCTGCTTTTCATTGCGCGGGTGCATCTCCTGGCCCAGACGGGCAAAATGATCACGGATCTGCTGCCGGGCCTCCTCGTTCAGCGTCAGCCGCCGCTGGAAGGTATGGGCCGCGGCGCGGGCGGTGAGATCGTCCGCCGTCGGGCCCAGCCCCCCGCTGACGACGATCACGTCGCGCCGGCTGGCCAGGTAAAGCAGCCCTTCCTCGATATCCGCCTCCACATCACCGACCGTCAGCGAGTCGCGCAGCAGGTAGCCGTGAGCGCCCAGAATTTTGCCGATCAGGGCGGTGTTGGAATCGGCGAGTTCCCCGTTCAGCAGCTCATCGCCGATGGTCAGTACGGCAAAGCGTTCGGCCATGACTCAGCCCTCCAGAAGCGGTTGAATGAAATGGAGCCACAGACGCAGGGCGATGGCCCCGTAAAGGCCGGCCACGACATCGTCCAGGACTACCCCATAGCCATTTTTCATGCGCCGGTCGAACCAACTGGCCGGGAAAATCTTGGCGATATCGAAGCCCCGGAAGAGGAAAAAACCCAGAATCGCGGCACTCCAGGAGAAGGGAAGAAAGGCGACGGTGACCAGGTATCCCACCAGTTCGTCGATAACGATGCGGCCGTCGTCGACCACCCCATAGATGCGGCCCGCCTCCCCGGCGGCCCAGAAGGAGAGAGCCAGCAGCCCCAGCCAGGTGACCAGGTAAAGAGCCGGCGGCAGCGGGGCCATCAGGTAGAAGGCCGGGATGCCGGCCAGGGTGCCGAAGGTGCCCGGTGCGACGGGGGCGTAGCCGAGACCGGCGTTGCTGGAAAGAAAGAGGATGAAACGGCGCATAGAACCCGATCCATGGCTGGTTGAATGCAGGGTCGACCCGCCGGGTCGCCCCTACCGATCGATAAAAGAGTCGTCCGCGGCCCGTTCGACGATGCGGTACACCTCGGGCAAAGGCAGGCCGCTGGCTTCGGCCAGTTGCCGGCAGCTTTCGTATTCGGCGCTCACCCGGATCAGCTGCTCGCCTTCGAACAGCAGCTTGACGGCGGCTTCCCCCAGGGGAGTGAGAACGGTGCGCGATTCCCGGCGCAGTTTGAAGCGGCGGGTCTCGTAACAGCGCACGCCGATGGCGCTGCTCTCGCGCAGCAGCAGCCGGGCCAGGGCCGGGGCGCTCGCCGGCAAGGCGACGATGGTGATGCGCACCCCGGGGCGGTTTTTTTTCATCTGCAGCGGCGCGCAGGCCGCGTCCAGCGCCCCGGCCGCCAGCAGCCGGTCGAGAAGCGCCCCCAGCCATTCCGGATTGGCATCGTCGAGGTGGGTTTCCAGTACCGATACCCGGTCGGTCTCGCCGGCCGCGCCCTGCACGGCCTGCCCAAGCAGGCCGCGCAGCAGATTGGGGCGATCCTCCAGCTGCCAGCCGCCGACGCCGTAACCGACCTGTTCCAGAACCATCTCCGGCCAGGGGCCGAAGGTGGCGACCTCGGCAGCGATCGCGGCGCCGGTGGGGGTGACCAGTTCGCGGTCGGAGTCGCCGTCGCTCAAGGGGCAGCCGCGCAGAATCTCCAGGGTGGCCGGTGCCGGCAGGGGGTAGGCGCCGTGAGCGGTGCGAATTGTTCCCCGGGACATGGGCAGGGCGCCGCAGACGACCTGCTCGGCGCCCAGCAGCTGCAGGCCGGCTGCGGCGCCCACCACATCGACGATGGAATCGACCGCGCCGACCTCGTGGAAATGAACCTTTTCCATGGCAATGCCATGAACCTTGGCCTCGGCGGCGCCGATGCGCCGGAAGATGCGCCGGGACAACTCGCGCACCGCCGCCGCCAGGGACGATTCGGCCAGCATCCGGTCGATATCCGCCCAGGTGCGGTGGTGATGCTGTTCTTCGCAGAGCACCTCGATGCGGGTCCCTTCGATGCCGCTGCGTTGTTCGCGTCGGCACGCGAGGCGGTAGCCCTCGACCGGCAGCGCGCGCAGCTGGGACTCGATGCTCTCCAGAGAAACGCCCAGATCGACCAGCAGGCCGAGGACCATATCTCCGGAGATTCCCGAGAAGGTATCGAGATAGAGGGTGGTCATGGCCGGCCGCCCGCCAGGCGGTTGATGCGGGTGGCGGCGAAGGCCGCGCCGAAGCCGTTGTCGATGTTGACCACGGTGACGCCGCTGGCGCAGGAATTAAGCATGCCGAGCAGGGCCGCGACCCCGCCGAAGGCCGCCCCGTAACCGACCGAGGTGGGCACCGCGATCACCGGTACCGGAACCAGGCCGCCGATCACCGAGGGCAGCGCGCCCTCCATGCNNNCGGTGCGGGCCAGCAGGCGGTGGATCCCGGCGACCCCGACGTCCACCAGTTCCTCCACCTCGTTGCCCAGCATCCGGGCGGTCACCGTCGCCTCGCGGGCCACCGGGATGTCCGAGGTTCCGGCGCAGACCACCAGGATCCTGCCGCCGCCGAGGGGCTCGAGCGGTTTCTGCACCAGGGCGAAGGTGCGAGCCTCGGGATCGTATTCGGCATCGGGCAGGCGGGCCAGCAGCGGTTCGGCTTTTTCCCGGTCGACCCGGGTGACCAGGATGTTGCGGCCCCTCTCGGCCATCCGTTCGACGATGGTGAACAGCTGAGCGGCGCTCTTGCGCTCGCCGAGAACCACCTCGGGGATCCCCTGGCGCAGCTCCCGGTGGTGGTCGATCAGGGCCACGCCGACATCCTCGAAAGGGAGGTTGCGCAGGCGTTCGAGGCCCTGCTCGACGGAAAGCTGCCCCGCGCTGAGGGCGCTCAGCAGGTTTTTCAGTTCATTTTGGTCCATGGCGTCCCACTGGGTCGGAGAGGTTGGCAGAACAGAAAGAATAGCAGGTGTTTAGGGATATTTCAAAGGAGGAAGCGGTCGGCGGGCCCTTTTTCCCGTCGTGGGAAGAACCCAAAAGCCCCCGGCATCACTGCCGGGGGCCGGGGGGCGTTCGATAGGGGCAGCCGGGCCGCTTCAGACGCAGACCCGCAGGACCTGCTCGAGGTCGGTGACCCCCTGAAAAACCTTGGCAATGCCGTCCATCCGCAGGGTGCGCATCCCTTCATCGACGGCCAGGTTCTTCAGCTGGGTGGCCTGGGCGTTTTTCTTGATCGCTTCCTTGACGGCTTCGCTCCCCACCATCAGTTCGTGAACCGCGATACGTCCCCGGTAGCCGGTGCCGCCGCAGGTATCGCAGCCGATCTTGCGCATCAGGGTCAGGTCGTCGGAATAGTCCCGCAGCCCATGCTCGATGAACCGGCGCGGCCCGTAGGCCCGGACCAGTTCATCATACTCGTCGCGGCTTGGCTGGTAGGGCTTTTTGCATTCGGCACACAACCTGCGGGCCAGGCGCTGGGCCAGGATGCCGAGCATCGCCTCGGAAAAGTTGAAGGGATCCATGCCCATTTCGATCAGGCGCACCACGGTCTCGGGGGCGCTGTTGGTGTGCAGGGTGCTGAAGACCAGGTGGCCGGTCAGGGAGGCTTCGATGGCGGTTTTCGCCGTTTCGGGGTCGCGCATCTCGCCGATCATGATGACGTCGGGGTCGGCCCGCAGAAAGGAGCGCATGGCCTCGGCGAAGGTGAAGCCGATCTTTGGATGAACCTGGACCTGACGCAGCCCGGCTTGGGTGATTTCCACCGGGTCCTCGGCCGTCCAGATCTTGCGATCCGGGGTGTTGATGTGGCCGAGCGCCGAGTGGAGGCTGGTGGTTTTCCCCGACCCGGTGGGGCCGACGCAGAGGATGATGCCGTAGGGCTTGGCGAGAATGTCCCGAAAGTTATCCAGGTTGGCCGCTGAAAAGCCCATCTGGTCCAGGGGCAGCGGTTTGGAGTTGGCCAGCAGGCGCAGCACCGCATCCTCCTGGCCGCCGACGGTCGGGGTGATTTCGACTCGGTATTCGAGCATCCGGCTTTCGGTGCGCATGAGGATTTTGCCGCTTTGGGGCTTGCGGTGCTCGGCGATGTCGAGCTTGGCCATGATCTTGATGCGAGAGATGATGGCTCGTTTGTAGGTGGCGGCGATTTTGTGGGCGACGCAGCAGACCCCGTCGATCCGGTAGCGGATCTGGAAGGGGGCCTGCCCCATCCCGGGCTCGAAATGCAAATCCGAGACATTCTTCTGGGACGCCTCGAGCAGGACCTTGTTGACCAGTTTGATGATCTGCGAGTCGGATTCGGAAAACTTGGTGTTTTCCGTCTCTTCCTCGATGGTGATGACCTCGTCGGACATCTCGCTGATCAGTTCCTGAACCTGGTCATCGGTTTTGGTGAAGTAGTTTTCGATCGCCTTCTCGATCTGCCGGGAGCTGGCCACCACCAGCTCGATACTGCGGTTGGTGGTAAAGCGCAGAGTGTCGCCGATGGTGGGGTCGGTGGGCTGCGAGGTGGCCACCACGATGCGGTTGCGATGGGCTTCGATGGGCAGGATCTTGAGCTGCCGCACGGTTTCGAAGGGAATGGCGTTCAGGGCTTCCTGGCTCGGATTTATCTTATCCAGATCGACCCTGCGCATGCCGAATTTGGTGGTCAGGGCGGTAAGAAGCTGATCTTCTGAGATCAGACCGCGCTCGATGAGCAGCTCGCCGACCCGTTTCTTTTTTCCCGACTGCTGGCTGGCCAGGGCTTTTTCGACTTCCTCCCGGGTTACCAGGCCCGCGGCGATCAGAATGTCGCCGATGCGGGCGTTCCTGGGGATTCGGCCATCACGGGCCGCCTCCTGGACCGTCTTCTCCACCTTCTCCTGGGGGATTTCCCTGGCCTCGCTGATGATTTCGCCGACCCGCTTCTCCCGCAGGGTTTTCTGCTCCTCGAGAACCTCGGCCACCGCCGCCTGGGAGATCGCCCCCTGCTCCTCCAGAATGCGTCCCAGCGGGCGCTGCTGGTTGCGCAGGCGAATCCCGTTATTGCAGAAGAAGATACTTTTGAAGGGGGCCGCCTCTTCTTTGGGGAAGCCGAAAAAGCCATTGACGTATTTCTGGTCGCCGAAGGTGCGTACCAGGTAGCAGTCTCCGGTGGTGGTTTCGACTTCCTCGAGCATTTCGTCATCCTGAGGCGGCAGGTTCCAGCTGCCCTTGCCCATGAGCAGAATGCAGCAGATGTCGTAAAGCGAGTAGGAGAGGCGGATGCCGTTTTCGGTGAGGATCACCTCGATGTCGCTGCCGCGCGGCCTTATCGGCTCGACCAAGCGGGCTTCAGTGGTCTGGCCATCGAGAAACTTGACGATGATTTCCTGCTCCACGTGACTACCTCTCGGAATCCGTAGCGGGGGGATTTCGGTTGCTGGATAAACCAGCCTCCTTCTTTAAGCAAAAACCGCACCCGTGTTGTTGCCGGCTTGATTTTTCAGAAAAAGTCAGTTCGGCAGGAGTCTTTTTCGGTTCGGAGCAGCGGATCGATCGGGGGGGGGCGGTTGACCGTCAGGGAAGAGAAGTCAAAACCATGACTTTCAGGCCGTTCCGCTTCCTTGCGGCAATCGCCGGGGGGCGGCTATTTGACTGAGTTGAAGGCTTAAAATAGCTCGGCGGGTCGGGGCGTGAAGGGCCGGAAGGTTTATTTGCGGAATCGCTTGCACATCATTGGAGAGTGCTAAAATAGGACATAGAAAGGCCGGACGAAGGTGGTTTTTCTGGAAATGCGGACGGTCTGGTCCGAATAGCCGCAAAGGAGAAACAGTCATGAAACGAACGATGAGCTTTCTGGCAGGAGTTCTGTTGCTGGTTGTCCCGTTGATGTTGGCGGGACAGGAGGCCGATGCCCAGGGACCGATGAAGCGAATGGCCGACATGGATCACGGGGTAGTTCTCGAATTTGAAACCATGGTGGGGGTCGATGCCCCGTTTCTCAACCCGGCCCAACTGCGCGGCATAACCGGTGGTGGCTTGCCCTGGGTGCTGGAAGAGGCCGAGGGTGAGCTGAAGACCAGCGGCCTGCTCAAGGTCGAGGTCGAGGGTCTGATTGTCCCCGAGTCGAGCGGTTTCGGCTTCAACCCGGCGCCCTTCTTCCGGGCCGCGGTTAGCTGCATCACCTTGGATGGGGTCGGAAACGAAACCGTCGTGAACGTTTTTACCCAGAACGGGGCCGAGGTGATGAAGGGCGACCCGGAGGACGGCGATGCGAAAATCGTCGAGAAGCTGATGCTGCCCGATCCGTGCATCGCGCCGGTCATCTTCGTGACCTCGCCCAGTGAAATGTGGTTTTCCGTTACCGGGAATTGATTGACTGGATTGACCACGAGAGGCCCAAAGGCCGCTTCACAGGCGGGAGAGGCGGCCTTTGGGCGGTATCCCCTTACCCAAGGAAAGGAGCGCGTCATGTTGAGCAAGAACATGGTCAAGATCCTCAACGAACACGTCACCCTCGAATTCTATTCCTCGAACCTCTATCTGCAGATGAGCGCCTGGAGCGACATCAAGGGTCTCGAGGGCTGCGCGGCCTTTTTGGGGGAGCACGCCCGAGAAGAGATGGGGCACATGCACAAACTCTTCAATTACGTCAACGAAACCGGTTCCATGGCGATTATCGGCGACATCAAGGCTCCTCCCAACGACTTCAAGTCCATCGGCGAGCTGTTCAAGAAGGTCTACGAGCACGAATGCTTCATTACCGGAAAAATCAACGAACTGGTAGCTGCTGCCTTCAAGGAACAGGATTTTTCTACCTTCAATTTTCTGCAGTGGTACGTTGCCGAGCAGCATGAGGAGGAATATCTGTTCATGCAGATTCTCGACAAGATCCGGATCATTGGCGAGGAAGGCAGCGGAGTGTTTTTCATCGACCGGGCGGTCGGCGAAATGCTTCGCCAGAAGAAGTGATGGTGTCGCTGAGAGGGTGGGCGGAAGCCGCCAGGAAAGCGCGTCTGCGCTAGAGGGTCAGTTCGATGAGCCGCTGAACCCTGGCCTGGTCAAGCCTGCCGCCCTGGCTCACCGCCAAGTCATAAGCCGTCGCAATCAGCCGGGCTTTTTTCGTGGGCGGAAGGCTGGTGGCCCGTTCGGCCAGGCCCTGTTCCAGCAGCTCGATGGTTTCGGTGAGCAGCTCAAGGTCAAGCGCCCGGGTATAAAGGCTGTTTTCTTCACCGATGCCCCCTTCGCGGCGGCCCCTGCCGGTCAGCATCCAGCGCTCGGAAACCCCGAACCGTTCGCAAATCCGCGCAATAAAGTCCGCTGGCGGAACCCGCCCCTTGAGGTATTCCTGTACCGTGGAAGGGCTTTTCCCAAGCGCCAGAGCAAAGCCCCGGACCGAGGACTCGCCCATCACCGCCCGAATTCTGTCCGCAATATCGTTCATTGTTCTTGACCGTCGTCCGTAAACGCGTGTAGTTTAGTGTGCGAGTCCCGAGCCGTGGTGCTCGGGAAAAGTTCATAGCGGGTCAGCGGGCGCTCTTCAACGAAAAACCTCTTGTCGCCCGGGATGCTGCAAAGCGGGAGGCGCATATATGGCTGAACCTGTGGTCCTCAAGGTGGAGCTGATCAATGACCAGATCCGCCATTGGCGGCGCATGGAAAAACTTTCCACGACTGGCCAGCAGGCGCTGATCGCCTGCGCCTACATCGACGCCTACCAGACCGTCCGGGTTCTGCACGGCCTGCCGCCACTGACCTGAGCCTTTTCAGCCATCCTGGTTTTTCCTCGAAGCTGAATCGCCAGGTGGCCGCTCCTGAGCCGAGGCGATCCCCTCTTTCTCCTTTTTCGGGTCGCCGCTGATATGAAGTCCGCAGTGCAGGCAGTAGCGCAGGTAGAGGGGGGTGATGCCGTTCATGTGGAAGGTGTTGCCGCAGCGGGGGCATCTGGCGAAAGCGGCCAGAATGACGGCGACGAGCAGGATGATCAGCCAGAGCGCGAAAACCTTGCCCGTGGCGCGGTCCGACTCGGTGAGTTCCAGGGCTATCCAGATTGCCGGCAGATAGACGAGGATGGTTCCCCACAGAAACCACCGCCTGCGGCGAAGCTGTTTGAGTCCCGGGTCCTTCCTGGGGAACTCGGCGTTCTCTTTCCTGTCCAACGGCGCCTCCCTTGATGGTTTTGCACGCCAGATTTTTCAGCAGCGGATCCGGTTGATCGCCGCCGCTACCTCGTACAGGCGGGGCAGGGCCAGGTCGCCGGATTTCCAGGGGGGAAGCAGATCCAGGCCCTGGCGTTCGACCTCTTCCAGGGCGTTGCGCAGCCCCTCCACCAGGGATGGGGCGGCCGCGGCGTGGCGTTCGGCGAAATATTTGATCAGCAGGCCGATGGCCCGGAGCTGACCGATGTCGACCAGCTGTTCGACGCTGCCCAGGTCGATGACGTGTTCGCCGTACAGCAGCGTGCCGAGGCCCCGGGTGTCGACCTTGGATTCCCTGCGGCCCCTGGCGGGGTCGAGCATTCTCGCTGTGGGCCGGCGGCCGGGTTGCCGGCCGAGGGGCGGGGCGTCCGCGGTTTCAAGGGGAACCCGCGGCGTTCCGGCGATCCGTCGCGCTTCTTCGGTGACCTCCCGGACCCGGTAATTGTCGAGCATGATCACCCTATCGGCGATTTCCAGATAGTCGCCCGAGCCGCCCATGACGATGACCGTGGAGACCCCGTGCTTTTCGTAGAGTTCCCGAACCCGGTGGAGCAGGGGGGTGATCGGTTCCTTGTCCTTGGTGACGAGCTGCTGCATCCGCTGGTCGCGGATCATGAAGTTGGTGGCCGAGGTGTCCTCGTCGATGAGCAGCAAGCGGGAACCGCATTCGAGGGCCTCCATGATGTTGGCGGCCTGCGAGGTCGACCCGCTGGCATTTTCGGTGGCAAAGCGCACCGTGTCGCGGCCCAGGGGGAGATTGTTGATGAAGGGGCTGATGTTGACGTCCCACACCGCCCGGCCGTCCTCGGCGCGGATCTTGACCGCCGAAGGAACGGTGGCGACCCGTTCGCGGCCGTCGCCGGGGATGTGGTCGTAGACGCCATGCTCGAGCGCGTGCAGCAGAGTCGACTTGCCGTGAAAGCCGCCACCGACGATCAGCGTCACCCCGGCGGCGATGCCCATGCCGCGCACAGCGCCGGTGTTGGGCAGGTGGAAGGTGCGGGCCAGTGAATCGGGAGAAACAAAAGGAATGGTGCCCCTGGTCAGGGGCCGGTCATCGATTCCGGAGCGACGCGGCAAAAGCGCGCCGTCGGCGACGAAGGCGACCAGTCCCGCTTTATCCAGCTGGCGCCGCAGGCTCTGCTGGTCCTCGGCCGATTCGACGTGACGCCTGGCCTGGCCGGCATCGAGGCTGGCGAACGACAAGGCCTGGCTGACCACCTCGGGTAGTTCCCGGAACAGCATCGCCTCGGCTTCACGGGCCAGGATGGTGCGGCCGGTCGCGGGCAGGCCGAGGGTCAGGCGCGCTTCCACGCCCGGTTCGGTGATCAGCAGCGCGTTGCGCTGGAGGATCTGCTGGCCGCTGGTGGCGATGCGGATTTCGCCGCTTTTGCCGATGCCCCGCCGCCCGCGGACGCACTGGCGGATGGCGGCGGCGGTGGCCCGGCCGAGAAAATCCTCGAAAGCGATGCGGCGCACCGGCGTACTCCACAGCTCCGGGGGCAGCTGTGCCCGGGGGGCTGGTACGAAGACCGAGAGGCGCGAGGGGGCGGCATAGGGGTCGCCCTGAACGTGATCGATGGTCAGCCGGTAGGTGCCGAAGTCGTAGCTCCCCTTCAGTTCCTTGTAGGCCTTGTAGCCCCGGCCGTCGATGCGTCTCAGCAAGTCTTTGAGTCGGTCCATGATAAAAAACCAGGCACCGCAGGGGGCGCGGCGATCGCGAAGAAAATCCCGAGAAAAACCATTTTGGGGCCGCCGATTAAGACCGAAATCAAAGAACTCGTCTTTAAGCCGGATTTTATCGGGGCAAATCAGCGGCCAAAACCGTCCTGGCCTTTGACAATCCTACCGCAGGTAAATGGTTCTCGCGGGGTCCGAATGCAAAAGACGCCAAGGAAGCCTTTTTTTCAGGATGTTCTCGGCGTCCTCTGCGAACTCTTGGGGCCAGGGGGTTTCAGGGCTGCTGGATGTTGTTGATGAAAACCTCGCGCGGCCGGCTGGTGCCGTCGGAAGGGCCGACGATCCCTTCCTGCTCCATCTTTTCGATCATGCGGGCGGCGCGGTTATAGCCCAGGCGCAGCCGCCTCTGGAGCATCGAGATGGAGGCCTGACGGGTTTCGGCGACCAGGGCCAGGGCCGCATCCCACTTCTCGTCGTACTCGTCTTCGCCGTCGCCGCTGCCGCCCTCGCTGGCCGGAGGAGCTTCGAGGATCGATTTGTCGTATTCCGGCTCGCCCTGCTTCTTGAGATAGTCCACCACCCGCTGCACCTCCAGTTCGGAGACGAAAGCGCCGTGAACCCGCTGCAGCGCCCCGGTGCCGGGCGGCAGGTAGAGCATGTCGCCCATGCCGAGCAGGTTTTCGGCCCCCATGGTGTCGAGGATGGTGCGCGAGTCGGTGCGGGAGAAGACCTTGAAGGAGATTCGGGTCGGAAAGTTGGCCTTGATCAGACCGGTGATGACATCGACGCTCGGACGCTGGGTGGCCAGGATCAGGTGGATGCCGGCGGCCCGGGCCATCTGCGCCAGCCGGGCGATGGATTCCTCGATCTCCCGCCCGGCGACCATCATCAGATCGGCCAGTTCGTCGACGATGACCACGATGTAGGGCAGATGGCCGTGATCGAGCTCTTCGCCCTCCTCGATCTGCACCGGCGGCAGCTCTTCCTCGAACTCGGGGGCGACCACCTCGACCACGACCTTCCCCTCGGCCTTGAGCTTTTCCTTGTCTTTTTCTTCCTTGGCGATCTTCTTGTTGTAGCCGTCGATG
>NPID01015099.1_pt1 | contig 11510 bp, 10 predicted proteins | sample 8637491 | NCBI WGS metagenome assembly NPID01 (sample SAMN07420843, study PRJNA396082) | bioreactor metagenome | isolation source: sample BA6 brine-fed electro-methanogenic bioreactor BA | place: Japan: Kochi | collected 2016-06-14 | reverse complement strand
TAAGTGTTCTTCAATTCTCTTTTTATTTTCTTTTAACAGGAGCACATATTTTTCAGCTTTATATAAATTCCAGTAAGCTTCATTAATTCTAAGTGCAAGATGATTGATCTCTTGATTGAATGATATTTCTTCTGCTTCAAAAGTTTTTTCTGCAGCAGATTTTAATGAAGAAAGTTTGAATCCAGTAAATATTGGCTGAGTTACAGATAAGCCAAGATTATAATTATTCAAAACCGGCTCTTGAATTTTAATTGGGGTTGGAGAAAATGGAACTGTAACTTCAAACGGAGGTACCTCACTCAATCTTATGTAAGCCGCAGAAGCTCTAACAGTGGGCAATAAATATGTACCGCTCTCTTCATACTTAGCTTTCGAGAGCTCAACTTTTGTTTTTGCTATTTTCAATTCTTTGCTGTTAGCAATTCCGATTTCTATACTTTCTTTTAATGATATTTCTTTATTCTGCGCCATTGTTATTGTTAACGCAATCAAAAAGAATGTTATTAATTTCAATTTCATATTGATGCCTTAATTTGCGTTTGTAATTAAATGCATAAAAACGTTTTCTAAACTTGGAGTTACTCTTCTAAGATCATGAATTTCAATGGATTCATTTTCTAGTAAAGTCTTTATTTTTTGTTCAAGCTCAAGTTCATTCTCAAGAAGCAGACTAATCCTATCTCCGAATAAATGAACTTCATACTTTTGCTGATTTTTAATTAAAGAATAGGCTTTTCTCGCCGGAGTGCAGACAACTTCAAAAACTATCCGGGAAATTTCTTTTTTGATTTCTTCAGGTTTATTGCATGCTATTATTTCACCTTTGTTCATCATTGCTACTCTGTTGCATCTTTCTGCTTCATCCAGATATGGAGTTGTCATTATAATTGTCAGCCCATCTTTCTGTAATTCAGCAAGAATTTTCCAGAAATCCCTGCGTGAAACAGGATCAACACCGGTTGTAGGTTCATCTAAAAATAGAATTTTAGGTTTATGAATTAAGCTGCATGCAAGAGCTAATTTCTGCTTCATTCCTCCTGAAAGTTTATCAGCTAATCGATCTCTAAAGCTTGATAATCTTGTAAATTCTAGTAACTGATTTCTTCTATCTTCATAATCTTTAACATTATGAATCTCTGCAAAGAATTCGATGTTTTCATCAACGGTTAAATCTCCATACAAGCTGAACTTCTGTGATAAGTAACCTATATTTTTTTGAATTTCCTTTTTCTCTTTTGTTATATCTTTATTAAGAATTTTTACCTCACCTGAGTCAGGATTTATTAGCCCGCACAGCATTCTGATTGTTGTTGTTTTACCTGCACCATCAGGTCCTACCAAACCAAACATTTCACCGGATTTAATTTCCAATGAAATCCCGTTCACTGCCTTAATTTCATCAAAACTTTTTTCAAGATTATTTATGGTTATTATTGAATTCATTTTCAATCTAAATAAATTTTTACGTCTGCCGGAAGTCCGGGTTTTAATTCAAAGTTATTATTAGCTGCTTCAACCTTTACGGCAAATACAAGTTTTGTTCTTTCATCCTTAGTCTGAATAGTTTTGGGTGTAAATTCAGCTTCTTGTGAAATGTAAGTTATTTTCCCTTCATAAATTTTATCTGGATAAGTATCAATTTTAATCTCAGCTTTGTCTCCCAGATTTAGTTTTCCTAAATCGGTTTCCTGTACATAAACATAAATTTCTGCATTACTTAGATTACTAATCTTAAATAAAGATGACTGAGGAACTACCATTTCCCCAATTTCTACAAGTTGATTTGTAACTACTCCAGCAGTTGGAGCCGTAACAAAACAATCTGAAATTGTTTTCTTAATCAGGTTTAATGCCGCTTCTGCTTGATTAACTTTAGCTTTAGCTGCTGATAGTTCTTCAGGTCTTGCAAAGTTTTTAAGCTTTCGTAAATTCTCTTCTGCTTGTCTTAATTGTGATTTTGTAATTTCATATTTAGCTGATATTTCATCAAACTGTTTTTTGGTAATTGCTTTTTTTTCATAAAGATTTTTAAATCTTTGAAAATCGGCATAAACAGTCTCGTAATTTTGCTTTATCTGAAAGAGAGTTTCTTCAGCATTAGATAAATTATCTTTTCTGGCACCATTAATTAAAAGATTATAATTAGCCTCTGCCGCTTCCAAAGCTGCTTCTGCTTGGCTTTTTTGAAGTTCATAATTTTCATGGTCTATTACAAGAAGAGTATCTCCAATTACAACGGATTCTCCTTCAGAGGCATTCAGCTTTAATATTTGTCCGGCTGTTTTTGAGCTTACCGTTACAGAAACAGTTTCAATTGTTCCGCTTAATTCTAATTGGTTTTCATTATTATTTGAGCTGCATCCTGTAATAATCAGCAGAAGAGTAATTAATGTAATTTGAATCGACTTCATTTATTCACCCAATTTAATTTCTTTAAGAATTTTACGCCCCTTTTTGGTAAAGATTCCATTGAAGAGAATGGTAAGAGTATGCGTTGCCGCTACATTTGCCGAAAAATTATTGTGAAGTAAAAATTCGGGATTTATAACTCCTCTCGCACCAGATATTAGAACAGTTATAATTATTTCATTTGGAATATCAACAATTACCTCTTCCCTTTTTCCTTGTTCTATAATTTTTCCAAGCTGTTCATACATAAGGGCTGTTCTAAAATTATCTATCTTCTCCCAAATTTGCGGATTGTAGTATTTTATTTCTTTAATCCAATTATCTCCAGCCTTTAGGAGGAAATTGACAATGAAGAAATAAACTTTTTTCAGTTTAACGATTGTGGTTTCATCGGAAGAGACGATATCGATATATCCTTCTCTAACGGTTGCAGTGAAATTATCTATTACACTCATTATTAATTCATCTTTAGACGAAAAGAGTTTGTAGATCGTTTTCTTTGAAATCTTAAGATTTTTAGCTACATAATCCATTGTAACATTCTTAAGACCATTTTTAAAGAACTCTTCTCTGCAAAAATTAATGATTTTTTCTTTTTCTTGGCTCATAGGAAACTATTCTGTTATTTTTAGTTTCCAATATAATACATGGAAACTAATATGTCAAGTAATAGTTTCCTTAGTATTCGTTTAATTTAATATGATTGCGGAATGTTTGTATTCTCTGTTGGTTTAAAACAAAAAACTCCCGTAATTAAAAAAAATTACGGGAGTTTGAATTTTACCATAGTTTGCTCGCATTGGCAAGTCTTATATCTATTTCAGCAGCAGCATTTTACGAACTTGAGTAAAACTTCCCGATTGAATTTTATAGAAATATACTCCACTGCTTAAACTAGACGCTTTAAAGTTAACTTCATAATTCCCCGCTGGTTTCTGTTCGTTTACTAATGTTGCTACCTCATTTCCGAGAATGTCATAGACTTTCAAAGTTACATTTGTAGGGGACGCATATTTTGCGTCCCCTACAGCGTTGGGAACTGTATATCTTATCGTCGTTGTTGGGTTAAATGGATTAGGGTAGTTTTGAAGAATTTTATAATCTATTATCTCTGCTTTTTCATTCTCTACGCTAACAGTATTATCTTTATTAAAGACTAAAATTTCCTCATCCGTTTTTACTAGAGCAATATTACCGTTAAAAGTAATTTCTGCATCATACTCTATTCTTATAAATGATGAATCCGTTATTTCAATTTCCAAATTATTGTCAATCATACCAGTATAAAAGCCATACTCAGTCGAGTCTTCTTTCATTTTTCCTATTAAGAATAACTCATTACCTTCAATGTATAACTGGGTTATATTCTCTACTTTTTCCAATCTTTTACTAAACAATACATTGTAGTACTGGGAGTCGTGCGGAAAAAGAGAAAGTTTATTAGCTTCAGCCACAACACCATAATTATTATAATTGTCTATCAAAAACTTATCTACGTCAGCCAAATGTTTTTTCCAAGCTTCATACACATAACCACTTTCATTTATGTTGATTCGATAAAGCCGATTATTATCCAATCGAACCATTACGTAATTATCGAATACCTCAACAAAATTGACAATTGGGTATGATCTTGAACCAACTAAACTTAATTCCTCGCCATTTTTTGCATAGAAATTTATTTGTTTCATGTCTTCGGAAACTGAAACAACATGTTTTTCAACGTCTGCAATAAATGAAATGTTGTTGAGAGGTATTTCATGTTGATATATTAATGAATCGTTTTCATATATATATTTTCTCGTAGCTGCTCCATTTTCAAAATAAAAATTATTATCAAAGGAATTAATCAGTTCGCCTTCATTTCTCTGATGTTTAAATAGAGTATCAACCTTGAAATTGTCATCTATTCCCATAAATTGAATAACATTATTATAATTAAACCAAAATCTATTAAGATAATTTGAGAAACCTATTTGGCTTGGAAGAAATATACCGTCTGTGGCATTAATATAATTCGAACCATTAATTTGATAAAGTTTATCGTCCATAAAGAAAATATTTTTGTCAGTGAATATTGGTCTGTTTACAATAGAGAATTTTTTATCTTGTTCGAAATCTAAAATATGCCAAACATAATTATCACTCCAAATAGTTTGATAAGAATCGCCATAAACAGCTAGATACCTTGATGTAGAAAATTGTTCATAGTTATCGAAAATTGGTGAAAAATTTGTTGGATATCTTGGGAAGGTAAATGTTGATTCTATGACCGCTTTATAAAAAGGGTATAAATCCGGGCTATTGTTGGGATAGCTTGTCTGACATTGATAATAGATAAGGCTATCTCTGGCATGAATTACATTTACATTGGCTATTTGTTGAAAATTAATACGATAGGCTAAAGTACTGTCGTCAATCAGTTCTCTTACATTAATAGAACTTCCAACTCGTCTAAATACATAAGGAAAACTGAATGTATATTTTGCATAAGCACGACTTACCAATTCTTCAAAAACTATATCAAAATTAAGATCTTCTAATCTTAGTAATAATAATTTTTCTGGAACTGTTATTGCGTAATAATCCCCAAACTCATAAACATAAAATCTGTGGTGAAAGGTTGTTGGATGAAAGGATTGGGAAAACTCCAATAATGGATTAAGCGGATCTGCCAAATTATAAACATTAAGTGTCCACCAATCCTTTGCAATTATCAATTTATTATGTGCAACACCCCCACAATAAGCAGTTGAAAAATCTTCACCTTCAAAGATTCTTTTTATAATTCGAGGGCCATCACCAGTATCTTCTAGTATTAATATTCCATTGCTGGAAGCAAAATAAATATAATCTTGGTAAGCTATTCTTTGTTCTTTTTGTAAATTTTTAAAGAAGTTGCACGCAATTCTATCTGATTCTTCCATTTCCTGCCCAAAGAGCAGTGTAAACAAAGAGATAAATATAACGCCGAAGTAATATTTATTAATCATGGTTTAATATAAGTTGGTTAAGTAAAAAAATAAAGCAATTTTAATTAATACCCGATTGGGGTTTCATTAGTTATAGAAAAGATGATTGAGAGAAATAAAATGCAGATTTTCTTATAGCAACTCGTTTATTTAAAACATAGCTGGAAAATGATTCCAAACATCACATTCATATTTTTATTTTTGCATAACAATCAATTAAAATGAAGATAAATTTAGATTGACTTTAAAATAAAAAAACTCAACCTCTTTTAGAAGTTGAGCTTTATAATTTGATATTTAGTCTTATATCTAAAGGTCTTTTGTCTACAAATCTTACTTAACCAGCATCATTTTCTTAACTTCTACAAAGTTGTCTGTCTTAATTCTGTAATAGTAAACACCACTGTTAAGATTTGAAGCGTCAAATGCATAGTTATGTATTCCGGCTTCTAAGCTTTCATTAACAACAGTTGCAACTTCTTGTCCCAATACATTATAAACAGTAAGATTAACATTAGCTTGTTCTGGTAAAGAGAATCTAATATTAGTAGTAGGATTAAATGGATTTGGGAAATTTTGTGCTAATTCATATTCTACAGGAACGCCTACAACAACTTCAATAACTGAAGAATAACTAACTGTTCCATCAAAATCGATTTGTTTTAATCTGTATGAATATTTTCCGGCTGAAACTTTATTATCAACATAAACATAAGAATTTATTTCAGTTGATGTTCCTCTGCCTTCAACAAAACTTACTTTTTCCCAAGAAGAATTTTCAGTTGATTTTTGAATTTCAAATCCGCTGTTGTTTGTTTCAGTTGCTGTTGTCCATTCAAGCTTAACTTTATTATCTAAAGCTGTTGCTGAGAATGAAACTAATTCAACAGGAATAGTACCGTTTTCTAAAATATCTGCAGTACTTCTAGGTAATAATTGATATCCACCGTCAAATGGAGAGCTTGAATCAAACTGAATAAAAATACCAACAACATCTTTTGGCCAGGTAGGTTCTGTAGTACCGTCAATGTCTGTATCTTTATCAATTCTCAAAGTAACAGTAGTTGTTCCACCGTCATCAGAAATAGTAAGATTCGCATTTGAACCTTCTGCCGGCCATGTTCCATCGGTTTTTGTAACACCAACTATACCAACCAGCATACTTTCGTACATCTCGGCATTAGCCAATAATTCTGCAACAGTTAAGACAACAGGGGTAACTTGACCAACAAATCCATTATCGGTAATATCAGTGTTTATATCATCCGGAATAATTTCCAATAGTCCATTGAATTGATCTATTTGACCTGTTACTGTGTAACTGTTTCCTTCAACAAAAGGATAAACTGCGCCTGGGAAATAGACATTAATTGCTGCAGTTGAACCCATTAAATAACCAAAAGTATTTCCAACGCCATCATAAGTGTCACCATCAGCTTGAGAAACACCTGTTACTCTTGCATAATAACCATCATAAACTGCAAAAATATTATCGTCAAAAACTTTTATGTCGGCAATATCTGTTGTTCCGGCAAAAAAGTATACTGCAGTACTTTGCACAACATCATTAACTCCATCATAAGCAGTTACTAAATATGATACGATATCACCATCATTATAAGCTGAGTTTGGAATTACTCCTTCATAAACTGAATTATTTAATGACATTGCAACTTCAACAGGAGCATTTTCATTAATTGTGTAGAACAATAATACTTCTGTTAATCCGTTATCGTCTGTTACTTCCGCTGTAACAGTTAAATCTTCATTTGCAGCAGGAACTTTAGCTGATGCTGTAACTGAAGCAATTACAGGTGAATCGTCTGTTCCACCTGATCCAACAGTATGTGATCCAAGATAAGTAACTGTATTTTGCGGATAAATTAACCATTGTGAGTCTTCATCTGTAGTACCGGCAGAAGCTGCCCAGTCGGTTGTTCCATTTAAAATTTCCGGTTTTCTTACAAGCGTGAACTCTGATGTTGCTCCGGTTGCCCCAACTGTCCAATTTGTACCTGGATCAACACCTCTAACACCAATAACATCAATTGTAACCCATGAGCCGTCAACATTTTTTTCTAGACCCATAAAATCGTCACCATTGTAAAATGTTAATGTGCTTAATAAATCACTTGCAGCAACTATTTCAGGTAAAACGCCTGTGGTGCTCGGATTACCAATTACAAATACTTCCTTATCAGCAAGAGTACCGGATAGCACTGCAGAGTCACTAAGTGCAACTGCACCATTATTTGCTCTGATAACTCTGTAATTTGAAAGATCAACTTCTGATCCGGTTGGATTATAGATTTCTAATGCTTTATTACTGCTGCTTCCTTCAATATATTCTGAGAAAAATAAATCATAACTTACCAATGGATTCATTGTATGAGCACCAATGTAAGTAAAAGTATTTTGGGGATAAATCAACCACTGAGAATCCTCATCTGTTGTTCCGGCAGATGCTGCCCAATCGGTTGTTCCTTCAAAAATTTCCGGTTTTCTAACTAAGGTAAATTCAGAAGTTGCACCAGTAGCTCCAACTGTCCAATTAGTTCCGGGATCAACTCCAAATACTCCAATAGCATCTATAGTAACCCATGAGCCGTCAACATTTTTTTGAATGCCCATGAAATCATCACCATTATAAAATGTTAATGTGCTGGTTATATCTGAAACATTAAGAATCTCAGCGGCTGCCGATGCGTTTCCTATTACAAAAACATCGTTGTTTGCAAGACTACCGCTTAACACTAAAGAATCACTTAAAGTAGTGCCGCCATTATTTGCCCTGATAACTCTGTAGTTAGAAAGATCAACATCTGATCCAGTAGGATTATAAATCTCAATCGCTTTATTGTTACTGCTTCCTTCTATATACTCCGAGAAGAATAAATCTTGTGCACTTATTGAAGTTGCGACAAGAATCATAAAAATTATAGTAAACAACTTTCTCATTAGTCCTCCTTTTAAACGATTATTTTAGCCGCAATTTAGTAAATTTTTATCAAAATGAATTGAATTATCTATTAACAAAATGTTATTTCTAACCTCCCTTGATTTTTTACTAAAATAGTTTAGCTTTCAGTATTGCATCAAATTCATCTTATAACAAATCTATAAGTTGGTAAAATGGGAAAAGTTGTTTTAACGGTTATTGTTTCTGTAGTTTTGATTTTTATTCTCTTTTTATTCCTAGGTTCATTATTCACTAAAAAAAATATTGATGATCAGCTAAACAAGCTTTATTCTTCAAATTACTCTGGTGAAAAATTTACTTTGGACGATACAACCGATATTCCATTAATTGTGTCTAAATATTTAGATTACACTTTTGCTGATAGAACAAAAATTCCTAAATACGCCGTGGTTAAGCAGAATGCTCTTTTTAGAACTTCCGAAAAATCCGAATTTTCAAAATTGACTGCTGTTCAGCATTATAATTTAAGAAGTCCGGGTTTTGTTTGGGTTGCAGAATTAATGGCTTCTTCAATAATTCCGGTTAAAGCAATTGATACATATTTAAATGGGAAGGGAAATGTTTTAATAAAGCTTCTTTCCAGCATAACAATAAGTGATGAAACCGGACCGGAAATGGATCAATCATCATTAATGCGGTATTTTGTTGAAGCGCCGTTTGTTCCTTACATTTTACTTCCGAGCAATATTGTTAAGTGGAGTTTAATTAATCAATCAACTGCAAAAGTTGAAATTGTGTTAGATAATCAAAAATATGAAATGGAAATAAGCTTCAATCAAAAAGGGGAAATTGTTAAAGTATTCACTAAAGATAGATACAGAACTACTAATGCCGGTTATGTTAAATCCGGTTTTACTGCAAGATTTAATGACTACAAGGAGTTTAACGGAATTAAAATTCCCACTTATGCTGAGATTGAATGGAATGAAAAAGACAAAGATTTTATGTACGGAAAGTTCACAGTAGAATCAATTGAGTTTGTTTGGTGAGTTATGACTTTGAGTGAAGTTTTAAATGATTTGAAATCACGTGAAAATTCTAAAAGCAGAGAGGGAATGTCGAGGTTTGGAATTAATCCCGAAAAGGCATTTGGTATTTCTGTTAAGTATTTAAGAGAACTTGGTAAAAAGATCGGCAAAAACCACAAACTTGCTCTGGAGCTATGGGAAACCGGTTTTCATGAAGCAAGAATTTTAGCAACAATTATTGATGAACCGAATAAAGCTTCAAAATCTCAATTTAATAAATGGATTAATGATGTTAATTCTTGGGATTTATGCGATCAGCTTTGTAACAATTTGCTTGTTAAAACTGTCTATGCTTATGATTTAGCCTTTGAATGGAGCAAAAGTAAAACGGAGTTTAAGAAGCGAGCGGGATTCACATTATTTGCAGTAATTGCAGTTCATTGGAAACACTTAGAGGATTTAGATTTTATAAAGGTTTTCCCGCGTATAATTGATGAAGCAACTGACGATAGAAACTTCGTTAAAAAAGCTGTTAATTGGGCGCTGAGACAAATAGGCAAACGCAATTCTAATCTAAATAAACTGGCAGTTGAAACCGCAGAAGTCTTAACCTCTTCTGAAAATAAGTCTGCTAAATGGATTGGAAAAAATGCCTTGAAAGAATTAACGGATAAGAATGTATTCATCAGATTGAAGGAAAATGGATAAATTAAAAATAGATCCGACTTCTGCCTTATTCCTTAAGTGGGGATTAAAAGCTTTCGATCCTAATGCGATAGAAGCGTTTGTTAAGCATATTGATATAACCTCTGCCGATAAACTTTATGATGAATGCAGCCTAATCTGCAATTGGTATGATGAAGTAATTCTTAATAGAAAATATTTTATTGCCAAAACAATAGAAGAAATTTTAGCAAGAGAAAATCAAAACTACACAATCCTTAATCTGGCAGCGGGTAAAACTCCTTTGGCAATTCATCTTTTAACTAGAAACAAAGAGAGAATTACAAAAATAATTGAAGTTGATAATTGGGGAATGGAAGAGAAGCAGGAAATTTATGACAGATATTATCCCGAAATTTCCGACAAAATAAAATGTATTTCCGCAGATATAACTTCAGATTCATTTCTTTTATTTATACAGCAGATTATTAACGAATATTTTGAAGGAAATCCCTGTATTGTAATTTTGGAAGGAATCATTTATTATCTTAAACCCGATGAATTTATTAAAATAATCAAAAAGTTTAACTCACCTAAAAAATCAAATACTGTTATAATTGAATATCTCCTTCATGATTCCTTAATAAAAGATGATAGAAAAGAAATTCCATATAAAGTTTTTGAAAAATTAAAGAGTGAAATGTCAATCGAAACAATTTCTTCTTATAAAAGAGATTACATTACGACTTTATTTAACGAAAACGGCGGCGAATTTATCTGCAATAAAAATTTAATGGACATGGAAAAGGAAAGAACAGGAACCAACAAATATTTCAATGGAATTGAAGAAGGCTGGATTGAATGCTCTGTCTGGAAATTATAACATAAGAAACATATAAAGATTAAATCACGTCTAAACACATTCTATTACACTAATTTATCCGGAGGAAAGATGATACAAGTTGAAGAACGGGATGATCTTAACCCTATTTGCCCGCATTGTGCAGCAGAAATCAAAAAAGTATTTGCTAGAAAATTAGAAAGTGCATTAGGAGTAAGATTCATTTACTTCTGTTCGAGCTGTAAAAAAACTCTCGGAGTTTCTCACAGAAAAGGTTTCTGGATGGGTTAATAATTTAATTGGGATTAAATGTAACTTTTTAATCCCAATTTTTATCTTAACAACAAACAACAATTACATTATAGACGTGAGGCACACATGAAAAAATCTTTATTCTTATTTCTGTTTCTTTTTGTAAGCTTAATTCAAGCACAACCATCCGATGAAAAAATAAATACCCTTATAGAAAGATTTGTTGAACTTGGACAATTCAGCGGTTCAGTTCTTGTTGCAGAAGGAGATGAAATAATTCTAAAAAAGGGTTATGGTTTAGCAGATCGTGAATGGAATATTTCAAATACACCGGATACAAAATTAAGAATTGGCTCTGTAACTAAACAATTTACTTCGATGCTCATTTTTATGCTTTATGAGGAAGGAAAGATTAAACTTGACGG
>NPID01000199.1_pt1 | contig 11523 bp, 14 predicted proteins | sample 8637491 | NCBI WGS metagenome assembly NPID01 (sample SAMN07420843, study PRJNA396082) | bioreactor metagenome | isolation source: sample BA6 brine-fed electro-methanogenic bioreactor BA | place: Japan: Kochi | collected 2016-06-14 | reverse complement strand
CGGGTTGCTTGATTTATGACAGTCTGCTCCTGCGGTTTTAAACGGTACGTTTTCGGCAGGATGACCAAACTCTGACACCTGAAGTGATCTGATGAATTCCTTTACTATTAACAAAGGCCTTGATCTGCCTCTCGCCGGTGCGCCCCACATGGAGGTGGGAGATGCTCTCGAGGTCGGCCGGGTGGCGCTGGTCGGGCCGGATTACCCCGGCATGCGCCCCACCATGGAAGTTTCCGAAGGGGACCGGGTCCGGTTGGGCCAAGTCCTTTTCAGCGACAAGAAAAATCCGCGAGTGGTCTATACCAGCCCCGGCAGTGGACGGATCAGGGCCATAACCCGTGGCGAAAAACGGGTGTTTCTGTCCGTTGAGATCGAACTCGACGGGAATGATGAAGAGTCTTTTGCCCGCCATCCCGAGAGTCACCTTGCCAATCTCAAGCGCGGCCTGGTCGTTGAAACCCTGCTGGTGTCCGGTTTGTGGACCGCTCTACGCCGCCGCCCTTTTGGCCGCATCCCGGTCCCCGACGAAGTGCCCGGTGCAATCTTCGTTACGGCCATCGACACTCACCCGCTGGCGCCTGATCCCTGTGTGGCCATTTCAGAGCGCGTGGAGGATTTCAGCAACGGCGTCAAGGTTCTTTCCACGTTGACCGACGGCCCTCTTTATCTCTGCACCGCGCCCGGTGCGAGGCTGCCGGACTGCCCTGCGGCACAGCGCGTCACCTTCGCTGGCCCCCACCCGGCCGGACTGCCCGGCACCCACATTCATCATCTTTCTCCGGCAGGTCTGCAGCATGCGGTATGGCATGTGGGTTACCAGGACGTGTGCGCAGTCGGTCACTTGTTTACTCAGGGGCGAATTTCGACGGAGCGTATCCTGTCTCTGGCCGGTCCCGGGGTCAGGCGCCCCCGATTGATCAGGACCCGCCTCGGCGCCTCCATCGATGATCTTACGCGCGAAGAACTTGAATCGCCTGATCTGCGCGTCCTGTCAGGTTCCGTGCTGCATGGCCGTGCCGCACGCGGCCCTCTGGCTTTTCTCGGTCGCTACCACAATCAGGTCACCGCTTTGGAGGAAGGCGTAAAGGGTTCCGCTCTCGGGTGGTTGCGTCCCGGCGGGGACGACTTCTCTCTTCGCGGTCTGTTCAAGGGGGCTTTCGACCGTCAGCGCCTTCGCCGGTTGACCACTGCCCGGGGCGGGGCGCGCCGGGCGATCTACCCCATAGGCACCTATGAGCAGGTGTTTCCTCTCGATCTGCCCATTACCTACCTGCTGCGGGCATTGGAGGTGGGCGATATGGAAGAGGCACTGGCGCTCGGCTGTCTGGAACTCGACGAGGAAGACCTGGCCGCCTGTACCTTCGCCTGTCCGGGGAAAAACGATTTCGGCCCCATGCTGCGCGAGATGCTCGATCAAATCGAAAAGGAAGGCTGATGCAGACCCCTCAACATACAGACCGGATGTCGCCGGTTAAAATCATGCTTCGCTCCCTGTGGCGGGAAAAACCGCAAAACACAAGCGGCTTTGTTGCCGTGCGCGACGCCATGAGCCTGCGCCGCATCATGCTCAGCGTCATTATTGCGCTGCTGCCCTGCGTTTTCATGGCGATGTGGAATACAGGTTACCAGATGCATCTGGCCATGCAGAGCGAAGGCATGACGGAACTCTACACCTGGCACGAATCGGTTTTTCGCTTGCTGGGGGTCGGTCACGATCCGGCCTATGCAGGTGACAATCTGCTGCTCGGCGCTTTGCACTTCGTTCCGGTATTGTTGGTCAGTGCGGTGTGCGCGCTGTTCTGGGAGGCGCTTTTCGCCGTAGTGCGCGGCCTGCAGATGAATGAAGGCTGGGGGGTGACCGCTCTGCTGACGGCTCTGATCCTGCCGCCTTCGATCCCCCTGTGGCAGGTGGCGCTGGGCGTCAGTTTCGGAATCGTGCTCGGCAAGGAGATCTTCGGCGGGACCGGCCGCAATTTTCTCAACCCAACCCTGACGGGCTATGCTTTCCTGTTTTTTGCCTACCCCGGACAGTTCTCCGGCAGCGTCTATGTCCCGGTGGATGGTGTCAGCACGGCGACTCCACTGGCGCTGGCCGCCGAAGGGGGGATGTCCGCAGTGCGTGACAATATCGACTGGCTGCAGGCGTTTCTCGGCACCATTCCCGGCTCCATGGGAGAGACCTCTCTTGCCGCCTGTCTGGTCGGGGCGCTGATTCTGCTGATTACCGGCGTGGCTTCATGGCGCACTATGCTGGCGGTGCTGATCGGTGCCCTGGGCACGACCATCCTGCTGCAGGGGGTCGGCAGCAGCACCAACCCCATGTTCGCCATGCCCTTCGCATGGCACCTGGTGCTGGGGAGTTTCGGATTCGGATTGGTGTTCATGGCGACCGATCCGGTCTCCTCCGCATTGACTGATACGGGCAAGTGGTTTTACGGTTTGCTGATCGGGGTCATGCTGATCCTGGTGCGGGTGGTCAACCCGGCTTTTCCGGAAGGGACCATGCTGGCTATCCTGTTCGGCAATGTTTTTGCCCCCGTTATCGATCGTTTTGTGCTCAAGGCTCATATCCGCAAGAGGGTTTCTCTCCATGGCCAATGATTCCGTCGCACGTACTTTTCTTGTCGCTTTTCTGGTCTGCTTTGTCTGCTCGCTGCTGGTTTCGGCAACCGCAGCCGGGCTGCGGGCCAAGCAGGAGCGGGACGCGCGCCTTTCCCAATACCGCGAAGTGCTGGCCATTGCGGATCTTATGACGAAGGATGCCGATGTGGCTGAGTTGTGGGAGGAAAAAGTCGTCCCGCGTATGGTGAAACTGGCCGATGGGAGCTATACCGATGCGGTCGATGTGGAAGATTTCGATCAGTATCGGGCCGCTTCCGATTCGGAGTTGGGGCGCTCGATTCCACCCGACAAGGATCTGGCCGATATCAAACGGCGCGCCCGCTATGCCCCGGCCTACCTGATCCGCGACGGCGAGAGCTTTACCCAGGTCGTCCTGCCGGTCCACGGCAAGGGGCTGTGGTCGACTCTTTACGGCTATATCGCCCTTGAAGCCGATCTTCGCACCATCTCGGGTTTCGGCTTCTATGAGCATGGCGAGACTCCCGGTCTTGGCGGGGAGGTGGACAACCCCCAGTGGCTGGCCAAATGGGAAGGGAAGAAGGTTGCGGATGAGGAAGGTGTTCCCCGCATCGAGGTCATCAAGGGGAGCGTTGATCCTGACAGCCCCAGGGCGCGGTATCAGGTGGATGGCCTGTCGGGAGCGACGGCAACGTCCCGCGGGGTGACCAACCTGCTGCGCTACTGGTTGGGCGAAGACGGTTTCGGCCCGTATCTCGAGCGTATGCGCGAGGAGGGTTTAAATGACTAGAGCACGTAACGCACTGTTCCGTCCTGTTTTCGACAACAACCCGATTGCCCTGCAGATCCTCGGCATCTGTTCGGCGCTGGCCGTCACGACGCGCCTTGAAACGGCGCTGGTGATGTCGGCGGCGGTGATCTTCGTGGTGGCCTGCTCCAACGCCGCCATCAGCATGATCCGGCGTGAAATTCCCGACAGCATCCGTATCATCGTGCAGATGACCATCATCGCTTCGCTGGTCATCGTTGTAGACCAGTTTCTGCAGGCCTTTTTGCCGGATATCAGCAAGCAGCTGTCGGTTTTTGTCGGGTTGATCATTACCAACTGCATCGTACTGGGGCGCGCTGAAGCCTTTGCCATGAAAAATCCGATGGGGCTGAGCTTCCTTGACGGCATCGGTAACGGACTCGGCTACAGCCTTGTCCTGCTGCTGGTGGCCTTTCTGCGGGAGCTGTTCGGGTCGGGAACTCTGCTCGGGATCAAGATCCTTCCCTTGACCCAGGATGGCGGCTGGTATGTCAGTAACGGTTTGATGCTCCTGCCTCCCAGCGCATTTTTTATTATAGGGTTTCTCATCTGGGCCCTGCGTACCTGGAAACCGGAGCAGGTTGAAGAGGAAGAGGGCGGCCAATGATCGAAGAATATCTCAACATTTTCATCAAAGCCGTGTTTATCGAGAATATGGCGCTGGCCTTTTTCCTTGGCATGTGTACTTTTCTTGCCGTGTCGAAGAAGGTGGATACCGCCGTGGGCCTCGGGTTTGCCGTGATCGTGGTGCAGACCATCACGGTCCCGGTCAACAACCTGATCTATCGCTACCTGCTGCGCGAAGGGGGGCTGTCCTGGGCGGGATTCGATCAGGTCGACCTGACCTTTATCGGATTGATATGCTATATCGCGGTGATAGCCGCCATCGTGCAGATTCTCGAAATGATTCTCGACAAGTACGTGCCCCAGCTCTATAACGCCCTGGGCATTTTTCTGCCGCTGATTACCGTGAACTGCATGATACTCGGCGGTTCTCTATTCATGGTGGAGCGCGAATACGATTTCGGCGAAAGCGTCGTGTTCGGCCTGGGCAGCGGCACAGGCTGGGCGCTGGCGATTGTGGCGCTGGCCGGGATTCGGACCAAGATTAAATACAGCAACATTCCCGAAGGCTTGCGGGGGCTCGGTATGACCTTTATCGTTGCCGGGCTTATGTCTCTGGCCTTTATGGCTTTTTCCGGAATCCAACTATGATGGGGACGCAAAAACTAATCACGCGCCTTGCATTTGGCGCTTTTTGCTTAGCCATCGACATTGATGCTTTTTTGCCAAAACATCAACTATAAGTACGGGTTGCTTTAATGCTTGAAGTCATCCTCGGAGTTTCTTTTTTTACCGGCATTATTCTGCTGCTGGTTGCGGTTATTGTTACCGCGCGTCACTTTCTCGTGCCGCGCGGCAAGGTGCGCATCACCATCAACGATGACCCGGACAAGTCCCTCAAGGTTAGCCCCGGCAGCAAGCTTCTGCAGACCCTCGGGCAGAACCAGATTTTCATCCCCTCCGCCTGCGGTGGCGGCGGGACCTGTGGCCAGTGCCGGGTCAAGGTCATCGAGGGCGGCGGCGCAATCCTGCCGACGGAGACCGGCCACATCTCCCGTCGCGAGGCCCGTGAGGGTTATCGCCTCTCTTGTCAGGTCGGCGTCAAGCAGAATATGAAGATTGAATTGCCCGCTGAGATCTTCGACATTCGCAAGTGGCGCTGCCGGGTACGTTCCAATCGCAATGTCGCCAGCTTTATCAAAGAGCTGGTGCTGGAGTTGCCGGAAGGGGAGGATGTTGATTTTCGCGCCGGCGGCTATATCCAGATCGAAGCGCCTCCGCATGAGGTCGAGTACAAGAATTTCCAGATCGAGGAGAAATTCCGCGAGGACTGGGACAAATTCAACGTGTGGCAGTACCGTTCCGTGGTCAGGGAGAAGATCGAGCGGGCCTATTCCATGGCCAATTATCCCGAAGAAAAAGGGATTATCATGCTCAATGTCAGGATCGCGACCCCGCCGCCCCGTCACCCTGAAGTGCCGCCGGGCAAGATGTCCTCCTATATCTTCAGTCTCAAGCCGGGGGATGAAGTTACCATCTCCGGCCCCTTCGGCGATTTTTTCCATAAAGACACCAATGCCGAAATGATCTATATCGGCGGTGGTGCCGGCATGGCGCCGCTGCGCTCGCATATCTTCGACCTTCTGCTGCGTCTGAAGAGTCAACGGAAGATCTCCTACTGGTATGGTGCGCGCAGTCTCAAGGAGCTGTTCTACAGCGATCAGTTCGAAAAACTGGCCCAGGAGCATGACAATTTCAGCTGGCATGTGGCCTTGTCGGAACCTTTGCCGGATGACAACTGGGACGGGCCGACCGGATTTATCCACACGGTGGTGTATGAAAACTACCTCAAGGATCATCCCGCGCCGGAGGATTGCGAGTATTACCTGTGCGGCCCCCCCATGATGCTGGTTGCCGTGCGCGAAATGCTCGAAAATCTCGGTGTAGAACCTGAAAATATCCTTTACGACGATTTCGGCCTTTAAAATCTGTCACCAATTCACGGGTATCATGAAAGTTTTCCTCTTGGTTTTCCTTCTCTTTCTCCTGGCTTTTGCCGGGCTTGCGGTCAATCTTTTCTTTCACCGCCCCGGGCTGAGACGCACCTGCGGTCGGGACGGAGTTGCCTGTCGATGTGAGGGGGAGCGACCGCCGGAGGACTGTGACTGCCATTGAATTCGGTCATTATTTCAAATGATCACCGCTTTTTGTTTCTTTCTGTTTTCATGTTTTTAATTTGTGAACGATAGCTAAAAAATGAACACGAGTTAGGTTGGCGGATCATTGAAAGAAAGGGAGACTCACATGCGTAATTTGGTATTGAAGGGGATGGGCGCAATTTTTCTGACGGCGGGAGTCGTTCTCCTGTCAGGCTGCAGCGAATCATCAGGCCCCGCCGGCAGCGAAGGGCAATCGCTTTTTAAAGCCTGGTGCGCCCCCTGTCACGGCCCGGACGGCAGCGGCGGACTGGGTTACAAGGGTCCCTCCCTTAAGGGGCCGGAGTTCATCTACGGCGGTGAGCGCGAAGCGATTCTCGCCAGTATCCGAGACGGCCGCGGTGAGGAGATGCCGGCTTTCAGCAGCCGCTTGAACCAGGAAAAGCTTGATGCGGTGGTTGACTATGTCCTGTCTTTACGCAATGAATAGGTGGTGGACCTCAACCCGGACATAGAGCGTAAAGAAGAAAGGGCATTATGGTTTATATCCGCAACGTACTGTCATCTGTTCTGTTGTTTCTGTTTCTGCTGGCTCCTGCCCCCGGAATCCTGGCCGATGACCTGCACCATGTCAAGGACGAAGGTGTTCTGCGCTATGCCATGAGCGGTCAGTGCCCCCCGTTTAATTTTGTCGACGAAAGCAATCATCTGGCCGGTTTCGATGTGGAGATCTGCAGAGAAATTGCAAGGCGCATGGAGGTCGAAGGACGTTCGCTGTCCACGGCTTGGGACGGTTCGTGGCTGGTCTGCTGGCGAGAAAGTATGAACTGATCTGCGGCAGCATGGCGATTACGCAGGAGCGTCTCGCGGCGATCGATTTTTCCGAACTCTACTACCGGTCCGGCGCCCAGCTGTTTGTCCGGCGCGGCGCGCTGCTGCGCTCGGCTGAAGACCTGGCGGGGCGCACGGTGGGCGTCACTCTAGGGACCACTTACGAGGCGTAGGTGCGAGACAATCTTCCGCGTGCGGACCTACAAAGGGGTTCCGGCTATGATTCTCGATGTGGTCAATGGTCGCATTGACGGCTTTATTACCGATCGCATCGTCGGCACTCTGGCTATTGAGGACAAGGGCGCGCCCATCGACCGCGCCGGTCCGCTGCTGTATGAAGAGCAGATGGGTATTGCCCTGCGCCAGGGAAATCCGGCCCTGAAGGCCGCGATCAACGACGCCCTGGCCGAGATGCGGCAGGACGGGACCTATCGCGAGATCAGCCTCAGATGGCTCAAGCTCGATGCCAGATGATCAGGCGAGTGCATCATGCTTGACTGGTCGGTAATTATTCATTATTCCCCTTTTCTGCTCAAGGGCGCGCTGCTCACACTGCAGATATCCGCGGTGTCGCTGGTTCTCGGGTTGGCCATCGGACTGGTGGCGGCGCTGTGCATCCTGTCGCGCAATCCGCTGTTGCAGTGGCCGGCCCGCTTCTATGTATGGATTGTGCGCGCCACCCCATTGCTGGTGCAGCTGTTTCTCATCTACTTCGGCCTGCCGCAGTTCGGGGTGGATTTCAGCCCCTTCTGGTCCGGCGTGCTGGCCCTGGCCCTCAATACCGGCGCCTACAACGCCGAGACCATTCGCGCCGGCATTCTCGCCGTGCCCAGGGGGCAGATCGAAGCCGCACGCTCTCTCGGCATGGGGCCCTCGCTGACCATGCGCCGCATTGTTCTGCCGCAGGCGGTGCGCATGATTATCCCGCCCCTGGGCAACAACTTCGTTATCCTGATCAAGGACACCTCGCTGGTTTCGACCATCACCCTGGTGGAGCTGACCCTCACGGCCCAGCGCCTGATCGGGTCGACCTACAAGCCGTTTGAAATGTACCTGATGGCAGCTCTGCTCTACGCCGTCCTGACGACGACCGCCGACTCTCTGCTGCGCCAGTTTGAACGGCGCACCCTGGGGGTAGCGGCATGAAGCTGGATCAACCCTCTGTCGATCAACCGATGATCCGGTTGCGCGGCCTGCGCAAGCGGTTCGGACGCGCTGAGGTGCTGCACGGCATCGACCTCGATGTCGCGGTGGGAGAGGTGCTGGTCCTGATCGGTCCGAGCGGATCAGGCAAAAGCACCCTGCTGCGCTGCATCAATCACCTTGAAAAACCGAGCGGCGGCCAAGTCTGGGTGGCCGGAGAGCAGGTCAACCGCGGCGATCTTTCGCATCGCGCGCTGCAGCGCCACCTCAACCGGGTTCGCACTCACATGGGCATGGTGTTCCAGCAGTTCAACCTCTTCCCCCACAAAACGGTTCTTGAGAATATTATCGAAGCCCCTCTCCAGGTTCTGGGGCGCCCGCGCGAAGAGGCGCAAACCAGTGCTGAAGAGCTGCTGGCGAAAGTGGGGCTGTCAGACAAGCGCGATGCTTATCCAGGCAACCTTTCCGGCGGGCAGCAGCAGCGGGTGGCTATCGCCCGGGCGCTGGCCATGACGCCCGATGTGATGCTGTTCGACGAGGTGACCAGCGCGCTGGATCCTGAATTGGTGGGAGAAGTCCTCAAGGTTATGGAGGATCTGGCGGCCGAGGGGATGACCATGATCGTGGTGACCCACGAAATGGGTTTTGCCGAGCGGGTTGCCGACCGGGTGGTGTTTATGGCCGATGGCGTCATTGTGGAGCAGGGAGCGCCCCGCGAGATTTTCAGCGCGCCGCAGGAGGAACGGACGCAGCGCTTCCTGCGCGATATTCTTTAGCCGTTACCTGTTTTTATGCTCAACGGCTGCGGCTGCCGCGCAGGTAGATAAACCAGTACGCCAGGGCGACGAACACCACCCCGCCGATAATGTTGCCGAGAGTGACCGGCACGATATTGGCCATAAAGCCGCCCCAGGTCAGCTCTGCATTCTCGAAGGCGGGCAGGCGGGCGAGCAGAAGTCCGGTAGGGATAAAGTACATGTTGGCGATGGAGTGTTCGAAGCCGCTGGCGACGAAAGCCATGATCGGCACATAGCAGGCGAGAATTTTTCCCGCTACGTCGCGGGCCGCGGTGGCCATGAACACGGCCAGGCACACCAGCCAGTTGCACAGAATGCCGCGGATGAGGGCGACGCCGAAGGACAGCTCGGTTTTGGCTTCAGCGATGGCGATGGCGCGCTGTGCCACCTGTCCGCTTTCCCACAGCTGGCTGTGAAACATCAGCCAGGCGAAAAAAAACGACCCCACCAAATTGCCCAGCAGAACCACCACCCAGTTCTGAGCGATCTTATGCCAGGGGATGCGTCCATGCAGAGCCGCTTTGGTCAGCATGCTGTTGCCGGTGAAAAGTTCCGCTCCGCAGACCACCACCAGCATCAGCCCGAGGGAAAAGACGCTGCCGGCGACAAAGCGTGTCAGCCCATCGCCGAGGATAGGGGTGGTGTCATGGGTGACCATGGTGGCAAGTTGCGCACCGAAAGCGATATAGAATCCCGCCAGCAGGCTCAGAACAATTGTGCGTGACAATGATTGGCGCAGAACACGCTCTCCGTTGGCTGCAATCTGCTCCGCCGTTTGGGGGGGCGTAAGAAAGCGTTGTTCTGTCGGGCTGGAGGTTGGCGTCGGAGGCATGACTTTTCCCTTGTCGATTGTGGGTTCGGATTCGGCATTGCGCCTCAGTGGATGCACGTTTTGGCTCAAGCGGATTTCAATGCGAATTGACAAGTTTTCTGTTGCGGCAGCGGCACGAGTCGCCTAAATTGAAGACAATTCCTAGCTGTTCAGCTTACGGCAATTATTTACTGGAGGCGTTTGTCCCGTGAAATCAGATGACTTTTTGACCGATAGCTATCAGACGGCCGAGGGCGCGGCTGCATGGCCCTACAGTCTCCTGGCCTCCCTGTTCTATTACAGCCGCATGCTGCGCATCGTGCTGCGCTCCAGTCGCATGGCCAGATCGAATGTCTATGACGAAGAAGCCTGGGCCGCAAGCAGTCGCGATATTATCGAGGCGCTGGAAAAAGTCGGGGTGCGCTTTTCCATTGAAGGGCGCGATCATCTCAAGGACCTCTCCGGGCCCTGTGTCTTCGTCGGCAATCATATGAGTACCCTGGAGACCTTCGTCCTGCCGGCATTGCTGGTCCCCTTCACCCACTTAACCTTTGTGATCAAGCGCAGCCTGATGGAATATCCCGTATTCCGCCATGTCATGGCGACCCGCGACCCGGTGGTGGTGGACCGGACCAACCCGCGCGAAGACTTCAAGGTGGTGATGGAAGAGGGGGCGAAGCGACTCTCCGCCGGAGTTTCCATCGTTGTCTTTCCGCAGACCACCCGCGCGGCTGAGTTCGATCCGGCCCATTTCAATACCATCGGCGTCAAACTTGCCAAGCGCGCCGAAGTTCCAGTCATTCCGTTGGCCCTGAAGACCGATGCCTGGAGCAACGGCCGCTTCATCAAGGATTTCGGCCCCATTCGTCCGCAGAAAACCGTCCACTTCGCGTTCGGCGAGCCGCTGACCGTGACCGGCAATGGCCAACAGCAACAGGCCGCGGTGGTGGACTTCATCCAATCGAAGCTCGATCAGTGGCAGGATTGAATAAACCGGGTTCAGGCTTTTCGCTGACGCCGCTTTCTGTTTCCCGGTCTTTTGCTTCTTTCTTTCAGCCCGGAATCTTTTCCGTTTCCGCCAAGCAGTAAACGACCGTCCTTCTCCCGCCCGCATTCCCGCAGCGCGGCCTCAATCTCCCTGCCATTTTCTGGAAGATGCCACAATAGCAGTGCCTTCTGCAAGCGGCGTTCCCTGGGATCTGTCGGTACATGCACCGATTGGCCCGTAAAAGGGTCGCGTCCGGTGTGCCAGATGCAGGTGGAAACCGTCCCTGGCGTGGGTGTGAACTCCTGTACCTGCTCGACCCGCAGATTGTGCTTTTTCAGGAAAAGAGCCGTATCCACCATGTGCGACAGGGTGCAGCCGGGGTGACCCGCGATCAGGTAGGGAACTACCCCGCGCCGCTTGCCGCTGCGCCGGCAGGCATCGTAATAGTAGCGCAGGAATTTTTCCAGCGGCTGCGCACCGGGTTTGCGCATGATGGCCGTCACCTCATCAACTACCGACTCGGGGGCGATTTTGAGCAGTCCGCCGACGTGGTGCTCCAGAAGAGCCTCGAAGTATTCCTGCTGATGGTCGAGCAGATCGTAGCGAATGCCGGAAGCGACAAACACGTGGCGCACGCCCTCAATACGGCGAACGGTCCGCAACAGTTCAGCGGCTTTTCGACCATCGGCAGACAGTTTATGGCAGATGCGCGGATAAAGACAGCTGTCGCGGCGGCACCTGCTGCGGGCCTGGGGATCGCTGCAGGCCATGCCGTACATGTTGGCGGTGGGGCCGCCGATATCGCTGATGGTGCCGCGAAAGTCAGGATGAGTGGTCAGTTGTTC
>NPID01009187.1_pt1 | contig 11533 bp, 7 predicted proteins | sample 8637491 | NCBI WGS metagenome assembly NPID01 (sample SAMN07420843, study PRJNA396082) | bioreactor metagenome | isolation source: sample BA6 brine-fed electro-methanogenic bioreactor BA | place: Japan: Kochi | collected 2016-06-14 | reverse complement strand
AAGGAATCTTTCTTCTTAATAGTTCTTGACCAATATATCGACCCGTATATGAAAAGGCGCTTGTAAGAGTAACTGATACAGATTTCATTTACTCAAATCCTTCTTACTACATAAAAAAAGCTTCTCACGATTCTTCTACGATCTCTATAGGAAAACTCCAGGAATACAGATTGTTACTCATATTGGTTCCATCGTTTAGAATCAGGTGCAAGCTCCAATTGAGTTGCTGTTATTCTGTAAACCGATCTTCAACCTTAACCACCCCTAAAAACTAACAACTCTTGCATTCATCGCATTGGTTGTTTCAAAAGTTGTCTAGACTCAATGGCATAATTCTTCACAAATAGCTTGCATATTGGTTCTTTTATCCTACAATGGTTGTATAGACTTTTACCCATTGGAGGATTGTATGTATGTGAAGATTACGCCTCGTAAGAAGAACGACAAGACCTATTACTGTGCGGAACTCGTAGAAGGATACAAAGAAAATGGAAAGGTCAAACATCGCCGAATTATGTATTTTGGTAGTGTAGACTCAGAGATGGCAGAAAAACTTAAAATTGTGTTTTCCAAAGACTTTGATGACTTTACGAATCTGAACAAAATCGACTATTCTTCCGCTGTTTCGTATGGATCCTTTGTTCTGTTGGATTCTCTCTTTTCTCAATCTGGCTTGTTTGCCAAGATGCAAAAGACATTGGTTTCCCAGGATCCTCATATTACCACCCAAACCACAGCAGAATGTATCAAAGCGATGGTCTTTCAAAGGCTATTGAAGCCAGATAGCAAATTGGCTTTTCTGGACTGGGCACCCACGACTCCTCTTCCCTACTTTACATCCCTGCGAGAAGAGTGGGATTTACAAACCTTGTATCGAAGCTTGGAAGTACTGGAAGAAAACTGGGAACAACTGGAACAAGAACTGTATCAAATTGCCCTGAATGTATACCAACAAACTCACAAAGAACTATTCTACGATATTACCAGTAGCTACCTGGAAGGGCATCATTGTACCATTGCTACCTATGGATATTCCAGAGACAAACGAAAAGACAAGGTGCAAATTGTCATTGGATTGGTGACCACCTATGATGGATTTCCCATTCAATGTAAAATCTATCCTGGGAATACAAAAGATGAAACGACCGTATCTACTGTAATCGAAGAATTAACCCACCAATATCCTATTCAAGAGATTGTCTTTGTAGGGGATCGAGGAATGTTAACAGCAAACAATGTGAAAGCCATCCAAGACAAACAACAAAAATATGTCATGGCGATCCCTCGGCAATGGAGTAAGAAGCATCTGCACAATACTGTGATTCAAGAAGATCACATGGAAGAGATGGAAACGCATCTGTATGCTACTACGATCGACAATAAGAGTAGTACTTCTGATGAGCGTCTTGTTCTCTGTCTCAATACACAAAAAAGAGAGGATGATCAAGCCTACAGAGACAAATGCATCGAAACCATTCAAAAGGAATTGGATGCACTCAAAGAAAGAGTACACGGTTCCTCACTGTCTTCTTCCATGCATTCCTCTCCTCATAAAAACAAAAGAACTCTATCACGCGATGAAGTGATGAAAAAAGCAGGATCCATTCTAAAAGACACCTTTGCAGGAAAGTATTTTCATGTGTATACGGTAGAAGCAAACAGCAAAAACAAACCAAGCAATACAAATCATATATCCACTTCTTCATCCAGTTCCAAAGAAGACTGTAAAGAGTCTTTTCAAGAATCCTTCCGATTTCAATATGACATCTTGGAAGAGAAAGTAAAAGAAGATCAGAGACTGGATGGGACCTTTCTCATTCAAACCAACCAAAGAAATGATTCAAAGAAACGATTGATTGAGATCTACAAACATCTCAATACTGTAGAAACTGCATTTCGAATCCTGAAAAATGATTTGGATGTTCGTCCCATCTACCATTGGAAAGAAAATCGAGTCAAGGGACATATCTATATGTGTGTAATCGCCTATTTCCTGATGATGGCAATCGAGTACACGTCCAAATGTACAAACCTTCATCGATCGGGAAGAAAAATACTCAGGCTCCTGAGCAATATTCATTTGCTCACATTAACTCTACCGAAAGGGGAAAAAAGATTTGCCCTAACGGGCGTGGGAAAAGAAGAGCAAAAAGTTCTGAAGGCCTTTGGGATACCAAAGATAAAAGTTCCCATGGTTGTCTAGACTTTTTCACACACTTTCAATCTATCACAGGGTGAACCTGGGGTATCGGGTTGAATGCCAGTTTTCCCTTTATTTTTTTCCAAAAAAACCATTTGCCAGTTGGCAATTCTTAAAAAATAGAAAATTTACTTGTTAAATGAAAGGAAAATCATTTTTAGCCCTTTTTTAAGCACTTTTATCTTCGTAGTATTCACTAATACTTTCCAATTCAAAAAAAATAAAATTTTCCCCCTTTATTATTTTGGCGACAAATAGGTGCTGAATATGTACTTATTTTCTTGCAGATCAATGCACATCACGAATGATTCTATAATAGGATCGCTCAATCGTTCGTAATACTCACTGTTATAGCCAGGAATCTCACCACCGATAGGAAAATTATCCTCAGAGGTGCTTATAGTATTTCCTGTTACATATACTTTCCCGGTAGGATCGAAGGCTAGGCCAGTAAGAGAATCCCTTTTGCTCCCGCCAATAAAGGTAGCATACTCCAGCCGTGTACCGGTGGAATCAAAGATAACCACATACCCGTCACGATCTCCTTTGTATTCTTTTTCAATGCCAGGTATGCGAGGATGTACAGGAAGTTTATCATCACCATTGACTGCTAGAATGGCCTTCCCTTCTTCTGTAACATGCAAATCTGCTGGGTAACTACCTGAAGTAGAGAGATAAGTAGAATATTCGATCGAGGTTCCTACAGAATTCAACTTTATTAAAAAAGCCCCGCTAGCATGATAGATGGTGTTGTATCCTGGAATATCCCCTCCGATAGGAAAGGAAACAAAATCCTTAACTTGATCAAACGGTCCATCACGAGTTACACCAGCAAGATAAACGGCATCAGTTGCATCTGTATAGATAGCAACAATCCGATCATACGCAGTTCCGCCAATAAATGTAGAAAACAGAAGTGAACTACCGGAAGGATCGAGTTTCAACACAAAGCCATCGTAACTTCCTTTTTGCTTGCTTTCAAAACCTGGAATGCCATTTCCAATGGGAAAAGAATTATCATCGCAAGTAGTTTCCCCTGCTACTAACAGACATCCTTTAGAATCAGCAGTAAGAGCCAAGGGTAAAATATCTCCCCCTCCCGTACCTGTACGAATGTAAGTTGAATACTCCAACTGAGTTCCCTCAGGATTCAATTTTACTACAAATCCATTGGTTCCATCTCCCAGGTTCTCAATCAATGTTTGTTGAAAACCAGGAATATCACCTCCTATGGGAAATGAATCTTCGGTAGAAAAGGTCTCTCCAGTTGCGTATACATTTCCCAAGGCATCAACTGTGATTGCAGTTATAAGATCGCTGGAGTCTCCACCAATATAGGTGGAATAGAGTATTGCATCATTCTTGGTGTCAATCTTCATGATAAAACCATCGTGGGAATCAGAATATGTAGTTTGAAAACCTGGAATATCCCCTCCTATGGGGAAAGAATCTTCATTGGAAGTAGTGAATCCACCAACGTATAAAAAGCCTTGTTCATCCAAAGTCATCGAGGTGATCCAGTCTCCCCCACTTCCTCCTACATAGGTAGCATACTCAATGGTTTCGCCAGAAGCATCCAATTTGATAACAAAACCATCTATGCGACCACCATTAAATGTTTTCGAAAATCCTGGTGTTGTATCATCGATACATAAAACAGGTTTTTGAATGAAAATGGAAGGGTATGGTTCAAAATATGTTCCAGCGATGTAGGTCGAGTTTTCTTGATCCACAGCAATAAAGGTAGTGTTGGAACGAGCATGAAAACCACTTGGCATATCACCATTTGTGTTAGTCAGAGTCGGTACTCCAACTGAATATACCTGTGTTGATAACGATGATACCAATACTAAAATAAGGGACAAAACTACATAGCGTATTGTTTTCATAATATCCTTCTCTCCTCGTTATACATCTTAGGATTCTTCTTCAATCTGAATAGGAAGAGTCCAGGAATACAAATTTTTTCGCATGTCTCTACTATCGTTCAAAATAAGATGTAGACTCCAATTGGGAGGGCGTGTTTCAGGAGGGTTACTAAACCACTCTTCTGGATAGGAATAGGTAATTGCTGGCAACGAAAAGGGTTGTGATTGTAACTGAATAATAGGATTCTCTTTTGTTAGAGACTCTGAAGAGTACAAAGACAGTGGAAATCCTATTCCATCATAGTTTTCTTTTATGTCAAGGTGGAAAGGGATGAAATCATACGCAAGATTTTGTGCGGTAATACCAGGTAACCAGCCAAAAAGAATATCAGGTTTCAAAAACATATTGTAACAAAGATGATCCCATTCTTCTTGTGGAAAATCTTCCATGCATTTCAATGATAAGGATAGCGTATACATCTCACCTTCCACATCAAACTGGAACGATTCTATAACAAAAGCTTGATCAATTGATAGTCCATGCAGAGAAGAAGTTGTTTCCTCAATCCATACAGTCCCATTGAACTTCCCTGTTTGATCCTTGTAAGAATGAAAATCAAGTTGCTGCCTTTGGAGTACTGTACGGGGTAATCGGTGATCATCGCTATTCATCGATCGAGTCCATTTCTTGAAATACATAGAGCCATAAGGGTTGGGTGTGCCTAAAAATTGTTTTTCTCCTTTATTCTCATCAGTAGTGAATATCTCATAGACAATACAATTCACTGATGGATTCTCTTTTTCAAGTTGAATAGCAGGATAAGAATGGGCATTCTTCGTACATACTTCCACCAATGTACTGTTTTTCATTGGGAAACATGGTTTTTGGTGTATTTGTGATGATTTTTCTGAACAGCTGCAAAGCATAACAACACACAACATTGAACTAATCGTTGCTAACGTTTTTTTATCAGAATATCTCATGCATTCACTCCTTTAAAAAGGCTCAAGAGGTTAGACTATCTATCGATTACCACAAATTTCAATTCATCCTTCATCGGATTTTTTCAAAGCTTTTTTTACCATATACAGGTCTCCATTGCGATTTTTGGAAAGAAGCCAAACAGTATTTTGGTTCACGATGGGAGTCAAAAAAACTTCTGAACCATGATACTGAGTGCCAACGCTGGTCGCCGTTTTTATAGCTCCCGTATCAATATCCATCACCTTTAACCACCGAGAGTTCTTGGTATAGAAAACGATATCTTTTTCGGTCTGTAACATCTTTTGGATTTCATCAGTTACGGTATAATCACGTTTTACATTACCATCCTCAGTAGAAACAACAAATACTTTGTTTACAGGGTTGGGCTCCCATGGTACAGATACTTTTGTATATAGGCAAACATTTTCATTATTCGCAGTAATCGTCATATTAGACAAGAAGGAAAATGAGCTGAAAGTTAAAGAATGGGGCAATTGGATTTTCCATAACATTTCTCCATTGGTAGGGTGAAAAGAATACAAATGACCATTTCGATGGATATTTTGATAGATAAAAATTCCAGCTTTAGTGCATACAGGGTATGATATGAATCCCACTGCTGATCTTGAATGTTCAACGGAGAAGTCATGCTTCCATATTACAGTAAAAGTGTCTACATCAATACATAGCAAAGTTTCCGTTTCAGAATTTGAGCTGCTTTTCACGATACAGTACACATATTCTTCAAAGACAGAAAAACTTGATGGATATTGTCCTTTTGAGAAACTATACACAAGATTGGGTTTTTTCCCTACATCCAATGAAACCAGGTGATAGTATTCATCAATGTATTGTAGATAGTAAATTTTGCCATGGACAACCATCACACCCATAGAAACTACTCCAAAAGAGAAACAGAAACCATCCTCAACTTGGATTTCTTCAAGAGTGACTGGATCATAAATCGCAATGCTCCATACATCATTTTGGAAATAAGAGCAAATTAAAACATCCAAATCAGAAGTGTACGTCACTGCACCATAATACATCCGACCAGGGATTGAAGTGGATTGAAGTATGGTACCATCGTCTTTATTAATCCGGACAATGCTTGTGTCTGTATGGAAAAAAATGGCATCACTGTTCTGAACCATCCATTGATGGTGGCTGTAGTTGTTAAATTCACTAGTATGCATGGGCAATTTCTGATCCCATACAACTGTCGTAGTGTAGGGAAAATCAATAGAAGAAACACTTCCAGTTCTCTGGTAATTAACAGCAAAAGAAGTAAATTGAGGGTCTTCTTTGCTTTCTGCAAAACTTGGCGAGATGAATAAAATAGAACAAATCACTATCACGAAACACGATCGGACATACTTGCTGTTCATAATACCCTCCTAACACATACTTCTGAAATTTCTGGATGAACTGTTTTCAAGAACCACTACCAATTGGAATTTTGTGGTAGCGGCAATTTCCAAAATCAGCGACATAGATGTGGTTGTTTACAATTTCGGCACGAACAGGGAAATAGAATTGGTCAGGTTTTTCAAGATATGCTTCTTTGGTGGTACCAATGTTTACACGCCCTTTGGATCCTATTGTTTCAAGGATTTTACCATTTCTAGCAATATGCAAAAGTCGATGCTGGGTCACATCCGTTACAATCCAAGAACCATCGGGATACAAATCAAAAGAAGAATACAAACTGTTTTCATTTTGAGGAAGCTGCACAATCTCTTGCAGTCGTTTTTGGTGATCATATATCCAGATCGCTTGGTGCACGCAATCCAGGAATTGGTATTGAGGATAAAGCTTCTGATCATGCTGAACCATATTGAGGTTAAAACCAACAAACAATGGTGAAACCTCGTATTCTAGATCGTTCACTTTGAAGTCTTTTACATCATCCATGAACATGACATCGGCTACTTTGTAAACATGAGGAGAATCTTCAAGCCAATAGCGGGGTAACAATACAAGATACTGACTATCTATGTATTGTATATTGGACCAAAAATAAGGTTTTGTAATGTCTCCTTTGTAGAGCTGGTTCCAAGTTTCATCTAGTAGAGAATACTCGGTAACAGTGTTAGGGAGAGCATTTACGAATATCAAGTTGTCGCCCTGCAAAGAAAGATCACTTAGGATCGTTGAATTTGCAATGTTCCAACATTTCATCGTTATTAACTCGTAGTCAAGATCCAAAGTGTCTTTCCATGTACCATCGGTAGCAAATACGTTTAAAAAGATTTGGCCATTGTTATGCGTATACAATGTACCTTGTGTATCGACACAGAAAGACATTGAATTGTGAATCTGACCAAGGCGATTGGAAGTTGTACCATATTGATCTACACTACTATCAGTGACACGATATACTCGATAATTCCAAGCTTCATAAAATTGCCCTAATGAGATTAGAATAATGTCATCATCGCAACAAAAGATATCCATACACTCTTGTCCAAAGGTTTCCTTTTGTTCAGAGGACTCTAATATCCAATGAAGGTCATTGTTTACTTTTTCAAGACGCATTGAAAACAACGTAAAATGAGCATTGGCAGTTTCTAAAAGTTCATAATCGCGACCTGTAAGAATTATATTCTGAGTAGTTGGGTTGTATTCAATCCTTGAGAAGAAATCTGGAAAACTTTCTTGGTTTGCTATAGGTATATTCTCACCTTTTGAATTAAACCATAATATGGGGTGAGGATTAGGATTCTCTTCTCTTTCCCAATAATCATGAATCGTGTAGGTCATTCCATATAGGTCATATGGCTGGATATAGATGAAGTCAGGCTCCACAATATCAGAGTAGTTTTCTTCTTCAAACAATGTTTGAAAAGTATGTACGATATTCCCTTTTAAATCAAGTTGATAGAAAGTATTTGAAAGTTGTCCCTGATAAACATAATACACAGTTTTTAGCAAAAAAAGCTGATCATTATACAGTTTCATCGTAATGATATTGATGTATGTATCTTTTTCTTGTTCAAGGATTTCTTTCGGGTAAGAAAGAATAGTTTTCGGTGTCATGGATTCGATAGACAGAACATGGATTCCATCTTGCGAAGCAATATAGAGATTTTGATTAGAGTCTAAACACATTGCGGGTTGAACATAGTATGGTCGGTTCGTATAAATGGAGCTGTACAAGCTCTCCCCAATCGGAGAATAGTTGAGCGGTAAGCTTCTCGTGAGTCCATAGTGGTAGGTACAAAGGTCTTTTACTGTCTCTACATTGGACAATATATCCATTTGGTAAGAAGCGTGATGCTTGTCAATCAGTTTCTGAGTTTCTAAATCAAAGATACTAATTCCAGTTTGATCCAATACATACAGCTTCCCATCAGACACCACCGAACTGCTTGGTTTTATAAGATCCCCAGCAATGGGTCCATAGCCAATAATTGTAGATTGTTTCTTCTCATCGGCCTCTACAAATGAAAACGAAAAGATAAACAATAAACCGCACAAAAAGCATACAAAGAAACGTCTCGCTACAACATATTTCATTGCTCTACCTCCCTTCAAAAAGCAAGAGCAAAAACTTCTTTATGTTCATAAAGCACTACAATCCAATCAATGCTCTAACAAAATGAAATACAAAGAAGAATAGGAGAAGAAAAAGGATATTTTTACCATCTCTTTTCATCGTTTCTATAGCACTTTTTCTTAAAAAGGAGGGATCTTTAGTGGAATAGTAGTGTTCAAGATTTTGGACGATGATTTTTTTAGTTTCAGAATCAATTCGTTTGAATGTGATGTGCGCATTACCATTTTGATGAATACCCGGATCAAGTTTAACTTGAATCAAGCCATTTGATTGAGGTATCTCGATATGTTGATCATTTTTGTAAGGTATTGAGAGCTTATCCAGTACAGCAAGAATAACAGCTTTCAAATGCTGATCAACCCCTTTACAAAGATATTCTTGATGATTCGTAAGAACTCGATACAACGTAACCAATAAAAATATACTAGCAGCGACGAGTAGAAAAATATGTGTCAAATCTGAAGGGTGAAAGTCCTGTAAAACAAGTACAATAGGTAACAGCCAAAACAGTCCAAACAAGATCCGAACAACAATTGGAGGATGAGTAACAATGGCTTTCTTCTGTGTATACAAAATTCTGTATTGATTCACCTGCCACAATAAACCATACAAAAACATAATAAATATCGGACTAAAGATCAGAATCAAGGTAAGAATAAAGGGATATTCTTTCAATTGACATCTCCAAAATCTTTACATGATATGTTACAATGAATCACAGAGCTACTTCCAATACCAGTAGGCGATGTTCCAGAAGTCGCTAGTACTGGTGCTACCACATGGCTTATAGTTCATTAAATCTTTGTGCAAACAAGAGAGATCGGTTCGATTGTGAAGAGGCAGAGAGGGTAGTTCTTTTAGTAAAATCTCTTGAACAATGTTCAAGTTCTCGTATATCTCAGTTTTGTTTACCGATGAGTAATTTTCTTCTAGCAAGTGGTCAACAAGATCATGGGAAAAGCCTGTGTAGTTCTGACCTGTATATTCATTTCTATAGGTTGGTATTTCATTGGAATTCACAATTGAAAAGAGATTGGAGTAAGGATTCATAACCCATGCATACATGGCAGCACAAGGACCATCGAAATCTCTTTCTCGTATTGTCACAGTAAAGAAATATACCGGTGATTGATTGGATATAATGACGCTCAAGCCCAAATCTTCCCAGCATTCCGTTATGATATCTTGTACGCTTTCTCTTGATATGTTACCAGACGTGGTCATGAAGGTAATGGTGAAAATTTCTCCATCTTTTTCGCGGTACTTAGTCACAGGATCCATAATCCAACCAGCATTATCAAGAAGTCGTTCAGCTTCTTTCCTATCAAACGAATACTCGTGTAGTGGGTATTGTTGGCTTCCTAAATGCATGGGTGATAGCCATGCATTTGATAGAATTACTTCGTTACCGTTAAATACTTCCTCAAGGATTCTATCTCGATCAATAGCTAGCATCAATGCTTTACGAACATTTCGATCATTCAAGGGTTCTACATCTACATTTAAATCGATATGCTCCCATGTAGCGTTTCGTGTGAATTGTCCACGATGCGTTGATGGAAGTGGATCATCTCCGTAATATATGGGAATCAAATCATCGATTGGTTGATCGGTATCTTGAAAAACTTCCCAAGGTGAAGAACGGAAGTTTAGTTGTATCTCGTCTAAAACTGGTGTATCAAATAAGTAATAGGGATTAGGCTTAAGGAGTATGTATCTACCGGCATTCCACTCTTCTATGCAATATGGACCAGCAAGAATAGGTTTTGTGCAATACTCTTCATCAAGAATACAATTTTGAATGAATTCCGTATCTTGTCTATATTTGTCAGAGTTTAAATATGCAGGATCATCTGGATGATAAGGTTCTAAATGATAGTTATATTTTTCTTCAAAATAGTGGTGTGGCAATATGCTTATTATTTCTGGATAAAGATAGGGTTCATTCCAAGTTATTCTTACGGTTAACGGATTAACGATTTCAACTTTTTCAATTCGAGTTTCTGGATTTGAATACTCGTAAGTTTCAGGATGGTTGTAAAAATAAAGTGTAAAAACAATGTCTTGTGCGGTAATGGGAGTACCATCTGACCATAAAAGGTTTTGCCGAAGCTCAAAAGTCACTTCCATGGTTTGGATTTCTCCATTTTTACCGGTTTGCGTAGTCCATAAACCATTTTCCTGCGTAGGGATACGTTTTAGTAATTCAGGAAAAACACCCCAGTTGCAATCAAAAATAGGTAATGTTGACGCACTTATCATTGTTACAATATCACTAGATGTATCAACCCAATCCATGCCAGGGAAAAGTGTGGTTGGTTCTCCAAAAAGGGCTATGCTAGCTTTACCACCCTTATTAGGTGGATTCATCATCATTGTATAGCTATAGGCTGCTTCGCCAAAAAGCAGGGGTTGGCGAGGGTGTATTCGGCGGTACCAATCATTTGTAGTATATCGATAGTTCATAAGCTGATAAATAGGAAGGTAACAAACCGTCATACTTCCAATGGCTTCCTGTGGTACTTCATAATAGCCATCTTGTGCTGGTATAACCGGTTCGGTGTAAGAAAGAGCTTTTTGAATAGCCTTTTCTCCCATAGCATTCACCAGCCAAATACTAGCAATGTATCGCAGTAAAAAATCTGCTGGATAGAAATGACTCGTTTTTTCGATAATACCCGATTTGACTGCTGTTTGTATATACTTGTAGTTGGGATCATTTTTATCTACCCTAAATTCTTCTATGAGTTAGGCAACATGTTTACAAATTCTAGTTTTTATTCTCTATATCTTGCTTTTGTTTCTTGACAATTCAAAAAGTGTTGCCTATAATATAGGCATGACAAAGAAAATTGATTGTTCACCAGACACAAAAGAATATGCATCCTTTTTGCGAGTAAAAAAGATCAAAGGGAATCTGT
>NPID01001031.1_pt1 | contig 11558 bp, 11 predicted proteins | sample 8637491 | NCBI WGS metagenome assembly NPID01 (sample SAMN07420843, study PRJNA396082) | bioreactor metagenome | isolation source: sample BA6 brine-fed electro-methanogenic bioreactor BA | place: Japan: Kochi | collected 2016-06-14 | reverse complement strand
ACGAGTTCTACGTCAAGACGCCCGAGGAGATGACGGAACTCTTCAGCGCCGTTCCCGATTCGGTGGCCAATACGGTCAGGATCGCCGAGCGCTGCAATCTGCAACTCGATTTCGACACCTACCACTTTCCTCAGTACGAAAAACCCGCCGACAAGAGTCTCGACGAGGTTCTCGAAGAACAGTCGCTGGCCGGACTGGAAGAGCGCCTTGCCGATATCCGCAAGGTTCGCCCCGACTTTTCGGCCGAGGAAGAAAAACAGTACCGCGACCGCCTGGCCACCGAGCTGGCGTGCATAAAGCAGATGGGGTTCCCCGGCTATTTTCTGATCGTGGCCGATTTCATCAACTGGGCCAAGGATCATGACATCCCCGTCGGACCGGGGCGTGGCAGCGCCGCCGGCAGCCTGGTGGCGTTCGCCATCCGCATCACCGACATCGATCCGATGCCTTACAATCTGCTGTTCGAGCGCTTCCTGAACCCTGAACGGATCTCGATGCCCGATATCGACGTCGACTTCTGCATCTACGGGCGTGAGGACGTCATCAAGTACGTTCAGGAACACTATGGTGCTCCCAACGTGGCCCAGATCATCACCTTCGGCACCATGGCGGCCAAGGGGGTCATTCGGGACGTCGGCCGAGCCATCGGCATGTCCTTCGCCGAGACCGACAAAATCGCCAAACTGATCCCCGGGGTGCTCAATATCACCTTGAAGGAGGCGCTCAAGCAGGAGCCGCGACTCAAGGAGCTTTCGGAAAAAGATCCCAAGGTCAAGGAGCTGCTCAAAGTCGGTCTGGCTCTCGAGGGGTTGACCCGCCATGCCTCGACCCATGCGGCGGGGGTGGTCGTCACCCCACGGGCTCTGACCGAGTATGTGCCCCTATACACCGATCCCAAGTCGGGCGGCCAGGTTACCCAGTTCTCCATGAGTTACGTGGAAAAAATCGGCCTGGTCAAATTCGACTTTCTCGGGCTCAAGACCCTCACCGTTATCGACAATGCGGTGCGCCTGATCCGGGCCGGGAAGGACCCTGATTTCGACCTCAAACTGGTCGGCGACGACGACCCGAAAACCTATGAGCTGCTCAGCAAGGGCGAGACCACCGGTGTCTTTCAGCTCGAATCCTCGGGGATGAAAGAGTATCTGGTCAAGCTTAAACCCTCCTGCTTCGAGGACCTGGTCGCCATGGTGGCCCTCTACCGGCCCGGTCCGCTGGGCTCGGGCATGGTCGATTCATTTATCAAGCGTAAGCACGGCCAGGAAGAGTTCAAATACGATTTTCCCCAGCTCGAGCCGATTCTCAAGGATACCTACGGGGTTATCGTCTATCAGGAGCAGGTCATGCTGATCGCCCAGGTGCTGGGCAATTACAGCCTGGGCGGCGCCGACCTGCTGCGCCGGGCCATGGGTAAGAAAAAACCCGAGGAAATGGCCAAGCAGAAAGAGATCTTCCTCAAGGGGGCTAAGGAGAACAAGCTCGATCTGAAGAAGGCCGAGGGCGTCTTCGATCTGATGGAGAAGTTCGCCGCCTACGGCTTCAACAAGTCGCACTCGGCGGCCTACGCGCTGGTGGCCTACCACACCGCGTATCTCAAGGCCCACTACCCGGTGGAATTCATGGCCGCGCTGCTGACCGAGGACATGGAGAACACCGACAAGGTCATAAAGAACATCAACGAGGTGCGTTCCATGGGCATCGAGGTCCTGCCGCCCGATATCAACGAATCGAGCCGGACCTTTACCGTCCACGAAAACTCCATGCGCTTCGGTCTCGGGGCGGTCAAGGGCGCCGGCGCAGCCGCGCTGGAGGCGATCATGGAATCGCGCAAGGAAGCTCCTTTTACCTCTCTGCACGATTTCTGCGAACGGGTCGATCTGCGCAAGGTCAACAAGAAGGTCATCGAGGCTCTGGTCAAGTGCGGCGCTCTCGATTCCCTCGCCGGTAAGCGTGCCCAGTATATGGCGGCGCTCGAAGACGCCATGGAGTGCGGCCAGAAAATTCAGAAAGAAAAGGCCATGGGGCAGGAGTCCCTGTTCGGCACCGAGGAGATCATCTCCAACGGGGGCAACGGCTACGGCCAGCTTCCCGATGTGGAAGAGTGGGATGAGAAAATTCTTCTGGGATTCGAAAAAGAGTCCCTCGGCTTTTATATCACCGGCCACCCCCTGGCTCGCCACAGCGCGGCGATCAAACGTTTTGCCACCTGCGACAACTCCAGCCTTCACGAGCGGGCCGACAAGGAAGAGGTCAAGGCCTGCGGCATAGTCACCGGGATTAAGGAACTTACCACCAAAAAGGGCGACCGGATGGCCTTTGTGACCCTGGAGGATCTGAGCGGTTTCGTCGAGGTGGTGGTTTTCCCCGAAGTGTATCTGGCTTCCGCTGAGTTGCTCAAGAGCGAGGAGCCCCTCCTGATCACCGGCACGCTGGATGTCGGGGAGGAATCGTGTAAGCTGTTGGCGACGGAGGTTCTGGCGCTGCGCGAGGTGAAGGAGCGACTGACCAAGCGGGTGCATGTCCGGTTGACCACGCCCGGGCTTGAAGAAGGGCAACTGCGCTCGTTACGGGGGGTCATCGAGAAATACCGGGGTAACTGCGAGGTGCTTATTCACGTGGTTATTCCCAACCGCAGCGAAACCATTATCGGCCTACCCGAAGGATTAAGGGTTGCGGCCTGTGACGAAATTATGGATGATACCGAAAAACTGTTTGGCTACAATGTCGTGACCTTCGAGTAGGGGCAGGCCCTGGGCCTGCCTGGTTTTCGAATGCCGCCGGTGTGGAGGGTGCCCGCAAGGGCTGCCCTATTAATAATTCTGATCGTATCCCTTGCGGCGCTTCCCCTCAGGAGATAAACAATGCAATTTTATCTGGATTTCGAAAAACCTCTGGTGGAACTGGAACAGAAGATTCGCGAACTCCGCGAGTTTTCCACCGACAAGGTGAATTTTGCCAGCGACATCAAAAAGCTGGAAAAAAAGGCTGAAAAGCTTCGGGAAGATATCTTTTCCAATCTGACCCGCTGGCAGCGCACCCAGCTCGCCCGCCATGTCAATCGTCCTTTTACTCTGGATTTCGTCAAAAACATTTTTACCGACTGGTTCGAAGTTCACGGGGATCGAAATTTCCGCGATGACCCTGCTCTGATCTGCGGTTTTGCCCGCCTCGACGGCGAGCCCTGTGCCGTAATCGGTCACCAAAAGGGCAGGGATACCAAGGAGAAGGTCTACCGGAATTTCGGTATGCCTAATCCCGAAGGGTATCGCAAAGCCCTGCGGATTATGCAAATGGCCGAGCAATTCGGCCTGCCGATTTTCACCTTCGTCGACACCCCGGGCGCTTTTCCCGGTATCGGTGCCGAGGAGCGCGGCCAGGCCGAAGCCATCGCCCGTAACCTGCGGGAAATGGCCGCTCTGACCGTACCGGTCATTGTCACCATTACCGGCGAGGGCGGCTCCGGCGGGGCGCTGGCCATTGCCGTTGGCAATCGCGTGATGATGATGGAATATTCGGTGTATTCGGTCATTTCCCCCGAAGGGTGCGCAGCCATTCTGTGGAGCGACGGGACCAAAGGGCCCCAGGCCTCCGAAGCTCTCAAGCTGACCGCCACCGACATCTCGGAGCTTGGCTGCGTGATCGACGACGTGATCCCCGAGCCCCTTGGCGGTGCTCATAACGATGTCCCGGTGGCGGCTGCCGAGGTCAAAAAGTATCTCAAGAAACACCTTGCCGAGCTCCAGGCGCTCTCGCCCGAGGAACTTATCGAACAGCGCTATCAAAAATTCCGTGCCATGACCCGGGTTCAGGAATAATCCTTTTCCGTACGGCAGGGCTGCATGGAAAATCGTAGACCGCTGGTCGTTGGTGTCGGCCAATGCTCTTATGACATTCTGGGGCGGGTGGCCCGCTATCCCGAGGTCGATCAGAAGGCCGAACTGGCCGAAACGGTTCAGCAGGGGGGAGGGCCGGTTGCCACGGCCCTCGTCACCCTGGCGCGGCTCGGTATCCCAACGGCCATGCTCGGCGTGGTCGGCGGGGATCATTATGGAAAGGACATCCGTGCCGGTCTGAAGGCCGAAGGCATCGATTGCCGGTTGCTGCAGACCGATCCGGAAGGGACCAGCCAGTTCGCATTCATTGCTGTCGAGCAGGATTCCGCATATCGCAATATTTTCTGGACCAGGGGCCGCAAGCGCCCCTTTTCTTTTACCCGGCAGGCAACCCGCACCGTCCGGGAGGCAAAGATTCTGCATCTTGACGGGCTGGAGATCGAAGCGGCGCTGATCGCGGCCCGTTGTGCCCGGGAGCAGGGCGTGACCACGGTACTCGATGGCGGAACCTTTCGTGAACGCACTGCAGAGTTGCTGCCGTACATCGATCATCTGGTGGTCAGTGAAAAATTCGCCGTTCAGGTGGCGCCCGGCAGCATGTCGCCCGCTGCGCCACTTGAACGATTGCTTGCCTTCGGTGCGCTGTCGGCGACGGTTACCCTGGGTGCCGGTGGCAGCGAAACCTTGAGCCGCGGCGGATCGCATTTTCGTCAGCCGGCCTTTAAGGTCCGGGCCGTCGACACCACCGGGTGCGGTGACGTCTTTCATGGCGGGTTCATCTTCGGGCTGCTGAGGGGCTGGCGGCTGCCGCGCGTGGTCCGGTTTGCCACCGCCTGTGCGGCGCTGAAAACCCGCGCTCTAGGCGGCCGGGCAGCGATCCCGGCGCTGGCCGAGGTCGAAGGCTTTCTGGCCGACCACCCTCAATAAAAATTTCTCGCATCAAAGGAAGCCGTCCCATGTCAAGCCGAAATGTTTTCCTCTTTCCTGTCGCCCTTATGCTTCTGGCTGCCTGCGCTGGACCGACCTATACCACCCGGGTGCTCGATACCCCGGAAACGCGGGAATTAAAAGGGTACGAAAAGCCGTATATCGTCAATGGCACCCGCTACGATCCGCTGCGCAGCCATCAGGGATTTGTCGAAGAGGGCCTTGCCAGTTGGTATGGCGAGGACTTTCATGGGAAAAAGACCAGCAACGGCGAAATCTATGACATGCACGCCATGACCGCAGCGCATAAAACCCTGCCTCTGGGGGTGCACGTGAAGGTCCGCAACATGGCCAACGGACTTGAGACCACGGTTCGGGTCAATGACCGGGGGCCGTTTGTCAAGGGCCGGATCATCGATCTTTCCTATGCTGCGGCAAAAAAGCTCGGGGTGGTCGGACCCGGGACGGCGCCGGTTCGCGTGGAGGCCCTGGGCTACCGGGTGGAAGATGCTTCGGGTCAGGTGGCCTACCAGGCCCCGGTCAGTTACGATATCGGCAGTTATGCCATTCAGGTCGGGGCTTTCACCGTTGCCGAAAACGCGCGCCGCCTCGCCGCGGAACTGAAAAGCCGCTACGGGCATTCCGCAATTCATCAGGGGTGGGTGAACGGCAAGCTTTTTTACCGGGTCCGGGCCGGCAAGTATGATTCCCTGGAGGCCGCCGAAACAGCGCGGGAAAACTTTGAGGGGCGCGGCTATCCCAACAGTTTCGTCGTTGCGATGGAGTGAGGAGGGCGTTGAGCCTCGCCAGAGAGCCCCGGGGGGATGTGCTCTTTTCAACCGCGCCGGCCGCTTCGCCGGCCGTGTTCTTCCTGGACCAGTTTTTTCTGGACGGGATTAAGTCTTCTGGCCGAGAGTAGATTGTTCAGCTCGGGGGTTCTCAACCGCGGCAGAAATACGGTGAACCACACCGACGGCGTCTTGCGGTTTTTAAGAATCGCCAGCTGAAGGTTGGGGCGGGTTTTCCATTTGGGATGGCGGGCCACGCAGGAGATCGATTCGGCAGTGGCGTGCGGCCCGTTGAGAAACTGAAAGACCGAAACCTCTCTGAGGCGGGGATTGCTCAAGCAGGCCTCCATGAGAGCGGCATTTCCTTCCTTGAGCAGCTCGCCAACCACGGTGGCGGTACCCCGGCGGGCAAGGGTGATCTTGCTTCCGAGCGGGGTGGTCGATAGCCTCTGGAGGATGACCCGCTCTGCGGCCACCTTCTGGTCCGGGGTAGCCCCGGGCAGATAACAGAGGCCAATCAGCTCAAAAAGGAAGAGTTGGGGAAGTATGGCTTGGACAACCGGCCCCGGCGTGCCGGGATTTTGGGCCAGGGCCAGTTTGAGGCGTTTGTTCGATTCGGTCAGCTTGAGCTGGTAGATGGCTTTCAGCAGGTCTTCGGGCAGGTCCCGGCGCTTCAGAAGGGCCAGCAGATGCTCTTCGGCGAGATGCCGGTTTCTCAGGGCGGCCCGGACCACTTCCACGGCCGGATCGGTCAAAACCCTGAAGAGCTCTTCCGGACCGGCCCTCAGAGCGCTCTGCAGCTTCTTTACAAGCTCCGGGTTTAATTCTCCGCTTTTCCTTCCTTCAGCCATACCTGAATCAATGTCTTCCCGGTCAGGGCCGGTCAAGAGTCAGAATCTCCCAAAAATCCGTAATTGCCCAGGAACTCTTCCTTGTAGGCCTTGAACTGATTGTTTTCGATGGCTTCACGCGCCCCCTTGACCATCTGCAGATAAAAGTGCACGTTGTGAATGGCCGCCAGGATCGCCGAGAGGATTTCATTGGCGTTGTACAAATGGTGCAGGTAGGCCCGGGTGAAGTTCCGGCAGCAGTAGCAGTCGCAGGAAGCATCCACCGGATAGAAATCCCTGCGGTAGCGCCGGTTGGTCAGGCGGATCTTGCCGCGACTGGTAAACAGGGTAGCGCTGCGGGCGTAGCGGGTGGGGATGACGCAGTCGAACATGTCCATGCCCCGTTCGATGCTCTCCATGATGTCTTCGGGCAGACCGACGCCCATCAGGTAGCGGGGCTTGTTTTCGGGAAGAAAAGGGGCGGTGTAGTCCACCACCTTTTTGAGCAGCTCGAGCCCTTCACCGACGCTGACCCCGCCGATGGCGTAACCCGGAAAGTCCAGCGCGGTCAGCTCGCGGGCGCAGTCCCGGCGCAGGTCTTCATAGACGCTCCCCTGAACAATGCCGAACAGGGCCTGGTCCGGCCGCCGATGGGCCTTGAGGCACTCTTCGGCCCAGCGCAGGGTCTTGCGGATCGATTTTTTAGCGTAGTCATGGGTGGCGGGGTAGGGGATGCATTCATCGAAGGCCATGATAATGTCGGCCCCAAGGGCATTTTCAATGGAAATCGCTTCCTTTGGGCCAAGAAAGATCTCCTCCCCGGACACCTCGTGGCGGAAGAATACGCCCGTGTCAGTGATCTTTTTCTTCGGCAGGGAAAAAACCTGAAAACCACCGCTGTCGGTTAGAATGGGGCGATTCCAGTTCATGAACTTATGCAGCCCCCCGGCTTTTTGAACAAGACCTTCGCCAGGTTTCAGATGAAGATGATAGGTGTTCGAAAGAATGATCTGGGCACCCGTGTCCGCCACTTGGGCCGGAGTCATGGCTTTCATGGCTGCATGGGTGCCGACAGGCATGAAAATGGGGGTTTCGATGACTCCGTGAGGGGTTTTCAGGCGGCCGCGGCGGGCTCCGGTTTCCGAGTCGGTATACAACAGATCGAAATGAAACATGATTTTGAGGTTATCCCTTTTTATGGATGGTGATAATGGTACAAAGGGCTGACAGGAAAGCATCGAGCCTGTTCTGGCCGTCGGGCCAAACACTATCAGAATCCCCAAGGGAAGGCAACCGCCTGATTCTTGGTGCGTATTTAAAATGCCCTGTCTTTCCGGGCGATTCGATCAACGTTTCGCTAGATGGTCCCGCAGGGGCCGATCCGGATTAAACCGTGTGCATACAGTATCCAACTTATGGGTTGACATGTATACACGGCAATGTTACTAAAAACCGTTATTTCCCTGTCTTTTGATCGCCGATGGCGAAACCGTTTCGGTCCCCTCCCATCGGCCATCATTCACCTTATTCTATTTATTGCAAGGAGAGCATGCGATGCAAACGGCAACCAGTTGGCGAGATCCCCCGGGTGCGTTTCCCGGCCCTTTTGCGAACAGCGCGGCGCACGCCGGCGGGTTTCGCCTCTCCGGCCGTCATCGGGCTGAGCGCGCAGAGACAGTGGACAAGGACGCTGTAGCGATACAGCACCGCAGGTACATGAACAACCTCATCAAGGGATAGCAACCATGCAGATGATACAAAGCACAGTGGGCAGAAAGGTTCTGATGGCCGTCACCGGTCTGGTGCTGCTCGGATTCGTCATCGTCCATTTGCTCGGCAACACCTCGGTGTTCGTCGGGCCCGACGGGATCAACGCCTACGCCGAGAAGCTGCACAGCCTGGGGCCGGTGGTGTGGATTTTCCGGCTGGTGATGCTGGCCGCCTTCGCCCTTCACATCCTGCTCGGCATTCAGCTCACGCTGGAGAACCGGGCGGCCAAACCGGTCAAATACGCCATGGTCAAAAAACAGCGCGCCACCTTTTCCTCCGAGACGATGATCGTCTCCGGTCTGGTGCTGCTGGCCTTCGTCATCTACCACCTGCTGCACTTCACGCTCCAGGTGACCAACCCCGAGATCTCCGCCAAGGCCAACCTCGATGCGCTGGGCCGCCCCGACGTGTACCAGATGGTCGTGATGAGCTTCCAGCAGATCTTCATCACCCTGGTCTACGTGGTCTCGATGGTCTTTTTGTTCCTGCACCTGAGCCACGGCGCCAGCAGCTTCATTCAGACGCTGGGCACCAACAACGCAGGCACGCTGCCCAAAGTGGTCGGCGGCGGCAAGGCGGTCTCCGCGTTGCTGCTGTTGGGCTACATCGCCATTCCGCTACTGATAATCGTCGGCTTCGTCAAGATATAGGGGGTTGAACTGTGATACTAGACGGCAAATGTCCAACCGGACCGCTCCAGCAGAGCTGGGACAAACATCGCCAGGACATGAAACTGGTAAACCCGGCCAACAAGCGTAAATACAAAATCCTCATGGTCGGCACCGGGCTGGCCGGCGGCGCCGCCGCCGCCACCCTCGGCGAGCTCGGCTACAACGTCGAAGCCTTCTGCTACCAGGACAGCGCCCGGCGCGCCCACTCGATCGCCGCCCAGGGCGGGATCAACGCCGCCAAGAACTACCCCAACGACGGTGACAGCATCTTCCGGCTGTTCTACGACACCGTCAAAGGCGGCGACTTCCGGGCCCGCGAAGCCGACGTCTGGCGCCTGGCCCAGGTCTCCAACAACATCATCGACCAGTGCGTCGCCCAAGGGGTGCCCTTTGCCCGCGACTACGCCGGGTACCTGTCCAACCGTTCCTTCGGCGGCGCCCAGGTCAGCCGCACCTTCTACGCCCGCGGCCAGACCGGCCAGCAGCTGCTGCTCGGCGCCTACAGCGCCCTGTCGCGCCAGGTCAAAACCGGCCAGGTCAAAGTCCACGCCCGGCGCGAGATGCTCGATCTGGTCGTCGTCGACGGCGAAGCCAAAGGCATCACCTGCCGCAACCTGATTACCGGGCAGATCGAATCGCACTGGGGCGACGCCGTGGTGCTCGCCACCGGTGGCTACGTCAACGTCTTCTACCTGTCCACCAACGCCATGGGCTGCAGCGTCACCGCCGCCTGGAAGGCCGCCAAAAAAGGCGCCTTCTTCGCCAATCCCTGCTACACTCAGATCCACCCCACCTGCATCCCGCAAAGCGGCGACCACCAGTCCAAGCTCACCTTGATGAGCGAGTCGCTGCGCAACGACGGGCGCTGCTGGGTGCCCAAGAAAAAAGAAGACTGCGACAAGCCCCCCAGCCAGATTGCCGAACAAGACCGCGACTACTACCTCGAGCGCAAATACCCCAGCTTCGGCAATCTCGCCCCGCGCGACATCGCCTCGCGTGCCGCCAAAGAAGCCTGCGACGACAACCGCGGCGTCGGCCCCGGCAAGCGCGGGGTCTATCTCGACTACGCCTCGGCCATCGAGCGCGTCGGCGAAAACACCATCGCCGAGCGCTACGGCAACCTGTTCGAGATGTACGAAAAGATCACCGACGAAAACGCCTACAAAGTCCCCATGCGCATCTACCCCGCCCCCCACTACTCGATGGGCGGGCTGTGGGTCGACTACAACTGCATGAGCAACGTCCCCGGGCTGTTCGTGCTCGGCGAGGCCAACTTCTCGGTCCACGGCGCCAACCGCCTCGGCGCCTCGGCCCTGATGCAGGGGCTCGCCGACGGCTACTTCGTCATTCCCTACACCATCGCCGACTACCTCGCCCGCATCACCCCCGGCAAGGTCAAGGCCGATCACCCCGAGTTCAAGAAATCGGTGGAAAACGTCCAGGCCGAGACCAACAAGCTGCTCAGCGTCGGCGGCAAGAAGACCCCGGCCGAAATGCACCGCGAACTCGGCAAGATCATGTGGGAGAACGTCGGCATGGCCCGCAGCGAAGCCAGCCTCAAGGACGCGCTTAAGCGCCTCCCCGAGCTGCGCGAGGAATTCTGGAAAAACATCAAGGTCACCGGCAGCGGCGCCGAGCTCAACCAGCAGCTCGAGAACGCCGGGCGCCTGGCCGACTTTCTCGAATTCGGCGAACTGCTCGCCAAAGACGCCCTGCACCGCAAGGAAAGCTGCGGCGGGCACTTCCGGGTCGAGTACCAGACCGAAGACGGCGAAGCCATGCGCGACGACGAAAACTTCTGTTATGCCGCCGCCTGGGAGTACAAGGGCAGCGACAAGGAGCCCGAACTGCACAAGGAGCCGCTGAAATTCGAAAACGTCCAACTTGCCGTAAGGAGTTATAAATAATGAACCTTACACTACACGTGTGGCGCCAGAAGGACGCCAACGACAAAGGCCGCATCGAGCGCTACGAAGCCAAAAACGTCAGCGCCGACAGCTCCTTTCTCGAGATGCTCGACGAAGTCAACGAAGAGCTGATCAAATCCGGCAAAGAGCCCATCGCCTTTGACCATGACTGTCGCGAAGGCATCTGCGGGATGTGCTCCCAGGTCATCAACGGCCAGCCCCACGGCCCCCAGGAGCGCACCACCGTGTGCCAGCTGCACATGCGCCAGTTCAAAGACGGCGACGACATCTTCATCGAGCCCTGGCGCGCCCGGGCCTTCCCCATCATCAAAGACCTGATCGTCGAGCGCGGTGCCCTCGACACCATCATGGCCGCCGGCGGCTACACCTCCGCCAGCACCGGCGGGGTCCCCGACGGCAACGCGCTGCTGGTGCCCAAGGGCGACGCCGACTACGCCATGGACGCCGCCGAGTGCATCGGCTGCGGCGCCTGCGTCGCCGCCTGCCCCAACGCCTCGGCGATGCTGTTCACCAGCGCCAAGGTCGCCCAGCTGGCGGTTCTGCCCCAGGGCGAGCCCGAAGCCGCGCGCCGGGTGCGGGCGATGACCGAAACCATGCAGGAGTCCGGTTTCGGCAACTGCACCAATCACTACGAGTGCGAGGCGGCCTGCCCCAAAGGCATCAGCGTCAAGTTCATCGCCAAGCTCAACCGCGAGTATCTCAAGTCGATGATGCCCGGAGCCAATCCCTGATCCACGGCCCCGACGAGGTTGTTCGCAATGGACAGTTTCGAAACCTATGACCTGAGGCGGGCCGCATGGCCCGCCTTTTT
>NPID01002181.1_pt1 | contig 11591 bp, 10 predicted proteins | sample 8637491 | NCBI WGS metagenome assembly NPID01 (sample SAMN07420843, study PRJNA396082) | bioreactor metagenome | isolation source: sample BA6 brine-fed electro-methanogenic bioreactor BA | place: Japan: Kochi | collected 2016-06-14 | reverse complement strand
CTCGCCTCCTCCGTCCCGCCGACCCCGGGCGCCCGATCCCGGCTCGCACTGAGGCCGGCGCCGACCGGGCGGCCGGATGCCCCGTGGTCCTGGCCGATGGGCGGCGGCTTTCTGGCCTGCAGGGCCTTCGGCGCCGCCGCCGATTATTAATCTCGATTCTTAAGGATTGGTCAGTTAACTTCGTGTCGTCTTTATGAGGGAGAGCCTTAAAATCCCTACAGCTCTCTGCTGTGTCGGTGCGTTATAGCCATTGATTCTTATAATAGTTACTCAAAACTTAGAAAGTAAAGTCAATTTTAGATTAAACCGCAAGTAATATTAAGTATCACCGTATGAAATAATATAGGAATGTGAGTTGAATGACGAACAAGAACGTTATTTCTTTGGCGATGGTTGGCGCAATGTTGTTTTTAAGTTTAGGTTTACATTGTGCCTCGGCGGCTGAGACTTTTAATTCCACAGCTGCAGAGGAAGAGGGATACTGGTATTCTCGGTACAACATGGGGACGCTGGCGATGGTCTCCGGGATGGGCGAGACCTTCATGCCGGATACGGAAAGCCTTATGCAGGCAATGAAGATGGTTGATGCCGATTTCGATCCATCTCAAATGAGCACCGATTATGGGGACGGGGACCATCCGATGCCGCCGATGAACCCTGCTCTTTTGCGATCGGTCTACAAGTTCGGAGACCCACACTTTACGATGGTGATCAATGTTGACGATTTCATGACTCAGAGATGGGATCCTGCCACTTTCGATACGAACCTGACCGGATTGTCTCAAGGATATTTGATGATAAAAGAAGTTGAGTGGGCAAAACAGTTCCACGTCGATGACCACTTTGGAACTGTGGAGGACGATTTCGGCGCACAGGGAAGGTTTACTGGAATGGTCGTGTTGATGGAAGCGAAGATGCAGGCGGATTATTTCCTGAAGAACCGAGATGATTTTGATCTCTCAAATGGTGGAGATTACGTGATGCTTCTGGCTCTGAGCGATCTTGGAGAGGCTCTGGAGATGGACCAGATGCCTCACAGCGAATCCAACAGATACCAAGATTTGAATTCTTCAGGAATGATCCTTGGTGCTGCAGACGGACTATTTGACGAGATAAAGGACGAGGTGCTTGAATCGATCGAAGAAAAGTCAATCGCGATTCAGTCCCTTGTCTGGTATGCTGCGAGCACGAAGGACATGGAAAAGAGAGGCAACGCCCTTTTGAAGATAGGCGAGTTGTCGGACGAACTCAGGACAATGGAGCCCGAAAACGCAGCGGACAGAGCGTACTCGATTCGGGGATTGATCGAAGCCAAGAGAGTTTCTGACGCAAATGTTGAATACGAAGGGCTGCAGGTGCTGATCTCCGAATTCTACGACGATTTCAACGACACGACTGGGATTTTCGATAGTCAGACCACCTACACGATAGACGACGTCGCCGCGATCACGGGTGCTCTGAACGCTATAAAGATCTTCGAAAGCTCAGAGGCTGACGTCACAGTGAACGAAGGAATCTTCGCCCAGTTCTTCGAGACCGTGATCAACAAGGCTGGACTTCAGCAGTCTGCGCCGCCTGTGGACGTTCAGAAGGAGCCGTTTGAGTTCGAGGGTGAGCCCGAGATCTACTTCAGGTATCCTGGAATGCCCTACCCGCCGGTGGCAGGGGGAGAGTTTGGAATCGCGCCAGTCTTCGCAACTGCGGTGAGCTACGAGAATGGTGAGTGGACCGTCGCCGACAGAACCTTCGACTCTGCTGGATCGATGCACGCCGCAAACGAGATGATCTGGCTCCATTACGATGAGGTAGACGGATTTCCGAGCGTTGATGTGTAGTGGAGACTAGCGAATAGAAGCATATATCGACTCCAATAGGGGCCTGTCAGGACACCTATGATCAGGCTCCTAACCTCCGCTATTTTATTTTTGAGGACTTCGATTATCCTGCAATTTGCGTTCTGTGAAGGACTTTACCTCAACATTTTCGATCTTAACGTTCCTTATGTCGGTTTTCCCTCCAAATTACGACCAATTTTTGCAGTTCTGTCCTCTAATCTTAATACTTTTCTGAATTTTTCGACAGCTAACGCATCTCTCTCTTATTAGATGTAAAAGCTGGGAGGTTGGCCACATTGGACGACCCAAGGTGGTCACAATAAAATATAATTTTATATATATGCGGCTTTTGCAAAATCCAAGCCGGCGATAGTCAAGTCTCTTATTTTTGCCTCTTGATTTCCAAGATTTGACGATTGATTCGCTGTACGACGAGAAACATGGATTAGCCCTGGATGTCCGTCACCTGCAGACGTATATATGCCTCGTCAGGCTCCGGTGTACCCTCTCCTGATGAGCTTCCAAAATCTCAAACCCAGCCTCCTCGATCGCCCCGCCGACGGGCCGGTCGTCAACGAATACCATCCTCCTGCCGGGGACGAGGACCCGCCGGAGCTCCGCCAGGCTTCCGGCCAAGAGCTCGTCCCTCGACCCCGCCTGGATCAGGGCCGACCTCCCGTAAGGGGCATCCGAGACGGCGGCATCGACGGATTCTTCTTTGAGGGGAAGTCTCATGGCGTCCCCCACCATCAGCGTGCAGTCGAGCCCCTCCAGGTTGGAGGCGGCGCCCCGGACGATCTCCTCCTGGACGTCTACTCCGAGACCCCGAACCCCCACAAGTCCCGCCTCCACCAGAAACCCTCCCGTGCCGGAGAAGGGATCGAGGAGCCTCTCTCCCTCTTTGACCATAGCCAAGTTGACGAGGGCCCGGGAGAGCTTCGGCAGCATCGTTCCAGGGTGAAAGAAGGGCTTTTTGTGGGGGCGTCGGGCCAAAAACCCGGCTCTGTCGGCGGATGCCACCTCCCGGCCGAGATAGACCCTCTCTTTTGTGACGATAGCCCTGATCACGATCTCGGGGCCCAACATCTCTGCCTTGTAACCCCTCCTCCAGAGGGCCGAGCCGACCATCCTCTCGACCTCGTCGCTTCCGAGGGGTGCATCGCCGAGCCGCTTCGCTCTGACCCTGTAGGTTTTATCTGGAAGGTCGAGTTCGTTCGCGGCCTCGGCCACGCCCTCCGGAGAAGGTTCGGCCTCGACCAAGATCTCGACGACCCGGTGGGTCATCGCCATCCTGGACCCGAGCCTGGAGTGGTCGAGGTCCCGAGCCTCGACGACGAGGCAGCGTTCTCGGTCGGAGACGATCCTGTACCCCGAAGAGCAGATCTCCAGGAGGGCGAAGGCCTCGCTCTTCGGGATCGTCGGGTGCTCCCCAGAGAGCTCGAGGGCATATCGGGTTTCCATCTCAGATCCGGGGCCTTTCGAGGTATTTGTTTACCCGCTTATAGTCGAACTTCTCGGAGTCGAGGACGTTCTCCAGGAAGTTGAAGAGGATCCTTCGGACATCCCCGCTTAGGAGTGGGTACCAGGTGGGGCTGGCGACGACCATCATCCGGAAGGCGAAGAAGGGCGCGATCACCGATAGAAGCTCCTCGTCTCCTGTTTTGTCGAGGTAGTTTTCAAAGAAGAGCTCGAAGAGGTCTTTGAGGCCGCCTTCAAGTCTGAGGCTCTTCTGGACCGAGTAGAAAATGTAGTTTGTCGTCATGGCGGTGATGTCGTCGGCGGCCTCGCCCCACTCGCCCCGGGACCGATCCAGGACTGTGAAGTCCGCCCCCGACCTGAACATCACGTTCCAGGGGTGAAAGTCGCCGTGGGCCATGCAGAGCCTGTGGGTTTTGTCCCGAAGCCGCCACCTCCAGTCGACGCACCTCTTCTCGATCGACGCGAGCTCGCCGTGCACGAGGAACTCGGGCTCCGGTGGGTAGTCGTCGAGGATTCCCATGATGCACTCGCCGTGGCCGACGGTGTCCCTGATCTTTCGCCGATAGAGGGCCGCTGAGTCCTTCTTTTCGGCGTGGATCTCGGCGAGGTAGCTGGAAAGCACCTCGGCCCGCCTCATATCCAGATCCGTCGCCCCCTCTTCCTTCACCCGTTCCAAATCGAAGAAATACTCCTTCCCCTCGATCTTCTCCATGAGGATGAAGAACTCCCTGGCTTTGCCGCAGGAGCTGAGATGCCCCTTGGAATCGAAGTATCCGACGTCGATCGACCTCGCGTGCTTTGGCAGGTTGCCGAAGGTCGAGTGCTGCCAGAGGAGGACCTGGGCCCGATCAGAGAAGTGGTCGTGGCCGAACCCCTCCTGGACTCGCATCGTCGAGAGGACCGCAGACTTCGCCCTCCCCCCAGATCTGTACTCCAGAAGGACGGGGCTTCCGTAGCCGAAGCCCTTGACGTCTTCTGTGGTGGGGATCGTCTCTCCGAGGGTGCTCATCCCGACCAGTTCGGCGTCGTCTCCCTCCAGGCTTCGCAGGTAGGCCTCGACAGCCTCTCTTTTCAGGTCCATATCCTCTCTCACCTCAGGTTCCCATATCCCAGCTGTGGAGGTACTTGTACTGCTCCGGGGTCAGGGTCTCGATCTCGATCCCCATCGCCTCGAGCTTGAGGGCCGCAACCCTCTTGTCGATCTCCGAGGGGACGGAGTAGACTTTCCTCTCCAGATCTGGGCCGTGCTCTGCTATGTACCTTACAGACAGGGCCTGGTTTGCAAAGCTCATGTCCATCACCTCGGGCGGGTGGCCGTAGGCGGCGGCGAGGTTGATCAGTCGGCCCTCGGCGAGGAGGTAGATCCTGCGGCCGTCACTCATCCTGTACTCCATCACGTTCTCCTGGACCTCGCTCGTCTCCTTTGCCATCTCCTCCAGGGCGGGGATGTCGATCTCGACGTTGAAGTGGCCGCTGTTGCAGACGATCGCCTGGTCTTTCATCAGCTCCATGTGCTCTCTTCTGATGACCGAGATGTCCCCGGTTACCGTGACGAAGAGGTCGCCGATTGTAGCGGCCTCGATCATCGGCATCACCCTGAAGCCGTCCATGGCCGCTTCCAGCGCCTTTCTCGGCTCGATCTCGACGACTATGACGTTTGCGCCCATCCCCCTCGCCCGGGTCGCGAGGCCTCTGCCGCACCAGCCGTAGCCTCCGATGACGACATTCTTTCCGGCGAAGAGGAAGTTGGTGGCGTTCATGATCCCGTGGATGGTGCTCTGGCCGGTGCCGTACCGGTTGTCGAACATCATCTTCGTCTCGGCGTCGTTGACGGCGAGGACCGGGTACATCAGCTCGCCGGCATCGGCGAGGGCCCGAAGCCGGATCACGCCGGTGGTTGTCTCCTCGCAGCCGCCGAGGATCTCGCCAGCCAGGTCCTTTCGGTCCCTATGGATGGTAGCGATGGTGTCGGCTCCGTCGTCGAGGGTGACGTTGGGGCCGATGTCAAGAGCCTTGTTGATGCAGTCGTAGTACTCCTGGTCGTTCTCGCCGTGGAAGGCGTAGACGTACATCCCCTCCTCGGCCAGGGCAGCGGCCACGTCGTCCTGGGTGCTGAGGGGGTTGGACCCGGTGACGGCGATCTCGGCCCCGCCCGAAGTCAGGGTCGACAGCAGGTTTGCCGTCTCGACGGTGACGTGGAGGCAGGCCACGACCCTGACCCCTTCCAGGGGCCGCTCAATGGTGTACTCCTCCCTGATCTTCTGGAGGACGGGCATATGTCTTCTCGCCCACTCGATCCTCTTTTTGCCCTTCTCGGCCAACTTTGGGTCCTTGATGACGTTCTCCTTCAAATTATCACCCTGATCGATATTGAGGTCAGATTATAGCTTTTGAGATCTGATTCTTTGGAGATACTTAAAACCGATCGGTCCGGGCCGTCGGGAAACTCTATTGCCTCCGAATCCCGAAAGGATCTCATGGAAATCGAGGTGACCCTTCTTGGAACCGGGGTCGGCATCCCCCACTCGGGCCGGGCCCAGGCGGGGCTGGTGACGAAGGCCAATGAACCCCTTCTCTTCGACTGCGGTGCCGGCACCTTATTGAGGCTGGCGGAGGCGGGCTTCTCCCCTCTGGAGGTCGACGTCGCCCTCCTCACCCACCTTCACCTGGACCACGTATCGGACCTCCTCGCCCTGGCCAAGGCCCGATGGCTGATGGGGGCGAACGAAATTTCGGTCTTCGGGCCCGATGGGACGGAGGCGTGGTTTGAGGCTCTCCGGAGCCTATACCCTTACCTGGAGGAGCTGGACGTCTCCATCACCATCGTTCGGCCCGGCGACGAGTTCAGCCTTTCGGGCCTGATGATCAGAGCGGGCGAGGCGGTCCACAGCCTTCCGGCTCTGGGATACCGGATCGAGTCCGGGGACAGGGCGGTCGTCTACTCCGGGGATACCGAGCCAGCAGCGTCGATGAGGGACCTCGCGGAGGGCGCAGACCTTCTGATCCACGAGTGCTCCTTTCCCGAGCCCTTCGTCGTCACCAACCACTCGACTCCCCTCTGGTTGGGGGGGACCTTCCGGGGAGCGGGGGTGAAGAGGATCGTCCTCACCCACCTCTACCCCCAGACGGTCAGCCGCGAGGAAGAGATGATCCGGGACGTTCGGGCGGGCCTCGCCGATGAGACAAAAGTCGAGGTCGGACGGGACCTGCAGAGGATAGGGGTTTAGATGGCTGCCGCCCCCAATATATCAGGAGTTTCAGCCTATGCTGGAAACGATCGCCGTCGATGACCGGTCAGACGATCGCGATCGATTCGAAAAAATTGGCATTAAAAGTTCTTATCTTTCCTTAATAGTGTGGATTTATATTCCACCGATCATCGGAATTTTGTGACATTCGGATCATCTTCGATCATCGGCACATCGCCTTTGACGCCAATTATGCCTAAGAAAATAAGATACTTTGTGCCATCATATCCGAAATTATGTCATCAAATATCAATCTTTGAAAGTGCCTTAAAGGATCTATATTATCGAAAGAGTTATGTAGTAGAAAAATGAAATAATGACGTCAGTTCAACGATCACGGAGGTAAAAAAATGATTGAAGAACTTGGCGAAAAACAGCGGTACATTGTGACCTTCAAGAGGAAGGACAGAAGGGCGGACAAGGCTGCCGACAAGACCGATATTCTGCAGCAGAACGTAGGTCCGAGGCTGAACTTCGTGGACGTGGGCGCATGCGTCGCGGGCTTTGCGCTTCCCGACGATCCTGAAGGGCTGCTCGCCCTGGACATCAACGACTTTGAGAACCCCACCGTCTTCGCCGCCCTGACCGCCGGTGAGGCGGGAGTCCTCAGCAAGGACCCCAACGTCGACTCCGTGGAGCCCGACGGTAAGATCTACGCTCTGGACCTCGTATCTCAAGAGATGCTTCCCGGTGGCGGCCTCTTCGGCGGAATGGGCGAGCCGGGGGCTGCGGAGGAAGGGCCGTCTGCCCAGGCGGACGTCATCCCCTGGGGCGTCTCCAGGGTCAAGGCCCCCATGTGCTGGGATGCGACCAGGGGGAAGGGCATCTACGTTGCGGTCCTGGATACGGGGATTTGGCCCCACAACGATCTCAGCGGGAATCTCCTCGGCGGTATCAGCTTCGTCCCTGGTGAGAGCTGGGTCGACGGCCACGGTCACGGAACCCACGTGGCGGGGACGATCGCAGCGAAGATCAACGGATCTGGAGTAGTGGGGATCGCACCCTCCGCATATCTCTACGCCATAAAGGTCCTCAGCAACGGAGGATCGGGACAATGGAGCTGGCTGATGTCGGGGCTCTACTGGATGAGGAAGTACTACGGCTGCACCTTCGACGTCGCCAACATGAGCCTTGGCGCCAGCTCGGCGCCGTCTGCTGTGGAGAGCTACGTCAACTACGCGGCAGAGAATACTTTGCTGGTGGCCCCGGTTGGCTCTAGCGGCGGCTCCATCGGGTATCCCGCCAAGTACGCCAAATGTCTGGCGGTGAGCGCTTTAAAGAGCGACAATTCTCTCCCGAGCTGGAGCTGTCGGGGGCCAGAGGTGGAGCTCTGCGCTCCCGGGGTCGATATCCTCTCCACCTTGCCCGGGAACAAATACGGCACCATGAGCGGAACGAGCATGGCGTCGCCGCACGTCGCAGGGGCTGCAGCCCTCTGTCGAGGGACCCACAGGGGCCTGGACATGGACCACATAAGAAATATACTCAAATCGACGGCCAACGACCTCGGAAACCCCGGAAAGGACGACAATTACGGCTACGGCATGGTCGACTGCAACGGCGCCACCTTCTGGAAGACCTGCGGATAGACTGCCAAAAAATAGGGCGGCGAGGTTTTCTCGCGCAAAGATCAGAGCGCGTGAACCTCGCTATCCCTCTCCACTTTTTTTACCGCCGGAACGGCTGCAACCTCAACGACTCTGCTTATCGGGACCGAGCCCGAGACGAAGGGGATCGGCCCGGGGATCGCGTTCTTGATCTCAAGGCCCCGTTCGGCCAGATCCCTCTTGGCGTCTTCCATGGATGACCCCTCGTCCAGGCTGACTATTACCCGGACCTTCTCATCGGGCGACTTCTCCGGTCTGATCTTTATCATCTCCGAGATCTCGTTGGATATCTTGGGTTCCTGCATTTAAATCACATCCAATTATATTGGTCAGTTCTAACTTATAAATATTTTTCTTACACCCTGGTTGGGGGGGCTCGGCGATAGAGAGTCAGGCTCGCTCCCGGGATCGAACTCTCCCGGGATCTGCCTAAAAATGGTCTGCTTTTAAGCCATGAACTTCTGATAGCACTCCTCGCAGACGATCTTGCCCCCGACCGTCCTCCCCCTCACCTCCATGAAGGCCTCGCCGCACTCCTGGCACTCTATGGAGGGGTAGATTCCCGCCTTTCCCGGAGCTGGAATGTCGACCTCCCGGACCTCGAGGATCTCCTCGTCGGGAGCGGTGAGGATGTAATCGGTCGCCTCCTCCCGGAGCTTCATGAACTTCTCCCTCTCCTCAGGGCTCATCTTCCCTGCGAGAAACCTCTTCATGGCGGCGGGATCTGCACTCGGGAGGACGTTTTTGAAGTAGATTCGAATGGCCTTATCGTGGTCTCGTGAGTAGAAGGTGTAAACGTGCTTTCCGTGGTCCTTGAAGATGAAGTTCCCCTTCCCGAAGGTGCAGCCGAGAAGCTGCTGGATGGCGTCAACGCTGCAGGAGCTGTTCTCGACGATCGCCACCAGCTCCTCGTCCTCGGACCTGTTGTAATGGTTTTTGACGTACTTGGCCACCCGGTAGCCGATGGCGATCCCCGGGCAGGTGTGACCGTGAAATTTAACCACTTCTTTGAAGTCGTCTTCCATTTATTCACCTGGATTGAATTTACCGCCTCTGCTTATGTCCTGATATTACTTATATCATATTCCCTCACATTCTGGCACTCTCTTCTCCTACCGAAACCCACATCCTGCGCCTGGCCTTCTTCCTTTTCCCCTTTCTTACCCCCCTTCTTACCCCTTCACCCTCTCATGGCCTTCCTCAGCCTTCCGGGATCTCGTTAGCAAGGGAGAGGGCGGTCCTGGTGGCGATGGGGCCTGCAAGCTCGAAAACGACGGTGGTGGCGACGACGGTGCTGAAGATCGTCTCGCCAACATTGGGAAACTGCTCCCGGGCCATGAGGGCGAGGCCGAGGGCGACCCCCGCCTGGGGGATCAGGGCGAGGCCGAGGGCGACCCCCGCCTGGGGGATCAGGCCGAGGCCGATGTACCTCTCCACCCCCGGATCCGCTCTCCCGAAGTCCGAGGCCCCGATATAAGCGCCCAGGATCTTCCCTCCGACCCTAGCCGAGATGTAGACCAGCCCCAAAAGCCCGATCTCCTGGATCTGGGCCACCTCCAGGAGCGCTCCCGCCAGAACGAAGAAGATCAGGTAGAGGGGGGTGTCGAGGGGCTCTACCACCTCGAATAGGGGGCACTCTTCAGATCCGAGGTTGACCAGGACCACGCCCAGGGCGAGGCAGGCCAGAATCACCTCCAGGCCCAGAGAGTTTGCGACTCCCACGGTGAGGAGGATTATGCCCAGGGCCAGGATCTCCAGGTCTGAAGAGTCTTCGACCCTCTTGGAGTAGTGGCGAAGAAGCCAGGCCAGAGCCCCCCCCAGAAGGACGGAGGCGCCGATCTCTCCGGCCGCAGTCCCCACTTCCGTCAATATCTGAAGTCCGGCTCCGCCCCCCGTGGCGATCGCATCTGCCACGGCCATGGAGATCGGAAAGAGGATCAGAGCCCAGGCGTCGTCCAGGGCCACCACCCCGAGGATAGCGTCGGTGAGCGGCCCCTTGGCCTTAAGCTCCTGGATGACGACGACGGTGGCGGCAGGGGCGGTGGCGGAGGAGAGAGCTCCAAAGACGATGGCGGCGTGAGCCGGCATCCCCAGAAGAAGGTGTAACGCCGCCGTCACCAGCAACATCGCCCCCAGGGCCACCATCGTCGATATCCGGACGATGATCCTGCCGGTGGTCCCCAGAGTCCGCAAGGAGACGCTTTTGCCGATTCCGAAGGCGATCAGCCCCAAAACCACGTCCTAGATGAAGCCCGAGGCGGCGAGGATCCCCTCCGGCACCACCCCGAGCCCCGAGGGTCCTATGACGATCCCCACCAGGATGTAGGCGGTGACCGCCGGGATCTTCGCGGTTCGAAATAGCTTGGCGGCGAGAAAACCGGCGAGGATGATGAGGCTCAAGCCCAACTCTGCGTTCGTTTTGATCACCGCCTCGAAATGACAAGAGGAAAAAAGGTTACGAAAAAAAAGAGACGGAGAAAACGATTGAGAGGCGCGAGCCACAAATCGCCGGTTTTTTATCCGACGCCCCTTTCACGGGGACTGCCGACCTCTTATGGTCTTCTGCTCACGCCTCGATATTAATTATAATCTTAATCTATTTAGGTTTTGCGCCGAGCTGCTTAAAGAGCTGAACGTCCCTAAAAGCAATAACGGACCGCCATTTCACTCCGGCTTGTCGGCCAGGACGATCTCGACGGGGAGGCCCCAGATCGAACTTTGAGTCGCGTCTATCACCTCAAACCCGACCTCTTCCATCGCCCGTCGGACGAAGATGGGACGGCAGTCGACTACGATGGGAAATCGATCATGGACCCGCTCATAAAGGTCCCTCGCCACGCTTCTGCCTCCCGATCTAGAGAGGGAGACGACGCAGATCCGCCCACTCGGCCTGAGGGCTTCCATCAGCTCTTCGAGGACGACGGGAATTTCGGGGGTGTCGAAGAGCTCCAGGGCGAAGCTCATGAAGATGCCATCGAAGGTCCCGGCTTTGAAGGGAAGATGGGCCGCATCACACTGAAGCAGGCTGACCCGGCTGATCAGGTCCTTTTTCTCGATCCTGGACCGAGCGATCTGGAGCATCTTAAGAGATATGTCGATCCCCACAACTCTGCCCGATTCTTCGACCGACCTCGCCAGGGCCAAGGTCTCCTGGCCCGTGCCGATGCCAACGTCGAGGATGATCTCTCTTTCCGAAGCATCGAGCTTTCTCAGACCGTCATATCTCAGCTTTCGTTCCCAGAAGCCTTCAGCCAGGTCGTACCAGCGAGCGATCCGGTCGTAGTTGGCCTGAGCCTCTCGCTTCGACCTCGATACTCGTCTGAGTTCAGGATCGCGGTTTTGCATAGTTCATCGCCCTATTCACGCGAGAAGTGCCATTATTCGGAGTAGCCACCTTTTTTTGAGGACTTCGATTATCCTGC
>NPID01002322.1_pt2 | contig 11609 bp, 10 predicted proteins | sample 8637491 | NCBI WGS metagenome assembly NPID01 (sample SAMN07420843, study PRJNA396082) | bioreactor metagenome | isolation source: sample BA6 brine-fed electro-methanogenic bioreactor BA | place: Japan: Kochi | collected 2016-06-14 | reverse complement strand
GATGGCTTAGCACTATCAAGCTCCTTGAAGAGGGGCGCCGCATGGACGCGGCGCCCCTTTATTATATGTCGGGCAGAGCACTGTGTAAAAAGTTGTGCCGGCGCACCTGGCGGGCTCCCCGGTATCTGACGTCGGCATGTCCCGGCGACATGTAAACTCCACCTGCCATGGCGGTTATCCGCCGTTATTCATAACCTCTCCACCAGTTATCCCCCATTTATACACATTATGTAGTGGTGTCAGAAAAAAAATATACTTGACTTTGTGGTCGTTAACGGTTACAATGAAGAGCGTTCCAAGTGACGAAGTGACGCTCNNAAGGGGTGTTCCCTTGAAGTCTCCAGTTTGAAGCATTGATAGCAGCGGGAGGATTGATGGTTATGGTAGCGGTTGCTCTTGACAGTACGGCAGCGTCATTACAAAAAGCAAACACATTCTTTACATTCACGCAGATAGAAAAACGCGACGGCCGACTTGCGCCTTTCGACGCAACGAAGATCACGGCGGCGCTGTTGAAGGCGGGCAAGGCCACGGGCGAATATAGCGAAGACGTGGCGCGTCAATTGACCATGCGCGTGCTGGGGCTCTATCAACAGATGGGCGCGGCCAGCGTACCGACGGTCGAGGAAATCCAGGATATCGTCGAAGAGGTCCTGCTGACGTCGCCTTACAAGAAATCGGCCAAGGCCTATATCCTGTATCGCGATCAGCATGCGCGCGTGCGCGAGCTGGTGAGCAAGGCAGACGTTGAAATGATAGACCGCTATCTCGAGCAGCTTGATTGGAAAGTGCGCGAGAACAGCAACATGGCCTATTCGCTTCAAGGCCTGAACAATTATATCTCGAGCGAAGTGAGCAAGACTTACTGGCTGAATAAGATTTATACCCACGACATCCGCGACGCCCATGCCTCGGGCGACCTGCATATTCATGATCTGGGGCTGCTGTCCGTCTATTGCGTCGGCTGGGACCTGCAAGACCTGTTGCGTTGCGGCTTCTGCGGTGCGCCGGGCAAGGCTGAAAGCGCCCCTGCCAAACATTTCCGCACCGCCCTTGGCCAGGTCGTGAATTTCTTCTACACCTTGCAGGGCGAGGCGGCGGGCGCGCAGGCCTTCAGCAATTTCGATACGCTGCTCGCACCGTTTATACGTCAGGACGGCCTGAGCTTCAAGGAGGTCAAGCAGGCGCTTCAGGAGTTTGTATTTAATCTGAACGTGGCCACGCGCGTCGGTTTTCAGACGCCCTTCACGAACCTGACCATGGACCTGCTGCCTGCCTCGACCTTGCGCGACCAGAGCGTGATCATCGGCGGCGAGCCGCAGGAAAGCGTCTATGGCGATTATGAAGCCGAAATGATCACCCTGAACCGCGCGTTTCTCGAGGTGCTCGCCGAAGGCGACGCCAAGGGCCGCGTATTCAGCTTCCCCATACCGACTTACAACATCACGCCCGATTTCAACTGGGACGCGCCCGGCATAGACAAACTGTGGGAAGTGGCGGCGCGCTACGGCATTCCCTATTTCGCCAACTTCGTGAACTCGGATATGTCCGCCGACGATGCGCGCAGCATGTGTTGTCGCCTGCGGCTTGATCTGCGTACGCTCGAGAAACGCGGCGGCGGTCTCTTTGGCGCGAATCCGCTGACCGGCTCCGTAGGCGTGGTCACCATCAATATGCCGCGCTTGGGCTATGTCGCGAACAACGAGCAGGAATTCTTCGAACAACTGGACCGGCTCATGGACATTGCCCGGGACAGCCTGGAAACCAAGCGCGAAATTCTCGAGGCCTTCACCGACAAACATTTGTACCCCTACACGCGATTCTATTTGCGAGACGTACAGAAACGCTTCGGTTCCTACTGGCACAATCATTTCTCGACCATCGGGCTCATCGGCATGAACGAGGCCTGCATAAATCTGATAGGCTGCGACATCGGCACGGAGGAGGGCGTGGCTTTCGCGGGACGCGTACTGGACCACATGCGCGACCGGCTTGCCAGGTTCCAGGAGGAAACAGGCAACCTGTATAATCTCGAGGCCACGCCCGCCGAAGGCACCACCTATCGTCTTGCCCGCCTCGATCGTGAGCGTTACGCCGACATTATCTTCGCCAACGCCGACAACGTGCGCGAAGGCGCGGAGCCCTTCTACAGCAATTCGACCCAGCTGCCCGTCAACTATTCGGACGACGTCTTTCAGGTGCTTGAATTACAGGACGAATTGCAGGCGCGTTATACCGGCGGCACGGTGCTGCACGTGTTTCTCGGCGAGGCCGTCGCCGATCCCGGCGCAGTGAAAGCCTTCGTTAAAAGCGTGTGTGAACGCTATACCTTGCCCTATTTCACCCTGTCCCCGAGCTTTTCGGTGTGTCCAAGCCACGGCTATCTGCGCGGTGAACAACCGAACTGCCCCCTATGCGGCGTCGAAACAGAAGTGTATTCCCGCATTGTCGGGTACTTGCGCCCCGTGAAACAGTGGAACGAAGGAAAGCGCGCCGAATTCACGATGCGCAGCCGCTACCATATAGAACCGTGTGCGTGCGATGTGGTCTCATCCTCAGCCGGACACACACAGGACTGAACCAGGGATTGTATTTGTATCATGTGGTTTGGTGGATTCCAGTCATTTACATTGAGCGATTACCCCGGATGCGTCGCCGCCATTGTCTTTACCCAGGGATGCAACTATCGCTGTCCCTTCTGCCATAACAGCGCCTTGCTCGCGCCTGCGTCAAAAGCGGAATATCTAATATCGGAAACCGAGATACTGGACCGTCTGCGTGAACGACAGGGCAGACTCGAAGGACTGGTGGTCACCGGCGGCGAACCGACCATCCACACCGACCTGCCCCGGTTTCTCAAAGAAGTCAAAGGTTTGGGCTACAAGGTAAAACTCGACACCAACGGCAGCAATCCGGACCGGCTGGCCGTGCTGATTGAAGACGGATTGGTGGATTACATCGCCATGGACGTCAAGGCGCCCCTGGAAAAATACGAACGTCTGTGCGGCGTATCCGCCTCTACGCGCGCCCTCGAAGAAAGCATCGCGGTGATATCCTGGTCGAAACTGCCTCACCATTTCCGGACCACGCTGGTCACGCCGTTGCTCAGTCCCGCCGACGTGCGCGACATCAGGGCCGTACTGCCAAGCGGTTCGAAACATATCACCCAGCCATTCAATTCCGCCACCGCCCTCGACCCCGCATTGCGCGTTGCGGCAAGCGCCTAGCGCTCCATTCGACAGCGAAAACTAGCCGTTGCAAGTGACTGAAAATGGTGAACGAGACGTACGACGTATGCCAGTGCGTTGATCAATGCGCCCACTTCGATGTTGCGCCTCTGTGCGGCCTTGGCAAATTAGCGGACAAGACGAAGGGGCGTTTTTTCGCGCAATCCAGATATGAGGCGATAGAAAATTGTTCTGTATAGCGGCATGTGCGATTGCGGAAGCGCCAAGACCTCATTTGGCGCACGGCGGCAGCGCGAAGCGGCGACACCTGTCGGGCTGGTATTGACAGGGACTCAGTGAAAGCGGGGTTGTCTGTTGTGATTTGGATTACCCGAGCCTGCCCCCATACCCGCAAAAAAAAGAGATGGTGGGCGATACTGGGATCGAACCAGTGACCTCCACGATGTCAACGTGGCACTCTAACCATCTGAGCTAATCGCCCGTACTTGGCGTATATTTTAACAAAACAGGAAATAGGCAGTCAAGCCTTCCTCACCGTTGAATCTTCACCAGCATCAACAGCACAACCCCAATCAACAGCCAATCGCTTACCACGCTGGAATTGTTCTTGCGGCAACAACGACAACTGCACCCTTTGTCATCATCTTCAGGAACGTCTTCCCTTTCGCCTTCATTCTCGCCTTCGTTCTCACCCTCGCCTTCAGGCTCGCCTTCATCCTGCGCCGAACCGATTACCTTGACCGTGCCTGAAACCATCTGGACGTCTGTGTACCAACTAAAGTCTTCGCCATATTGACCCTTGAGCGAGGCGTTGGCCAGGGTCACCGGTAATATGGCCTCCAACGCCGCATCCGGTGAGACCGTAAAGGTCAACGCAACCAGCGGTGCATCCGGCGCATCCGTAAGCGCATCCGGTGCGCTTAGGGCAATGCGCAGGCCCCGAAGCTGTTGATTGACAGAGTGGGTGAAACGTCCGGGCAGCCCCGGGAAGGTTGTCGGGACGTCGCCCAGTAACAGGCGCTGGTCCTGGGCGATGACAAAGTCAGCGCCGGCCAGGCCCGCGACAGGCTCAACATCGAGCCCCAACGTCACTTTTTCGCCCGGCCGCGCCTCAACGTTTGGCAATGCGACACAAACCGGTACGTGAATATCAAGCAGGCTCGCCAAAGTCTCTTCATCGTCGGTCGGGCTTATCCGCCAATTAGCCGCCAGGCGGTGTATCAAAACCGCGTCCGCACTGTCCAGACGGCCGTCGCCGTTCATATCGCCTACCTCGTACTGGTAGTCTGTGGGCGTTATCTGGCGCGTCGCTATCAATATGGACAAGACGGCGTCGCCTGCCGTTACCGCGCCGTCGCCGTCGAGGTCGCCCATCAGTAACAGTTCGCCCACGCACAGATTGGGCGCGCCCAGCATTGCGGCAGGAATCCGCGCCCCGTGTGGATCGAAGAACTCGACGCGCGACGCCGTCAATGTTGTACAGCCTGGTTGGATGTCCTCGCACAAGGTGAAATACAGATCAAACAATTTGCCTTCGCCTTGCAGGCGGGCGGGCATACCGGGATTAAGCGCCGAAAGTGTGAACGCGCCAGATTCATCATCGCGGAGTCCGGCATCCATCCCATGCAGCAGCGGACCTGCTTCGCCGCGTACCGACGCAACGAGCGACGCATCATAATTTATCTCGATGGTTATGCCCGCCGTTTCGGTCACGACAACGTCCCGCGCGTTGGTCGCGTTCAGCGGGGCATAAAGTTCGTCGCCTGGTTGGCCGGATACGGAAGGAAGCCACACGCCGAGTTCGAGAATCACGGATACGGGCGCGGATAAGTTGCTTTCGTTTCCGGCGGCGTTTACTGCGCTCACTTGATATTCATAGGTCGCGCCCGCGTCGAGCTCATGGTCTATATAGTGCGTCGTTGTCAGTGGCGCGTCCGTGATGCGGATGCCGTTGCGATATACATGATAGCCCATAAGGGCTGCCTCAAGTACGGCGTCCCAACGCAATAAGACCTCGCCAGCCGTCACCGAAGCGGTTAACCCGGTCGGCGTGGGCGTTTCGGACGCATTAAGTAAGGCCATTCGCGCTTCAACCATCTGAAGCGCGTGCAGGCCGCCAAACAACAGCGGCTCATAGCCATACTTGACAAAGCGCAGATCATACAAACAGGTTGTATTGCCAATAGGGAAGGAAAAACGGCCATTCACATCCGAGGTCGTACTGTCCACNNTCCACCTCATCTTCTGTCTCATGGTAAAACATCGTGACGATGACGTCCGCGAGCGGGGCGTATGCGTGAATGCTGCGCACGACGCCGGCAATCCCTGTTACCCGCACCGTCCGAGTAAGTGTTGTTTCGTTTCCCGTGCTGTCGGCCACACGATACGTTATCCTATATATGCCGGGCGTGGTCGTGTCCACGAGATTCTCTGCATCAATTGCCTGTGTCAGGTCGCCGTCACAAGCGTCCCAAGCGGTTGCGCCCGGGTCTTCATAGGCGTCTTCGCACGGCGTCGTTACTTCGGCTTCCCCCTCGAGCGTGATTGTCGGTGCGGTCGTATCAGACACGGTTACCGTCCGCACTGCCGGTTCGGCCTCATTGCCGGCTGCGTCTGTTACTGTATAGGCGACAGTATGCGCGCCTGGCGTATCGGTTTCCACCAGGCTTTCCATATGAACTGCCTGCGTCAGGTCGCCGTCGCAGACGTCCCAAGCGGCCGCGCCCGGGTCTTCGTATGGGACGCCACATTCGACCATGAGGCTTGTCGGGCCTTGTATTGTAATTACCGGTGCGGCGTCGTCCACCACCGTTACGGTGCGCGTTACTTCAATAGACACATTGCCTGCGGCATCGCTTACGCCGTAGGTAATTGCGTATACGCCGCGCACTCCGGTATTCACAGGATTACTTACTTCGACAACATCTGACAAATCTCCATCGCAATTGTCGTGCGCCGCCGCGCCTGCGTCCGTGTAGGCGTCGCCACACGGCGCCGTCACCTCTGAACCACCATGCAGTGTGATCGTCGGCGCTTCAATATCGAGGTAGAAGGCAAAGGTTTGGGTTGCGCCGTCCTGCGTGACCGTCACGATCTGGTCCACCGGGGTTGACCACCCAGACAACGACTTGAATGAGACTATGTGTTCGCCTACCGCTATGTCTGATACGGTCATGCCGCTGTTTCGCCAGGCGCCTTCGTTCAGACGCCACTGAGCGCCTGCGTCAACGGCGCATGCAGGCATGAGCGTCACCTGCAAAGAACCGGCGCCCATGACATAGCTTCCTGTGGCTGTTGTGAGCGAATCAAAGAGGATTGTAATCTCCTGGTCCGGAGGACTTGCCCAACTGGGTATCGTCTTGAAAGAAAGCACATGCCTGCCAATGGGAACCTCCGTAATCAGGGCGCCGCTGTCATGCCAGGCGCTGCTGTTGACGCGCCATTGCGCCCCCGCCTGCACCGCCGCCTCGGGGAGAATTTCCACCTGCAGGGCGCCGTAAAAAATCATCTCAAACGCGCCCATGTCCACACCATCTCCCTGTGGGCGCGCTACGCCGCGAATATCCTGCGCCGGCGCATCGTCTTGGTTGGCGGTATCCAGGCAGGGCGAGTCGAAAGCCAATAGGAAATCTCCAGCTNNACCTGGCCCATCCGCAAACAAGGGGTTGTGCGCTATATTGCCGATGCCGTCATGGCCGCCGGCAATACAACTATGGTTCACCGTTAGCGCGGCCTGTACATCATTGAAAAATTCGGGTCCATCGGGCGCCGTATTCCCCCATAAAATCGAGTTAATCACCACCGGATTGGCGAGCCGTCCCGTATTGTACAGGGCGCCTCCGGTAATATTCGAAAAATAAAAAAAAAAAGTGCTGTTTATTATTCGTGGCGATGACGAGTTGTTGTAGACCGCCGCCCCATTGTCCGCAACATTAAAACGAAATACGCAATTGGCGGCGACAAGTATTTTTCTTGACCCATAGTGATAAATACCCGCACCACTGCCCGCGGTGTTTTCTGCAAACAGACATCGGTCCAATGTTGTGAACGAATCCGATTCATGAATTCCGCCGCCGTAGGCAAGCGCGGAGTTTCCCTTGAAAACACAATCGGTTAACAGGACGGTCGCCCCATTGTTATCCATCGCACCGCCATAAGGCGCATGATTTTCCAGAAACAGACAGTTGGTTAACTTTGGGGATGCGTCTACAACATTGCACATCCCGCCACCGTAACACACGCCTGCGACANNCGACAATCATGTTCTCTTTGAATATGCAGTTAGTAATCTCGGGCGCCGCATTATGTATGTTGTACATCCCCCCACCCGTACAGCCGGCACGATTCTTGTCAAAAATACAATTTGCAACGATTGGCGAGACGCCATCATTATACATTCCGCCGCCGGAACTCGCATAGCCTTGTGTAATGGTGAACCCGTCAATCTCGGCAATGGCGGCGCCAACGACGCAACGACGGGCTTCTTGGCCGTCAATCAAGACGACATTGCTTTCCCAGTCCCGCTGGTTGCGTTCAGTCTCTATACCGGCGAATCCGCCGTAAATCCGGACACCCATTTTCAGTGTCAATACAGGATCGGAAGTCGAAGTATATGTCCCGGCCGCCACCCAGACCTCGTCGCCTGCGTCAGCCGCATTAACGGTCGCCTGTAATGCGCCCGCATCGGCCCATGAACTGCCAGAGCCCATGCCGGAGGGAGTGGCATACCACACCGCGCCATGGCTCGCATAAGCAAACCACAGCAACGCCACACCGAACCGCCACCCCCAAAGGAATCGTCGCATAATCATATTGTGTTTTTCTCACGGATGCCGAAGCAAATCACTCGATGCCCATTCTACGGCAGTGATTGATTCGGAGCGCAACGCCTTGACTTCGCGCTGTTTTATACCCGCTTTAGTTTACAACATTCACAGCAAAAACACAATAATAAAATAAAGTGGTCTATCTCACGATTGTCTGACGGGTCATTCTTTTAGATAGCCAAATCATGACAACAGATGTCCCAGCGGAATTGCGAACAGCTTATCTGCGAGTTGTACTGCATCCCGGCCGTTATACGCAAGCACGGCTGCGACACACGCCGGGGTACGCTCCATGAATGTGCGCAACCCGGAGAGGTCGTCCTCACTCCAACGCGTCGCCGCTTTGACCTCAATGGCCACCACCTTGCGTTTATTTTCGATGACAAAGTCCACTTCATGTCGTCCCTGTTCATGCCAATAGCTAAGTTGGGCATCCGGCAGATGGACTTCCAGTAATCCACAGAGGTTTTGGGCTGTGTATGTCTCGAATAATGCGCCTCGCAACAGGTCGTCATGGCCCGGAGCGAGACTGTCAACACGGGCAAGGTAAGCCGCAATGCCGCTGTCCGTCACATACAATTTCGGGGACTTGATTAGACGCGAACTACGGTTCTTGAGGAAAGGCGGTAGACGGCGAATCAAAAATGATGTTTCAAGAAGGTCCAGATAGCGACCCGCCGTAGAAGCGTTGAGTTTAGCATCCCGGGCGAGGGTGCTGATGACAAGGACTTGTCCTGTGCGCAAAGCAGCCAATTGTGTCAGTATGCGAAACGCGATGAGGTCGGTAATTTGGGATAACTGCCGCAGGTCGCGCTCCACATAGGTTTGTACATATCCGCGAAACCATTCCTGCAAAGCGTCAGCCGGTCCCAGACACGCGGGGGGCAACCCGCCAGTAAGCACTTCCTGCTCAGTTACAGGGTTGGCTTTACCATGCGGCAAAGACTGTGTCTGTAAAAATTCTGTAATAAAAGGCGGCTTGGGCGTTTTACCGTTGATTTCACGGCGCGTCATGGGATGCAGGGTAAGATAGGCGGCGCGTCCCGCCAATGTTTCCGAAACATGACTTAACAATGCCAGATTCGCTGACCCCGACAACAAAAAGCGTCCGGGACGACGCTTTTCATCCACCTCCCGTTTGACGGCCATCAGTATTTCCGGGCAACGCTGCACTTCATCAAGAGTCACGGCATCTTTCAACAACGATTCAGGATTTTCCCGCGCAGCAGCCAGCAACGCAAAATCATCCAGCGTATGATAAGTGCGGTCTGCGGCTATTGCTTTTTCTCGCTGGAGCAGTGTGCTCTTGCCCGTCTGACGCATGCCTGACAAGACTACAACGGGCAGTCTGTTTAAGGCTTGCACCAGCCTGGGCGTTATTTCTCGTTGCAAATAGTCTGTCATAATCAGTCATAGTATAGCGACATTATGACAGGATGTCAAATTTATATTGCTCTGCCTTTGGCGTGTGAGTAGTTCTTCTAGCGGCGGCGGGATTCGAAACCGCGACCTTTGGGTTATGAGGGAATCAGGGGCGCCTCCATAACTCCTTGGAAAACAAGTAATTAGCGCAATGCCAACCACTTGGCTGATTAAAATCTGATCCCTATATACCACATGTTCAACATGTCCTGTAAAAAAAGTGGCACAGAAAGTGGCACATCTCATCGTCAAGCCGGGCGTGGCTTGTGGCGCATAAGTGGGTAGCACAAATGCAAGAGTAAGAACCTCGCATTCACATTGGAATATTTCCTATATGCCGGACCTACAGGCCCTACAGGCGCGCAAGAATTCTATTTTGAGCAGCAGCCATATTGTGTATTCGGCTACGGTTGCCCATGCACGATAAGTTATGGCCATTCAAGAAACTCTGGCCAGAACTCATCGAATGCCGGATTCTTTTCTTCTGTTACAGGTTTTTCCATAACAGTAGAACCGTTTGGGCTATTGTTTTGAACCAATGCTTCGATTTCTCGTTGAAGCCTGATGGCTTCACGTTTGTTCGTTGTGCGCAGCGCACGGACTTTTTGTTTTCCATCCTGTCGCTACGTAATGCACCAAACGCCGCTCGATTCTTTTGGCCACAAACAAGCCATAACGTGTCCTTTCATCTCGTCTATCTATAGACAAAGACGTTATGACTGGCCTTGACGTGCCTTGAACTGCCCAAAAATGTGGCTCATCCGACAAAAGCGTACTTTGTTTCATGAAGCGCCAGGATTTTTAGTTTGAAGAACTCGGTATCACGATATCCATAGGCTTGCCTCTTCATGGTTTTGATTTTGTTGTTTGTTCCTTCCAGTGGTCCGGTTGATATTTTGTCGTCATACCAGGCCAGGATTCCATCCCGATGCGTCACAACCGTCTTGGCGAAAGCTTTAAGCAGCCCTATGCCGGACGCTTCAGCGCGGTACACCCAATCATATAGAAGTTCGCCTGCGGTCAGTTTGTCCTCCTGCTCCCAGAACTGGCGCAGTTCCTCTTTCATGTAGTATGCCGTGGCCAGGGGCTGGTTGAGTTCCAGTGCCTCATTCAAGCGCCTGGCCTCATTGCGTGACAGGTCCAGATTGTCGGGATTCTTCAGCAAGAGCCACCGCGTTCCCTTGAGCACATTCTTGTGCATCAACTCTGTCGCCTCGTTGAACAGCGCACGCCGCAGTTTTGTCGACATCTCGTTGCACAGTTTGACGATGTGAAACCGGTCGAATACCATGTGTGCGTCTGGGAGATTACCACTTACCGCGCTGATGTATGCCGGTGACATGTCGATGGCCACGCAGGTGACTTTGCACTGTTTACAGCGTTTCACTCGCTTCCAGAAGGGCTTGAGCGCATCCGCACCCTTGCCATCGCCGACGAAAAGCACGCGACCCGAATCCAGGTCCAGCACCACCGTAAGGTAGCGGTGCCCTTTGCTTATGGCGATTTCATCGATGGCGATGCGCTTGACGCCTTTGAGGCGCACACGGCGGTAACGCCTGTTCAAATGGTGTTTCTGGATGTTCTTGACCACGTCCCAGCTCAGCCCGGAAATGGCCGCGACATCCTGGATGGTCGCGGCGCGTAACAGCGAAAGGACATACTTCTCCAGGCGTTTCGTATATCGTTTGCTATCGCTGGCAAAAGGGATTCTGACCCGGCGCACCACGCCACAATCACGGCATTCCACCCTTGGCACGGCCCAACGAATGACGACTTACTTGTGACCGATGGGCGGCGCTAAAAAGTCGCGTGGATAGCACCCCCGCCGGACCACATTCATGCCGTTGCACACAGGACATCGCAGCGGCTTTGTCGATTCAACTTCCAGGATAATCTTTCTACCTTCGAAGCGAGTGGCCACCGTCTGGTAGCCCTCCAAAGCAAATATATGATACAGTTCACTTGAGGTCATGCGGCGCTCTCCATGTTGATTTCTGGCGAAATCTTAGAAGATGCCTTATGGCCTCACCTTTATTCAAATGTACGCTTTTGCCGGATGAACCAAAAATGTTATACGAAATGTTATACGGGGACCATTCAGACACAAAAAAACAGCAACTACGGTTAGTAAGTTGCTGGTCTGAAATCACTTATATGGCGCGCCCAGCAGGAC
>NPID01000476.1_pt1 | contig 11649 bp, 10 predicted proteins | sample 8637491 | NCBI WGS metagenome assembly NPID01 (sample SAMN07420843, study PRJNA396082) | bioreactor metagenome | isolation source: sample BA6 brine-fed electro-methanogenic bioreactor BA | place: Japan: Kochi | collected 2016-06-14 | reverse complement strand
TGCTGAACATTGTTCGTGAACGCCTGCGCCAGGGGCATCGCACCGGCACCTTTCCCAAAGAGGCGCCGAAGCTGCCGGAGCGCTTCCGAGGCCTGCCGACCATTGCACAGAACCTGACCCCGGCGGAGTGCGCAGAGGTTGCCGCCGCGTGCCCCTTCGCTGCCCTGGGCTGCTCCGACAGCCAGCTGCAGATCGATCTGGGCCGCTGCCTCTTTTGCGCCGATTGTCCGGCCGCAGCCCGGGGCGCGCTCACCTTCAGCGGCGACTACCGGCTGGCGGTGAGAAAGCGCGAGGATCTTCTGCTCGAAGACAAAGCCCACCGGCTGGCCGACAAGCTGGACAAACGGATGCGCAAGCTCTTCGGCCGCTCGCTCAAGCTGCGCCAGGTCTCCGCCGGCGGGTGCAACGCCTGTGAAGCCGATCTCAACGTGCTTGGAACCCTGGTTTTCGACCTGGGACGTTTCGGCATCCAGTTCGTCGCCTCGCCCCGTCACGCCGACGGCCTCATCGTCACCGGGGCGGTCACTGAAAACATGAAGGGCGCCCTGCTCGAGACCTACGCCGCCGTTCCCGAGCCGAAGCTGGTGATCGCATCGGGCGCCTGCGCCATCGCCGGCGGGCCGTTTCGCGACAGCCCCGAGGCTCATAACGGCATCGGCGATCTGCTGCCGGTCGACCTCTACATTCCTGGCTGCCCGCCCCATCCCTACACGGCGCTCGACGGCCTGCTGCGTCTGCTCGGGCGGCTTTGACCGGGGCGCAAGCCCGCATAGAACAAGTTTGAGCCATCCTCCGGCCTCAGGCCAACATCAAAAGGAGAAAAATCATGTCCAAACGACAGGACGCTCTTGACTATCACAGCCAGGGCCGAAAAGGAAAAATCGAAGTCATCACCACCAAACCCTGCGCGACCAGCCGCGACCTTTCGCTGGCGTACAGCCCCGGGGTCGCGGAGCCCTGTCTGGCCATTGAAAAAGAACCCGGCCTGGCCTACGAGTACACCGCCAAGGGGAACCTGGTGGCGGTGGTGTCCAATGGCACAGCCGTGCTGGGGCTCGGCGACATCGGTGCCCTGGCCGGCAAGCCGGTCATGGAAGGCAAGGGTGTGCTGTTCAAGCGCTTTGCCGACGTCGATGTGTTCGACATCGAACTTGCCACCAAGGATCCGGACGAGATCATCCGCACCGTCAAGCTACTGGAGCCGACCTTCGGCGGAATCAACCTGGAAGATATCAAGGGGCCCGAGTGCTTCTACATCGAAGAGCAGCTTAAAGAGATCATGGATATCCCGGTCTTTCACGACGATCAGCACGGCACGGCGATCATCGCCGCCGCCGGCATGCTCAACGCTTTAGAGCTCGTTGACAAGAAAATCGAGGATGTCAAAATGGTGGTCAACGGAGCCGGCGCTGCCGGCATTGCCTGTGCGAATCTGGTCATCAGCCTCGGCATCAAACAAGAAAACGTTATTTTATGTGATACCAAGGGGGTCATCTACAAGGGACGCACCGAGGGAATGAACGCGTACAAGGAGCGCCTGGCGAATGAGACCAGCGCACGCAGCCTGGGCGAGGCTGTGAAGGGCGCCGACATTTTCTTCGGAGTCTCTGCCAAAGGGGCTCTGACCCAGGAGATGGTCAAGAGCATGGGCAGAGACCCGATCATCTTCGCCATGGCCAACCCCGACCCGGAAATCACCCCGCCGGAAGCTCTGGCGGTTCGTCCTGACGCCATTGTCGGCACCGGTCGCAGCGATTATCCCAACCAAGTCAACAACGTGCTCTGTTTCCCCTTCCTGTTTCGGGGGGCTCTCGACGTGCATGCCCGGGCGATCAACGAAGAGATGAAAGTGGCCGCGGTTCATGCCCTGGCCAACCTGGCCCGGCAGGATGTGCCCGACTCGGTGCGCAAGGCTTACGGCGGAGAGGAGATCAGCTTCGGCCGGAATTACATCATCCCCAAGCCGTTTGATCCCAGAGTTCTGCTGCATGTCGCACCTGCGGTCGCCCGCGCGGCGATGGACTCCGGGGTGGCCCGCAGACCTGTCGAGGATATGGACAGATACCGTGAGCAGCTGGAGTCTCTACAGGGTCGATCCAAAGAGGTCATGCGCATCCTCATCAACAAAGCCAGGACCAACCCGAAGAGGGTCGTTTTCCCGGAAGGAGATCAAGAGAAAATTCTCCGTGCCGTTCAAATTCTCCTGGACGAAGGGATCGCCCGGCCGGTTCTGCTCGGAGAGAAAGAACTTATTCGCGCCAAAATGGCAGATCTCCACATGGAACCGGATCAGGTCGAAATTATTGATCCGCCGACCAGCCCCGACCTTGAGGGCTATATCGATGAATTCTTCCGGTTGCGTCAGCGCAAAGGCATCACGCTCGCCGAGGCAAAGCGTCTGATCATGAAGAATCGCAATTATTTCGGCGCGATGATGGTTCACATGGGAGACGCCGATACCTTGTTGTCCGGCATTGACCATCATTACCCGGACACCATCCGTCCGGCCCTGGAGGTCATCGGCAGGCAGGACGGCCTGTCCAAAGTCCATGGCGCCTACATGATGGTCACTAAAAAAGATGTAGTGTTCTTTGCCGACACCACGGTGAATATCGAGCCGAGCGCCGAAGAATTGGCGGAAATCGCTCTTCTTACAGCCAGGAAGGCTCAACATCTGGATATCGAGCCCCGCGTGGCGATGCTCTCGTTTTCCAACTTCGGCAGCACGCAGCATCCCTTGAGCATCAAGGTCAAAAAGGCGACGGCTCTCATCAAGGAGCGAGACCCTGCGCTGGTGGTCGATGGCGAAATGCAGGCCAATGTGGCTCTCGACCCGGAGCTGTCGGCGAAACAGTTCCCTTTTTCCGCAGTGCAGGGTAATGCCAATGTTTTCATCTTCCCTGATTTGCAGTCGGGAAATATCTGCTACAAATTGCTCAATAAGCTGGGCGGCGCCGAGGCCATCGGACCTATTCTCATGGGCATGAAAAAGCCGATCCATGTTCTGCAGCGCGGTGATGACGTGGCCGACATTGTCAACATGGCCGCTGTTGCCGTAGTGGATGCGCAGGAATATTGAGTTGCATGCGGATGAAATGGAACATGGCAACACGGCAGCAACTGATGCTTTGAGCTTGGGTTTTGCCAGAAAGATGATACCTTTCCTATGAAAGGCCCCTTCTACCTTTTATTTTGATTTAAGCCGCCACTTCCATGGGTGAGCATATCAAGCTGGGGCGCAAACAAAAAAGGTGGACGGATAATGAGAGGGCAGAGCCTGAATACGGACAAAAAAAGCAACCGGCGAGATCAGGTTGCCGCAAACCAGGATCTGTCACAGGCCGGGGAGCTTCCTTTCCCTATCGTCGGCATCGGCGCCTCCGCCGGGGGGCTCGAGGCGCTGGAGCAGTTTCTGCAGCAGGTTCCGCAAGACAGCGGTCTGGCCTTTGTCATCATCCAGCACCTCGATCCGACCCACAAGGCCATGCTGACCGAACTGCTCCAGCGCACCACCGGGATGAAAACCTTTCAGGCCCGGGACAGGTTGCAGGTCAAGCCGAACTGCGTTTACGTGATCCCGCCCAACAAGGACATGTCGATCCTGCACGGCGCGCTGCACCTGTTTGAGCCGAGCGAACCCCGCGGCCTGCGCCTGCCCATCGATTTTTTTCTACGCTCCCTGGCCGAAGACCGGCAGGAGCGCAGCATCGGTGTCATTCTCTCGGGCATGGGCTCGGACGGTACCCTGGGGCTGAAGGCGATCAAGGAAAAAGGGGGCCTGGTCCTGGTGCAGGATCCGGCCACCGCCAAGTTCGACAGCATGCCCCGCAGCGCCATTTCCGCCGGCCTCGCCGACCTGGTCGCGCCGGCGGAGGAACTGCCCGGCAAGATCATCGATTACCTGCGTCATGCCCGCACCCTTGCCGGTTCCGAACCCCCGCTGGAGGAAAAGGATCAGAGCGCCCTGGAAAAGGTCGTCATCCTGTTGCGGAACAAAACCGGCCAGGATTTTTCGCTGTATAAAAAAAACACTATCCGCCGCCGCATCGAACGGCGCATGGGCATTCACCAGCTTGGCAAAATCGCCGACTATGTCCGCTATCTGCAACACAATCCCCAGGAGGTGGAACTGCTCTTCAAGGAGCTGCTAATCGGGGTGACTAATTTTTTCCGCGATCCGGAAGCCTGGGAGCTGCTGCGCACCGAGGCGCTGCCGGCCCTGCTCGAAAAGCGCCCGGATGGTGGGGGTCTGCGTGCCTGGTCGGTAGGCTGTTCCAGCGGCGAAGAGGCCTATTCGCTGGCGATCGTCTGCCATGAGGCGCTCACGGAGATTGAGCCGAGGGAGGATTTCAAACCCCAGATTTTCGCCACCGATCTCGACCAGGACGCCATCGACAAGGCCCGCCGGGGCTGGTATCCTGCCAATATTGCCGCTGATGTTTCCGCCGAGCGCCTGCGCCGGTACTTTGTCCAGGAGGAGGACGGCTACCGCATCGGCAAGAAAATCCGCGAGATGGTGACCTTCGCCACCCAGAACGTCATCATGGACCCTCCCTTCACCAAGCTCGACATTCTGGTCTGCCGCAACCTTCTGATCTATCTGATGCCGGAGCTGCAGAAAAAACTTCTGCCGCTCTTTCACTACAGCCTCAAACCCGACGGCATCCTGTTTCTGGGCAATGCCGAAGCCGTCAGCGCCGCCGCCGATCTGTTTACTCCCATCAATCTCAAACTGCGCCTTTTCCGGCGGCGGGAATCGGTCCTGCCGGTGGCCCCGGTGGATTTCCCCGCTTCGTTTGTTTCCCCCAGGGCGCAGGACGCCAAGGAGCCAACCAAGGTGAAAGCTGCATCCAACCTTCAGTTGCTTGCGGACCAATTGCTCCTGCAGCATTTTTCTCCGCCGGCCGTGCTGGTCAACGACCAGGGCGATATCCTCTACATCAGTGGGCGCACCGGCAAGTACCTCGAACCGGCGGCCGGCAAGGCCAACTGGAACATTTTCGCCATGGCTCGCCAGGGGATCAATTTTGATCTGGGCGTCGCCTTCCACAAGGTGCTCCGACAAAAAGAGCCCATTACCCTCAGAGGACTCAAGGTCGGCACCGACGGCGGCAGCCAGACCCTGGACGTCACTCTCAAGACGATCGAGGAACCTGAAGCGCTGCGCGGAATGGTGATGATCGTCTTTCACGACGTGGCGGAGCCGCCGAAGAATAAAACGCGCGGCCCCGCCGGTGGACCTGCAGCCGACAATGCCCGGATCGCAGAGTTGGAGCAGGAAGTCGCGCGATTGCGTGAAGAGCTGCATACCACCCGCGAGGAAATGCAATCTTCGCAGGAAGAACTCAAGTCGACCAACGAGGAGCTGCAGTCTGCCAACGAGGAGCTGCAGTCCACCAACGAGGAGCTGACCACCTCCAAGGAAGAAATGCAGTCCCTCAACGAGGAACTGCAGACGGTCAACGCCGAGCAGCAGTCCAAAATGGACGAGCTGACCCGGACCGAAGACGATCTGCGCAACCTGCTCAACAGCACCGAGATCACCACCGTGTTCCTGGATAACGACCTCCATGTGCGACGCTTCACCGAAGGGGCTCAAAAAATCTTCAAACTGATTCCCGGCGACGTGGGGCGTCCCCTCTCCGACATCACCAGCGACCTGCTCTACCCCGAGATGGCCAAAGACACCGAGGCGGTGTTGCGCACCCTGGTCTTTTCGGAAAAGGAGATTGCCACCGACGACGGACGCTGGTTTTCGGTGCGCATCATGCCCTATCGCACCATTGACGACGTCATCGGCGGGGTGGTGATCACCTTTGCCGATATCACCGAGGCCAAGACACTGGAGAACGAACTGCGCGGACAGGTCGAACAACTCAAACATCAGTTCGAGGGGGGCGGCTAGCTTTGGCCATCGACAAAAACAACAAACCCTTGGCGACGAGCGGCCGGCTGCGCCGCGAGGCTGAGGCGCAGTTGCGTGCGAAGACCGCGGCACAACCGCCACCGCTGAACCTGGCTGAGGCGCAGCGCCTGCTCCATGAGCTTGAGGTTCACCAGATCGAGCTTGAAATGCAGAACGTCGAACTGCGCAGCGCCCGCGAGGAGCTTGAGGTCGCGCACACCAAATACGCCGAACTCTTCGACTTCGCCCCCCTAGGCTACTTCATCCTCGATCAGCGCGGCCGCATCCAGGAGGCCAATCTGGCCGGGGCGCAGCTGCTGGGCATCGAGCGAAGCCGGCTGGTCGGTAAAATTCTAAGCCGATTTATCGAGGAGGACGAGGGGAGGGCGGCTTTTGCCGCTCATCTCGAAAAGGTCTTGCGCGGCGAGGGGGTTCAGTGCTGCGAACTTACCCTCAGACGGCCTGACGGCACCCGCTTCCACGGCCTGCTGCAGAGCGCCTCGGTGGACGCCAGCGAAAGTCTGGACGGCCGTGTCCTGACCTCGATCATCGACGACACCGATAACCGCAAGCTGCGCCTTAAACTGAAGAAGGCCCAGGCGATGTTGGAGGAGACGGTCGCCGCGCGCACCGCCGAGCTGACCCAGGCCAACGCACATCTGGTGCAGGAAGTCGAGCAGCACAAGCGGGCGAAGGAATCGCTTAAGGAGGCTTTTTCCCAGATCCAGCAGCTCTCCGAGCGGCTGCAGGCGGAGAACGTTCACCTGCAGCAGGAGGTCTCTCGAGAGTACGACTTCGGCGAGATCATCGGTCACAGCGATGCCATGTCCTACGTTTTTTTCCGTGTCGAACAGGTGGCGCCGCAGGATGCCACCGTGCTGCTGCTCGGCGAGACCGGCACCGGCAAGGGGCTGGTCGCTCGTGCCATTCACAACCGCAGTGCGCGCAAAGACCGGCCGATGATCACCGTCAACTGCACGGCACTGCCGGCAAACCTCATCGAGAGCGAACTTTTCGGGCGGGAAAAGGGCGCCTTCACCGGCGCGAACGCCCGCCAGATGGGGCGCTTCGAACTGGCTGACGGCGGCACCATCTTTCTCGACGAAATCGGCGAAATGCCGCTGGAGCTGCAGGTCAAGCTGCTGCGGGTCATTCAGGACGGCGAGTTCGAGCGGCTGGGCAGCCCCCGCACCCTCAAGGTCAACGTGCGCATCATCGCCGCCAGCAACCGCAACCTTGAAGAAGAAATCCGCGCCGGCCGCTTCCGCGAAGACCTTTTCTACCGGCTCAGCGTTTTTCCCATCACCATCCCGCCTCTGCGACAGCGCACTGACGACATCGAGCTGCTCGTACGGTATTTTGTCGCCAAGTACACCAAGAAAACCGGCAAGAAGATCGACACCGTCCCGAAAGAAACCCTCGAACTTTTCCTGCGCTATCACTGGCCGGGCAACGTGCGGGAGTTGGAAAACGTCATCGAGCGGGCGGTCATCACCAGCCAGGGCCCCGTCCTCCAGGTTCTCGACCGGTTCGATGCTTTCCGCAAACCCGAGGAGGAACAAGACCTCAAATCCCTCGGCGATCTGGAACGCGATCACATCGTCCAGGTGCTGCAGAAGACCGGGTGGCGCATCGAGGGCCCAAAAGGCGCGGCGCTCCTCCTGGGCCTCAACCCCAGCACTCTGCGTGCCCGCATGCGCAAATACGGCATCCAGCGTTAATCAGCACGATCCTCCCGCCTCATTCTCGCCCGCCATATCTGACGGATATGGCAAGTATGACGGCTGTCGCTGACGGCTTTCCCTCCGACCCTCCAGGAAATTTACACTTTCTCTTTTATAATCAACATCTTGCGCTCTATGGATCCGCAGGTTTCGGGCGGCACGTTCGTTGCGATAGTAATTTATAGAATGCTTACCGACAGTACCGGAGCCGTGGGATACAACCTGCGCCGCTCCGAACGCAGTGCCCTCGTGGCCAGAGGAGTCGATCCGCGCCGGCTCGTGACCCGGGGTTATGGTGTCGAGTTCCCCGTAGCCGGCAACGATACGGCCGAAGGTCGACAGCGTAACCGGCGCGTCGAGGTCATCATTTCGGATGAAGAAGGTCGCATACTGGAACGAAAATAATGAGATCTCAGGACTTGCGGAATGTTTCGAGGAGGGGGAAGTCAACCACGATCAGCGATTGGGGGACATTATGAAATCAGGTATCAGGGATAAGGCGCAAGGTGTGTTGCACGAGATGAAAGGCAAGGTCAAGGAAGTGACCGGAAAGCTCACCGATAATTCAAAGTTGGAGGCCGAAGGCAAGGCCGAGAAAATGGCCGGTAAAGCTCAGGGCAAAGTCGGTGAAGTGAAGAGGGATCTGGGCGAATAGTGAGTCCGGCCTGTCCTGTTCCAGGGTATTCGCCGGCCACAGCAAGACCCATCGGAGACTGCCGATCCTGATATAGCTGCAGCCGGGCCCGTTAAATGTGACGGCTATGCGATAACGAGAGCCTCGGTCCCAGGGGGCATTCGGAGGTTGAAGCAAAACCAACACAAAACCAACAACGTACGACTGGATGGTTGTTGCCGGGAGGCAGCCGCTGTCGGAAAGGAGTATCTCATGTTGTGGACTATTGCCGTAATCCTTATCGTCCTCTGGGCCCTGGGCCTGGTGAGCGGCTACACGCTCGGTTCGTTCATTCACGTGCTGCTGGTCATTGCCCTGGTCGTGGTGGTCGTCGGCTTCATCCAGGGGCGCAGAGTCTGAAAAGGCAACCCCATAGAAAAGGAAGAGCCACATGATTGGAACCATTGTCCTCGTCGTCGTGATCCTGCTGTTGCTGGGTGCGTTGCCGACCTGGCCCCACAGCAGGCAGTGGGGCTACTTCCCCAGCGGTGGATTGGCGCTGATTCTGTTGATTCTTCTGCTGCTTATGCTGACCGGCAGACTGTAGATGGTTCCGGAGCAGTACGGGCGGCTCTCCGACCAGAGCGATCATGCACGACACAAAGGATCATGCACGACACAAAGAGAGAACCATGATCGATGCCACCATCAAAATCACGGTGCCGCCTGAGAAACGTAAGGAATTTCTGCAGACTCTTCGCGCGAGCCTCGACACGATCCGTCAAGAGCAGGGGTGCCTGAGCTGCAACTGCTACGTGGATATTGAAGCGGAAAACACACTTTTTTTCAGGGAGGAGTGGCGTACCAGCGAGGATCTTGAAAACCATGTGCGCTCGGTCATTTTCTGCGTTCTGGTCGGAGCCATGAGCCTTCTGGAAAAGCCGCCGGAGATCAGGTTCAACACCATCGCCTCCACCGTCGGTGTGGAGGCGATTGAAGCAATGCGGAACTCGCCGACAGCGGAGCGCGGCAGTTTCTGTCTCACCAATCACCGGGGGTTGAACGGAAAGAGCCCCCAGGCAGAATAACCCGAACCCTGGCGGACCTTCCCGGTGATGTATTCACCCGTTCCATCAGGGCCACCAACAGCAAGGAGAAAATTCCATGTTAAAATTACAGCGCATCGTACAACTGATGGTTTGCCTGGTCGTGATCGCCGCTTTTATGGGGTGTGCCTCAACGGACACCAAATCAGGCACCGGCGAGTATATCGACGACACAGTTATTACCACCAAGGTCAAAACCGCAATTTTTGCTGAACCGGACCTGAAGAGTCTGCAGATTAATGTGGAGACCTTCAAAGGGGTCGTTCAGCTCAGCGGTTTTGTCGATTCTGCCCAGAGCGTCAAAAAAGCAGCAGAAGTTGCCCGTGGCGTCAAGGGGGTCGTCTCGGTGAAAAACGACTTGGTCGTTCGCTAGCTAATGTCTCGTGCGGTTAACTCCATCCATTGATTATCGCACTTTTACCTGCTGTCTTTGTTGCTCTTCTTCGGCTCCGCTTCGGCTAGGCCTGGGTCGACGCGCCTTGTCGGCAGGCAAAAGTGCTGAGAATTATCTGAACGAACTAACCGCACGAGGTACTATGCCGAGAACCCCGTAAAATAGGGGCTGAAGAGACTGATAAAACCCGACTCAGCTGGAGGATGCATGGCGGTCAACCGACCCGAAAAACCGACGGACGAATTCCTGGAACTGCGCCATCAAGCCGAAGAGCAGGTGCGCTTGAGCAATACCAGGGTGCAGGCTCCGCCGAGCAGGGAGGAGGCGCTGCGGCTCGTGCATGAACTCCAGGTCCACCAGATCGAGCTGCAGATGCAAAATGCGCAACTGGCCCAGGCCCGCGACGAGCTGGAAGCCGCCAACATCGATCTGGAGGCGTTCAATTACACCCTCGCCCATGACCTGCGCCAGCATCTGATGACCATCAACGGGTACTGTCAGCTCATTCAAAGTCTGAGCGGCGCGGAGCGCGCAGAAAAATCCCTGGAATATCTCGAGGACGTCTACCAGGGCACTCTTTCCATGAGCCGCCTCATAGACACTCTGCTCGAATTTTCCAGTGTCGCTAACGGCGAAGTGCGCCGTCAATCCGTCGACCTGAGCGCCATCGCCGAAGCAGTGGTGGACGAACTGACCCAGGCGGCCGATACGCCCCCCTACACCTTTCACGTCGCGCCGGGAATCCTGGTCGACGCTGACCCGGACCTGTTGCGGGTGGTACTGGATAACCTCATCGGTAATGCCTGCAAGTATTGCGGCAACCGCGAAGGGGTGGTGATCGAATTCGGCGTAACCTCCGCTTGCGGGAAACAGGCCTGTTTTGTCCGGGACAACGGACCAGGCTTTGACATGGAGTTGGCCGGCAAGCTCTTTCTTCCTTTCCAGCGCCTCCCCGGCACCAAAGTCGAAGGCCACGGCATCGGGTTGGCTACCGTAGAAAGGATTGTCAGGCGCCACGGCGGCAGGGTGTGGGCCGAGAGTGAAAAAAGCAAGGGAGCAACTTTCTTTTTCACTCTCGATTGAGGCCGTGGCTTCGCAACGTGGAGGCACTATTTTCATGAGCGATACGGGGAAAATCACGGGGATGGGAGCCATCCCTCACTCAGGGGGCGTGGCTTTTCGGGTCTGGGCACCGCATGCACGGCAGGTTGCGGTGGTCGGCTCCTTCAACGGATGGGACGGCAACAGCCATCCCATGCTCGCCGAGGAAAACGGCTACTGGTACGCGGATGTGACAAAGGCGAAAATCGGCGATGAGTACAAGTTCCTGCTGACCACGGAGCAGGGCACCCTGAACCGCATCGATCCCTATGCCCGCGAAGTCACAAGCTCGGTCGGCAACGCCATTGTGCACGATACGTATTTTGACTGGGAAGGAGACGACTTGCGGCTGGCGTCGTGGAACGAGCTGGTCATCTACGAACTGCACATCGGAACGTTCAACGATCAGGAAAAGATCAACCAGCCAGGCCATTTTTCCTCGGTTTCGGCGCGCCTCGGGCATTTGAAAAGGCTCGGCGTCAATGCCATCCAGATCATGCCGGTGGGCGAGTTCGCCGGGGATCGCTCCTGGGGCTACAACCCCTCCCACATTTTCTCGGTGGAAATGACCTACGGCGGCCCGAAGGCTTTCAAGCAGTTGGTCAAGCGCGCCCATCAGGAAGGGATCGCGGTGATCCTCGACGTGGTGTACAACCACCTGGGGCCAAGCGATCTTGATCTCTGGCAATTCGACGGCTGGAGCGAGAACGGTCGCGGCGGCATCTATTTCTACAACGACGAGCGGGCCCATACGCCCTGGGGGGAAACCCGGCCCGATTATGGTCGCGGCGAAGTGCGGCAGTATC
>NPID01001295.1_pt1 | contig 11650 bp, 9 predicted proteins | sample 8637491 | NCBI WGS metagenome assembly NPID01 (sample SAMN07420843, study PRJNA396082) | bioreactor metagenome | isolation source: sample BA6 brine-fed electro-methanogenic bioreactor BA | place: Japan: Kochi | collected 2016-06-14 | reverse complement strand
CGGTTAGTTTTTCAACGGCCTGCTAAACAGGAGCGAAGCTTACCCGCTATTGGTAGCACTCCCCCCTCTCGAAGAACAAAAACGCATCGTCGCCAAGGTCGACCAACTCATGGCCCTGTGCGACGAACTCGAAGCCCGCCAGCAAAAGCAGCAGCAGGGGCGAGTGCGCCTCAACAACGCCGCTCTCGACGCACTGCTCACCGCCCGCGAACCCGACGAATTTGCTGAGCACTGGCAGCGCATCAGCACCAACTTCGATCTGCTCTATGACCACCCCGAAACCATCGCCAAACTCCGCGCCGCCATCCTCCAGCTAGCTGTACAGGGCAAGCTCGTTCCTCAAGACCCCGATGATGAGCCGGCTTCGGTTTTGCTGGAGAGGATTAGGGCTGAGAAAGCTAAACTGATAACCGATAAAAAAGTTAGAGGAAACAAAGATGTTCCTGCTGTAAATAATGATGATGAGTCCATCCAGGTCGCAAAAGGTTGGAGAAAGGCTCGTATTGGAGAGTTCTCTTTGGTCCAAGGTGGCAAAAGGCTACCCAAAGGGGGTACCTTTTCTCCAACACCGACTTCTCAAATCTATATCCAAGTAACTAATATGAAAAACGGGACAATTGTTCCAGAAAACTTGAAATACATTGACGAAGAGACTTTCGCTCAGATCAATAAATACATTATTGAAAAGGATGACCTATACATCACTATTGCTGGAACAATTGGAGATGTAGGGGACGTGCCAGATATGTTCCATCGAATGAGCTTGACCGAAAACGCTGCAAAGTTTGTTTTCCGAGGTCTTCACAAAAGTTTTTTCTTGTTAGCTCTGCGTTCTGAGCAGTCTCAGGGTCAATTCAGAGAGAAAACAAAACAACTGGCACAGCCAAAACTGGCCCTCAAAAGAATAGTGGATGCAATTGTACCAATCCCACCACTTGAAGAGCAAAAACGCATCGTCGCCAAGGTCGACCAGCTCATGGCCCTGTGCGACGAGCTCGAAGCCATGCTCAACCAGGTCCAGCAGCAAAGTGGAAAGTTGATGGAAGCCACTGTGCGGAAGTTGTTGGTGGCGTGATGTTTGAGTGGCTTGGTGATCCAGTTTGGGGTGGGATTGGAACGATCATTTCGATTGCTGTCATTGTAGTTCCTGGGTTTTTGCGGAAAAAGAAGAGAGCCACTACGCAATCGAATGAAATGTCAGTTGAGGGTGATTCTGCGGAGAGTAATGAGGTCTATGGTTTAGTCCATAGGTTTGTGCAGACATACAAAGCGCATGGCATTGAACGAACCCAGATCCCAAGGTTTCTCGGAAAGGAGAGCGGTCTTACGCTTGTCGATGTCAGTACAGATGAAAAGTTGCTGCATGCCTTCAGCGAAAACCTACTGCAAACAACCTGCGACAGGTTTGGAATTCAACGGGAATGGCTGGATGGCAAGGATGTGCCGATATACCCCTATCTCTGGCACAACGATGACTTATCAAGCTACATAGATTTTCTGCTTGAGCTTAAAAAGACTGGATCTGCCATTCAAGGGTTCGCAATCAAGCGGCCATCCGACAAATTGCAGAAAAGAAAGGGGCAGCACGGCCCTTACGATGAGTTTTTTATCGCACTCCTATTCAGGGTGAAGCTCGAACACTGGGGCGACCACAGCCAAGATTCCATCTGGCGATACTATCCCCTTGGTGACCAGATCTATTGGGGGTACGAGCGTACTCGGATGCAGCTAAAAGCCAAAACACTGATCGCCCACATGCTCGGCATCTATTTCAAGGGCTGTGTCATGGAGGCCAATGAAATTGATGGGATTATGAAAGGTACGATTTTTCCCGGTCCATTGATGGAGCATCGCTCCCATGTTGGTTGGCATCCAGAAGATTACATCTTCACTGCTGAAGAAAGCTGCGCTGTAGCTGATGAAGAAGAAGCCTTAAAGGTGCGCAACTGGTATCCACACATGGGGTGGCGTGAGAAGCTTGAAGAGATTGTTGGCCCGATAGAGCAAAATGCGCCATTCAAGGATGGGAAAATAAATCAGCGTTGGCATGCTTCTAGGGATGAGATGGTTTTCTGAGTGATCTAAAAGCACATCACTGAGGGGGATTCATGCAGCAGCAAATGTTATTTGAAGAAAGATTTTTGGATCAATATACAGGCAAGAAATTATTACGCGACCCGGTAACTGCCATTGTTGAGCTTGTGGCAAACGCGTGGGATGCTGGGGCTACTGCAGTTAAGATCACGTGGCCGCTGGAGAGTGGTCAGCCATTGAAAATAGAAGATAATGGCGAGGGAATGACTGAGGATGAGTTTAAGCGCAGGTGGCTCACATTTTCTTATGATCGACTTGCCGAGCAGGGTGGAAAAGTAAAAGTTGTTGGGCAGCCAGATTTGCCACAACGAAAGACATTTGGAAGAAATGGCTTGGGTAGGTTTGCCGCGTTCTGCTTTGCTTCCAGTTATCGGGTAGCTACCTCTAAAAATGGCAAAAAGATTCTCTATTCTGTTTCTAAAAGCAAGCACGGATATCCCATTAAGTTGAACAAGATTACAGAGACCGAGAAAGACGAGCCGGGCACGACGATAGACATTAAAGTCGACTCAATGGTTCCGATATCTGATGATCGAGTTAAGTCGGAACTTGGTATGAGGTTTCTGACAGATCCAAATTTTCATGTTTATGTCAACGGTTCCCAAGTGGATTTTGAGGATATCCCGCAGGAGGGCTTTGAAGAATATCAAGTTGAAATCCCAAACCTAGAGCAAAAAGTACGCATCATAATGATCGATTCTAAAAAGACAGACCGGACTACAAAGCAACATGGAGTTGCGTGGCAGGTCAATGGTCGCTTGGTAGGAGAATGTAGTTGGCAAGGTAGCGGTCATGAAGCTTTGTTGGATGGGCGACGAATAGAGGCAAAGCGTTATACATTTATCATTTTTGCAGATGTTCTCGATAATCCAGATATCATTAATGCTGACTGGTCAGGTTTTAAGGGTGATAATCCTACATTTCGGGCAGTGCAAAAAGTTGTTCGGGAAAAGATCCGCGATGTATTGCTCGGGTTGACCAAAGAGCGACGGGAAGAAACTTTTTCAAATATTCAAAAAGCTAATATCGAAAAGCTTCAGCAGATGACGCCCGTCAGCAGGGAGAGATGGAATTCATTTGTGGTAAATGTTCAAGAGGAGTGTCCGTCAATTTCTGAACGGGATCTGGAAGCACTCTCTGGGGTATTAGCCAATCTTGAACTATCTAGCTCTCGCTACAGGTTGATCCATAAACTGCATGAACTTGAGCCCTCCCAGCTTGATAACCTCCACGAAATTCTAGTCGACTGGAGTGTTGATGCCGCAAAAACGGTTCTTGATGAACTTCAGTGGAGAATTCAGCTCATCGATGAATTGCAAAAAAAGACCTCATGTAGCACAACGCTTGAAGTTCAAGATTTACAGCCTCTTTTTGAGCGAGGTCTCTGGATTTTCGGACCTGAATTCGAAACTATCGAGTTCACATCGAATGAGGGAATGACAACGGTTATTCAAAAACTATTTAAGAAAACGGACAAAGGGAGCCGAGCACGGCCTGATTTTGCAATTCTTCCCGACGGTTCTGTGGGCCTTTACTCTTATCCAAAATATGATGAGACATGTGAAGAAATTGGTATCTCAAGGCTGGTGGTTGTAGAGCTCAAAAAGCCTGCTGTCAAAATTGGGGAAGAACAAAAAGGGCAATGTTGGGGATACGTTAAAGAGTTGTATCAAAAAGGCTGTATCATGAATGATACAAGAGTGGATTGCTATGTCCTTGGTTCTTTGATCGACCAGAATGAAGCCGAAGAAACGACTCATAAGTCTGGGCAGGTAAGGGTGCGCCCTATGCTCTTTGATACTGTATTGTCTCGGGCGAAAAGCAGGGTTCTAAAGCTTTATGACAAGGTAAAGGCAGCCCCATTTCTCTGTGATAGTGAACTTGAAGATTTTCTAAATTTAAAGGTGAGTGGTACCGACACAGGGGATTTGTTCAATTGATTATTTTATAAAAAGTCGCAAACTGTCTGCTTGACGGGGAAGCTTACGGGAGCCATTGCCGGAAACATCCTCGGAGCCCTGCTCGGGCGAAAAGCCATCGCGGAGCGATGGTTGTCGCGACTTGAACTTCGCCAGGTAATCGAGCAGGTCGCGGCCGATCTGTTTCTTGGATTTGAGGATGATGACGAGTGGTGGAGGCGATATCCCGGGTATTAGCGGGAGGCCAGTGTCAACCTGCAGTGCACATCCGTCTGCAACTACCCCCGGCAGAACCCGGGGGTAGTTGCAGACGAAGACAGCAATCAATTTTTCGTTTTTGAATCAAATTTTTGCTGCTCAATTTCTTCAACCTTGTGCTTAAAATAAGGGGGCAGAGCCATGCCACAGTGGGAGCAAGTTTGAATATGTTTCCACTGGTGAATCGTCATTTTTGATATCCCCGAGCAGATTGTGCATCTCCCCTCCACTTCTTGTCTGGCGTTTTGATAGTCAGCATCATCCAAGTCGACGAGGATGCCCCGCAGCCACATAATGACAGAAAATTTTCGTGCCTCCGCAAGCTTTTTGCAGATTGAACACCCCTGATTTCCCTGTTCCCAATCATTCCAGGATCTATCGATTGGGTGGCCCGACGGGCACTGCATCGGCAAGGGCTGGTGGGCATTTTTGTAGTCTGGCTTCTCAATTAACCCCCAGCCCTTTTTTTTCAAGGCGTTTTCAATATCGTCCAAATTTTTAACCGCATTGTTCACGCAATGGGGGCACCAGTGCCCCTTGATGACCAGATAGGGTCTTGCATTCCAAGTGTGTCCCTTTTCGCAGGTCACTGGTATGGGGCGGGTTCTACCCTGATAATCTTGATCAGAAAAAGACCCGCCACGTTCCTGGACAATCCTTGCAAAATCCTTATATTTGGGATCGGATCTCATGTCGAAGATGGTGCTCATGTCGATCTCTATGGTGGTGATGTCCTGCGGAGGTTTAAATCCTGCAGTTTCCAGAGCCTGAGCCAAAAATGGTCTGACAGCCTTGATTCCCTCATCGAGGATAAAATAGGGGACGGTGACCAAGGTAACGTTTTCCCGGTGGCATCGTAGTTGTTTGATAACATCGCGCTCGATTTGAGCGTATAGATCAGCTTTGCTGCGGTGAAACATCCGACTGTATTGATAGTGCTGGTGACCGTGAACTTCGAAAGCGAGACCGAGATCGGCGTTGTAGCCATCAAGCTCAAGACCATTCAGGAAATCCGGCTTTTGCGCTTTGAATTCGGCTCCAAATGCTGCTTCCATCAAGGCTCGGGTCAGATTTTCCCCGAACTTAAAATTGCACGTCGGGCACCAGGTCCCCTGGGTTTTGACTGAATCCAGGCAGGCCTCCCAAATATGCCCCAAGCCGCACTCCCACTTGATCTTGTCCGTGACGGAGATTAACTCTGTCCCAGTAAGACAGCGCCCCCCACGCTCAGCAGCGATTTTTCGCGCTGTCTGCAGGTTTTCGTTATTGGTCAGGGTAGTAAGCCGAATTCGCTCGCCGCGACAGCTATCACAGCTCCCCGGCCTGCGGCGCACATCCTGAGCCCGCTTGTTTTGCTCGGCACCGCAGGCGCAGCGGGCCCTCACCAAAGATTCTTTGTTTGTCACCTCGCCGGCCAGAAGCTTGCCTCCGTGCTCCTCGATCACCTTACGGATATTATCGGTGGTGTAGTCTTGGCGGGACCCGCAATTTTTGCAGAGGTTGGTCTTTTTTCTGCGAACGAGATTGGCTGCCGGCACCTTTTCCTCGGCGCCGCAGAGCATGCAGACGATTTCCAGCTCACTATTATCCGCACCTTTCCGGGGCAGGTAATGTTTGATATTGATGAAGTGGGGGGCGAGGTAGGTCTGCCATTCTGCAAGGTTTCGGGGACGGCGATTGACGGGTTTGTTCTTTTTGTTCATGGATAACCTCCTTGTTTTCAATTTAGATATAACCGTTCGATGGTTTGCCTGTTTTGGAATTCGACTAAGCAAAAAATTGCTTTAAGGACACAAGTAAACGACAAATCGGATTTTGTCAATAAAAAATATATCCGAAATGTATTTATTGAAATTTCAATACGGATAATGTATTTTGGTTGTCTCAGTAAGACAGGGAAATGAAATTAAGGAGGAAAAAGGCTATGGGGAGCCCATGGGGAGAACGAATCCGGGAAATTCGCCAGCAATCCAATCTGTCACAAAAAGACTTTGCCGAAAAACTTGGTATTGCAACCGTGACATTTAATCGGATGGAGAACGGGCACAGACATCCAGATATCTATTTGCTGGAAAAAATAGCCAAGACATTTCAGGTCAGCCTCGATTGGCTGATCTTGGGAAAAGACGAAAACAACCCGGAATGCTCATCTGTGCCGTTGGTGCCTTTGCTGACCATGGCCGAAATCAGTTCAGGGAGTTGGAAGACGAAGGGTGAGCAGGAGGGGCTATTGCTGCCCGACACTCCCCCTTGTGATTTCGCCATGCGTATTCAGGATACAGCAATGGCGCCGCTGCTGCGGCCAGGAGATATCGTTCTTGTAGCTGAGGATCCGGGCGAGGTGGGGGACATCATCGTTGTGCGAGATTCTACGGGGATTGTGCGAGTCCGCCGGCACGGCTGCACAGCGGAAAAAACGCTTTTGGTGCCGGAGAATCAGGAGTATTCCTGTCTTCCTGCGGGAGACCAGGACCTGGTTATTGGTAAGGTGGTTGGTAGTGTGTCGTGGTTGAGGTTGTGAGACCGGTTACTGGCTACGCATCCTGGTTTAGCTAACCAATGGCTCAAAGATCAAGGCCTGGTCTCTGTCAGAGAACTGTGGGTGAAGACACTTTACCCGGCCGCGGCCCGGTAACTTCAACGAACCGCCTGGTGCGGGCCCGCATGCCGGGTGGTGTGGGGATTGGGGGTTAAAAACCCCCGGCTATCCGATTATGCCTCCCGAATTCAAAACATAAAGTTCTTTAAAACCGTACCTTGGAACACTACAGAAAGCCTTTACGACCTTCGTTGGGATTGCCGGAAAACACAGTCATTCTTAACCCATCCAATACTGAATCGGGTGGATGCTGATTTTCGACGATTACGATCTGGCTATCGGTACTATGGTGACCAACAAGATAAGAATAAAAACTCTCTTTCAAATTTGTGCCCTGTAGCTGTCGATCTTCGTCGCCCTCCGGCTTGAAATAAGCCAAAAGCGGGGAGTCTAGGACAACAAAGCCAGGGTGCGGCAGATCGTTTTCCAAGCAATACTCCAATAATGCGATCGTTACTGCTGAGTGCGTAATAGCGCGAAGCCCTTTGCCCCGGCTACCTCGCGGCTTCCCATCGATAACAAAATCGGTAGTTTCCTTGTCAAAATGTACAAGGCAATCACCGGGGAAATCCCATGCCTTCAGCAATTTTGAAACTCTAAGTGAAAAGTCATGCGCAACAGAGTCAGGCAGATTGGAAACGATAGCGCCAGACACACCTTCTTTGCCTTCATCCTGCTCTAAAGATGTCCTGCGTTCTTCAAGCTTTGACAATCTCGCGTAAAGATCGAGCCCTTTCTGTACCTCGGCTCGCTTTTCAATAAGCTCAGTGAAGGACGCTCTTTCTTCACTCACTGTCGGTGCAACGGTTTCCTGAATCTGGGTGTTAACCTTCTCATACTCTTCATTCTTATTTGATATCTCTTGTTTTTTAAAAACTGCCTCGGTCTTTAAATTAGCAACAGTCTCTTGGAGTTCACCTTTAAGCCGCGCTATTTTCTCGATTTCTGCAGAAGCTGCCTGAACGATCGCTTCAACGTCCCCATCGCAGGCAGCATCATGTTGTTGTGCTTCCGGTGATGCTCCGCAGAGAGGGCAAGGAACCGATTCCACATGAGCAAACATCGCTCCGCTTTCTTGGATCGCTGTTAGACGTTCAATATCGACAGCATAATGCTCCAGGAGCAGATCAAATCTCGTCAACAGATCCGCAATCTCGTCCAGTCGGTCCTGAATTGCCGTTCGGACATCCACGAGCTCCCGCCGCTGCGCCAAAAGCGAATCGAGCTGAGATTGAACATTATTGAGAGTTTCCCGGCGCTGCTCTATAGTCCCGTCAAGGCGATCGATCTGCTCTTTAAGGTCCGCCTCTTCTTCACCAACATCGGCAAGTTCCTGTCTGATATCGGCGAGCAGTTCATCGATCAGCTCGATTTGTTTAGTTTTATCTGTTCCAGCCCACGTTGACTCAACAACATCGGAGTCATCAACGCCCGTAAGAAGGAGTTTGATGGTCGCCAACTCGGCAGTTTTCAAAGTGTATTGACCACCCCAGAAGGGCGAGCCAGTTTGCTGAATCTCGCCTTCCTGGACAATGGCTAGTCTTGCTAGGTTTCTGAAACTTAGACTTTGCGTCGTACCATTCTTCTTGCTTCGTAATATGCGTTTTCCAAGAAGCCCAATTTTATCGAGAAGGAATCCCGACATATTGTCGGTTTTTCCGTGACCATGATTTTTTCTGAGAACTTCAACTTCGGCTTTCTCCTTGAGCAAATTCTGGGCTTTGAAGTTTCCGCCTGAGCTCGCACGATAGAACCGCCATTTCTCGCCGGAGGTCACATCAAGATCTAGTTGGACTTCACCGAACGGAGTTCGTTCCGGAATATCTCTTAGGTCAGACCCTCCAAGCATGAAATCAATCGATTCAGCGAGGAACGATTTCCCTGTGTCAGACGCGCCGCAAATCACATTTACGCCGTTCGAGAATGTCATCTCGGCTATTTTCTTGGGACCGGAAAAGGCGATCCGTCGCAGTTGGAGGTAACTGTTGCTCATTGATGCCCTCTCGGTCTATCTATGGCCTGAAACTGGCTTGACCAATTCTCAAACAGCCGGTGCGTGATTTGTCGAATCTCCGATGTTGCCACACCTGCAAACCGCTCTACCGCCCATAGCGCCCGCTCCTTGAGCCTCTGAGAATAGGTGGCTGTAAGTGAGGCAAGAAACGGCGCCGCCGCGTCTTTAGCGATGTAGTCGAAACCGTCTTCTGCGGGTATCCGCTGTATGAGGTTCCGGCTCGCCATCAATAGAAGGCCATTTTCAATCAGCCCGCGTCTAACCAGCAATTCTCCTGCCCTCATAGGCAGGGCAGCGTGAAGACTTTCAGGCCCATGGGCATCACCGGAATGGACGACGAGATAATCCATTTCGACCAGCCTTTCGAGATCGACAGCCGCTGGATAGGCAGCGACCAGAATTGCCAGGGAGCGGATACCGGTTTCCAGCGGACTGTTGAATGGTGCTGTGCGTGAGTGTCTATCCATCAACCATCACCCATTTGAGACGATCTTCATTCGCTAACTGGTGGCAGATGCCCTGCCGGTCCTGCAATTTAGTCACTGACGCAAGTGGATTTGCGGTCAAAGCGACAGATGATGCCTGTGCCACTGTCGCCTTCATCCTTTCGTACCCGTTGGAATGGGGGGATTCCGTAACGTCTACGACGCCATGATAAACCTCATCCTGAAGATCATCGAATGTCCCTTCTGGCACTGTGTCTCTGGCAAAGTTTCTTAGCGCTTCCGCATGATAGAAGCGCTCACGTTGTCTACGGTAATCCTTTTCCAACATGTCGTGCGCGACTAGTGCGCTTGTATCTTGAATCGGGCACCCTAAACGATCTCCATAGGCGTCAAGGAGCTGACGAATATACCGGCTCTCGGATGCCGCAGGGACGGCAGGCGGCGCTTTGGGATCAGGTCGCGCAGGCAGACCGCCCCCAAACCGGACCGCGTGAAACCCGGTATGGCTATGCGCTTCAATCAGCTCGACGTGTGACTTCGATGAGAAGATCTTAAAATCAAAGGCATTTACATACGACAGCAGCTTTCCACCGAGCTCGATTTTCTTGGTTGAGGTGATTCCGCTTTTACAGTGCCCGTCCCAATTTTCCTTGAATTTTTCACGAAGCTCGTTCGGCTTATTTAGAAGTTTTTCTAACGTTGTACCAACGCCAAGGGATGCCACAAAATAATGCTTTCGGGGTGGCGTATATTCGCCGATACTCGAGTAATAAATGATCTTACCCAGCTCGATCCAAATGTCGCTTGGTCGCAACGGATGAGCATAGCGTTTGCATTGATAGTTGTCCCACTTATCTTCAAAGCCCTTGTCGGTGCAAAATCCGGCAACATCAACACCGCAATCTCCCGCCCCACCGAAACGGCGGACTTTGATATACACACTCTCAAGGCTGGTTGCCCATTCCTCGATAAAATCTTCCCATTCATCAGGGCTGAAATTTTTGACGCGGATCGGTTTGGGAACGGGAATACCTGACTGCACATGAGCAGACGAAGGTGAAGCTGTTGGAAACTTAGGCTTTATCTCTTTGAGATCGGTCTCAGCAATCATCCAATATGTCCCTTTGCCCTCACAGGGGGGAACGATTTTCCAAGTAAACGACAAGCAACTTATTCATGGTTTCAATTGTCTTTAGGCATAACGTGTGGCATCACCGGCGGTAATGGAGCGAAGCGGAATTTCCGTCCGAGTGGATGCCGTTGTGTACACCCGGCATGGGCGTGAACTTATGGGGTGCAAGTCCCCTGTACGGGAATCCGGTCTCCGCCTATAGGCGGGGAATCAAGTACTAGCCGACGGCAAGGGCGTCTCCGCGAGGAGAGGTCTGGAGGAAGCCCGAGTGCAAAGCTATGAGCCGACGAACAGAAACAGCATACAAGGTCATTATTTGGGCAAGTCAGCAAAACATGAAGAAGTCCCACAGATTCAGGAGACATGGTAAATGCTGCGGTTGTGTAGCGACAGTTCACGCACCTTATCCGGGGAGGGCTGTCCGCCGCGCCACTATGTTTAGCACCGGAAAAAGCAATGCTGCCAAAAGCAGTGGCGAAGATGCCGCACCAAGGTTTGGGAACTGCGCAAGTTCGGCACCGATCTCGATACCGCAATCCGCGCAGGCTTGAACCGCGACGGACCCTGGGCAATGTCCCGGAGGCTGGACGCGCATTCCGGTTTGACCAACCAATGGCTCAAGGATCAAGGACTCGTCTCTGTCAAAGAACTGTGGGTGAAAGCTCATTACCCGGCCACGGCCCGGTAACTTCAACGAACCGCCCGGTGCGGACCCGCATGCCGGATGGTGTGGGGGCTGGGGGTTAAAAACCCCCGGCTACCCGATTATATTTTTTTATCTTGAAAGAAGATGGCGGGCTTCATTTGAAACTTGATTAATTTCTATTCTTGCTTCTTTGATTTTTCCTTCTGGCCATTCTTCTGGATTTATCCAATAAGTTCCTTTTAGATAACATCTATCCGCAAGGTCAGCGTCAACCATTCTTAAGGAAATGCTCGCCTTGCGCCATAACTGAGCAAGGTTTTTTTCCGTTTTTCTGTTTTCTATATTTCTATTATTGAATTCATTGATGTATAATTCTGTTTTTGATACTGCTTCCAAAAGATCGGTTAATGCTTTATCTGTTTTTTCATCTCTTCTAATTTTACCCTCACGAACAAGGCCAAATGCTTTGAGGGCTGCATCCAGAAGACCAAATAATGTTACAGATTCAGGGGACATTATTTGGGAGCATTACCCGTTTATTG
>NPID01003298.1_pt2 | contig 11678 bp, 9 predicted proteins | sample 8637491 | NCBI WGS metagenome assembly NPID01 (sample SAMN07420843, study PRJNA396082) | bioreactor metagenome | isolation source: sample BA6 brine-fed electro-methanogenic bioreactor BA | place: Japan: Kochi | collected 2016-06-14 | reverse complement strand
CTAACCGGACACTACTGATTTTTTTTGAGGCTTAAATTATTAACCTGAACTTTAGAGTGCCCCCCCTTAACCTGCCAGGGAAGGTGCCGGAGATCGTTCTTTGCCTGAAAAAATCTTCTAAAGCTACGCCGCTTTTCGTTGACTTGGGGGCCGCTCGACTCTTCCGGAGGTGTTTTGTGGCCCGGATTTTTCGGTTTTCGGATTCCGCAGGGCGCAAATGTCGACATCGTGAAAAATCCTTGCTAACCCCCTACGTCCCCTGCCGGCGGTGACCGGCTGTTTGTCCCGTCGAGAAGAAAGAAACGCCAGCTCCCGACCTACCCGGCAACCAACCACCGGGATTTCTTGGTAATTGCTCAGCGTACGTTTTCATACCATTGGGCTCCAACCCCCTAGTCCCAGTTATTCAAGGATCGAAGCCAGCCAAAGGACGCCCGAACCGATCATCAGCCCGAGCGTGACCAGATAGCCGTAATAAGGAAAAGCGACCTTTCCGGACCGGGCCCGGGTCAGCTCGCGGTAGGTCTTCAGGTGCTTATACATTTGCCAGCGCATTTCATAAAAACTGACCTTGATATTCGCCGCGGCGAGTTCCCGCAAGATGACGATTGAAAAAGCGAAATTGGCGATTCCGGCACCCAAAAATGCCATGAGCAGATATGACGTCATTTGATTCCTCCGACAGAGGTCTATTTGAAGGGCCCCACCCTGAGAGCAGAAATGCTCCTCCCCCCTCAGTCTTTCCGAGTCAAAACATTGAACGGCAAAAACAGAACATCACCTTGATGACTTAACAAAATCCCCTCAAACACCTATAAACATTCTAAATGTTTGAATTTATTTTAAATTAAGACATGACAACGCTGCTTTAAAACCACAAAGGTTCGGCATTTTTTTTGCACAAAAAACCAGCTAGTCAAGTTCGCCCGCCAAGGGCCGCTCCCTCTTCCTGACATCTCGCGGCGGTGCCGCTTGCCTATCCCGACAGGTCACCCGCCAAGGAGTGCCGCATGACACGGCTCACGAAAATCTACCAGGCCCTGGAAAGGACCCTGTTCAACTCCCTGACCAGAAAGCTGGTGGGGAATTTCCTTTTCCTCCTTCTGCTCCAGTCCCTGACCATTCCCGTGGTCTTTCTGGGCAACCAGGCGATCCAGCAGACCCTGGCCGGAGCGGCCATCGATCCGGCGCTGACCAAAACCATCGCCGGCATTTCGCAACAGACCTTTTCCCGGATCGTTGTCCTTTACATTCTTTCGGCGGCGGTTTTCACAGCCACCCTCTGTTTCCTTCGCTACCTGGTCGTCACTCCGGTCAACCACCTGATCAAGGCGTTTACCTTTTCCGGTGAAGACGGATGTGATCTCTCCATCCAGATTCCGGCCCGGAGCTACGATGAGTTCCGCGAATTGGCCGACACCTTCAACCACTTTCTAGCCAATTTGCGGGACATGTTCCTGACGGTCCGGCAGATGGGGGTGGTCATCGCCCTCAATTCGGTGAAAGTCGCGCGCAAGGTCGATACCTCCTCGCAGAATGCCAGCCAACAGGGGCAGCTGGCCAACGACATATTCGCCAGCAGCCAGGAAGCAACCGCGGCGTTTAACGAAATCGCCAACAATACCCAGCACATCTGCACCTCCACTTCGCAGAACCTCGACACGGCTCGGGACTCCTACCGGGAGCTGATGGAGGTCAGCGGCAACATTCACGCCATGGATCAGAAAATCACCCAAAACAACGCGACCCTCGCTGGCCTCAATGCGACTTCCCAGGAAATCAGCGACATCGTTGCGCTGATCAAAACCATCTCCACCCAGACCTCATTGCTGTCCCTGAATGCCGCCATCGAGGCGGCCCGGGCGGGCAAGGCCGGCAAGGGCTTCAGCATCGTCGCCGACGAGGTCAAGAAGCTGGCCGAGCAGGTCAATGCAGCCAGCGAGAACATCGCCGAGAAGATCAAGTCCATGCTCCATCTGACCGAGAATTCCATGACCGAGGCGCAACAAGTCGCCCGCTTCGCCGCCATCAGCCGGGAGGCCGTGGAGCGATCATGCCGGAGCTTTCAGCAGATGATCGAAGAATTCGAAAAAAACGACAACCAACTGCAGGGGATCACCGCCTCGGTCGAGCAACTCTCCGCGGCCAATCAGGAAGTCCACTCGAAGGTCAGCAACATCAACTCCGGGAGCCGGAAGGTTGCGCAGCTGATGAGAGAATCCGAGGCCATCTCCCGGGAGCTGCAGTCCACCACCGAAAAGATGCAAGAGACCGTGTCACGGTTCAAGGTCGGTCAGGGCTACCTGGAAACGATCATCTTCAAGACCCGGGATTTCCGGGACCGCTGCCAGAAGCGCATCGCGCAGATGCAGCGCGACGGTATCGACGTATTCGACCGGGACTACCAGCCGATTCCGGGAACCGATCCGGCAAAGTACAAGACGGCTTACGACGCCCTGTTCGAATCGGAACTGCGCCCCCTCTATGACCAGCTTCGGAAGCAGATCGAAGAAAGCCGCTTCGCCCTGTGTGTCGATCGCAACGGCTATGCGCCGACCCACAACAGCCAGTATTGCCGCCCCTTGACCGGCGATCATCAGACCGATCTGGTCAACAGCCGAGACAAGCGGATCTTCAACGACCCGACCGGGACCCGCGCCGCGCAGAACCGCAACAGCTTCCTGCTGCAGACCTATATGCGGGATACCGGCGAAATCCTGAGCGACCTGTCCATGCCGATTCTGGTCAACGGGCAACACTGGGGTGCGGTGCGCCTCGGCTTTGACCCGACGATTCTGCTCGAGCCCTAACCCCCTCCGGGCCACAAATCCGCCAAGCCAAAACACCATTTCCAATCGAATCACCATCATCCCGAAACTCGGGCATTGACTCATCGACGGCCGATCCTTCCTTTCTGAAAATGAATTTTTTTTAAGGAAAATTGACTTAGGTCAAAACTTATTTCCAAAAACCGTTCTATCCTCTTCTTCAAGATTAGGAAAAACCCATGCCCAGGCTCAACGATCCCGACCCGGATTGAGCTACGGGCGCAGTCAAAGGGCAAGGACCGGGGGGTGATGAACCCCGGCGAAGAAGGGACACCGACAGTCAAACCGGCCCCGCGAAAGGAGAAAGCGCCATGCCTATCGAGAAACTGAAAACCCGTTGGAACCGGCTCAGCAACAAGAACGACGAACGCTTCCAGCTCCAGGACGAAAAATACCATGACGCAGGCCCCTCCGGCCAGCCCCGGCGCCCCACTCCGCCCAAGGTGGACGAAGTAGCCGGATCGGAATTCATGTAACCCGCGTCCCGCCGCTTCCCGACCTGGAGCAATTCACGGCTTGGCGCCCGGCCCCTGCCCCAGGGGGGGACGGCGGCCGGGAACCCTGATCCCCGACAGCAAGGGGCAGGACCGCTAGGATCCTGCCCTTTGTTCTCTCTCTTCGAAATCCTCGAAAGCCCCGTTGCGCGGGTACGGAACGGACTGATATTGTCGATGCGGCACGTAAGATTCAGGAATGATCTCCGAAGGGTCGGCCGGGCCGCCCTGCATCGTCCCCCGCGCCCCTGTATGGTCTGTCACCGGCCGCCTCGGGAATGCCTTCAGCTCGGACGCCACCATGCAGAGCGCCTGCCGGCCCATGTCCCGGAACAAGGTGTTGCCCCGAAGCTTCTCTGAGGCCCTGCTTCAAGGCGCAAGTCCTCCCCCTCTCCTCACCTGAGCATTCCCCCGATATTGTGATGATAAATATCGGGGATGTCGACTGGCATCCCCGTCAGGCCCGATTATAATTAGAGTCCATCCGGAATCTCCGAATGGCACCAACGTTGATGGGCCGTCGCGGCCGACGGCGATTATCGAGACCTGGAGGACAACCCGATGAGCAAATTCGGAAACGACAGCCTGAACGCCCGCCGCACCCTGGAGGCCGGCGGCAAAACCTACGATTACTTCAGTCTTGCCGCCGCTCACGAGCATTTGGGGGATCTCTCCCGCCTGCCGTTCACGATGAAGATCCTGCTGGAGAACCTGCTGCGCTTCGCGGATGGCCGGACGGTCACCGGCGAGGACCTCGAAGCGGTTGCCGCCTGGCTGCAGGAGCGCACCTCGGAGCGGGAGATCGCCTTTCGCCCGGCGCGGGTGCTGATGCAGGATTTCACCGGGGTGCCGGCCGTGGTCGATCTGGCCGCCATGCGCGACGCCATGGCGCGGGAGGGGGCCGACCCGCAGCGGATCAACCCGCTGATTCCCGTCGACCTGGTCATCGACCACTCGGTGCAGGTCGACCGCTATGGCTCGCCTTCGGCCTTTGCCGAGAACGTGCGCATCGAAATGGAGCGCAACCGCGAGCGCTACGCGTTTCTGCGCTGGGGGCAGACCGCCTTCGAAAACTTTCGCGTGGTCCCGCCGGGGACCGGCATCTGCCATCAGGTCAACCTCGAGTATCTGGCCCGAACCGTCTGGAGCACCGAGGCCGACGGGCGCCTTCTCGCCTATCCCGACACCCTGGTCGGCACCGACAGCCACACCACCATGATCAACGGCCTCGGCGTGCTCGGCTGGGGGGTGGGGGGGATCGAGGCCGAAGCGGCCATGCTCGGCCAGCCGATCTCGATGCTGCTCCCCGAGGTGGTCGGCTTCCGGCTGAAGGGCAAACTGCGCGAAGGGGTGACGGCCACCGACCTGGTGCTGACCGTCACCGAGATGCTGCGGCAAAAGGGGGTGGTCGGCAAATTCGTCGAGTTCTGCGGCCCCGGACTGACTCATCTGCCCCTTGCCGACCGGGCGACCATCGCCAACATGGCCCCGGAATACGGCGCCACCTGCGGATTTTTCCCGGTCGACCGCGAAACCATCGACTACCTGCGCCTGAGCGGCCGCGAACCGGCCATCCTCGAGCTGGTGGAGGCCTACGCCAAGGCCCAGGGGCTGTGGCGCGACGCCGATACCGCCGAACCGCTCTTCACCGACGCCATGGAACTCGACCTGGCCGCGGTGGAGCCGAGCCTGGCCGGGCCGAAGCGGCCCCAGGACCGGGTCTCCCTGCCTGGCCTGCGCCGGGCCCTGGAGGCGATCCTCCCCGAGGACCGCAGGGACCATGAAGTGCCGGTGACCGGCGCCGACTACGCCCTCGGGCAGGGGGACGTGGTCATCGCCGCCATCACCTCCTGCACCAATACCTCGAACCCGGCGGTCATGCTCGGGGCCGGCCTGCTGGCGCAAAAGGCCCTGGAAAAGGGGCTGAAACCCAAGCCCTGGGTGAAGACCTCCCTCGCCCCGGGTTCGAAGGTGGTCACCGACTACCTGGCCAGCGCCGGGCTGCTGGCGCCCCTCGACGCCCTCGGCTTCGGCCTGGTCGGCTACGGCTGCACCACCTGCATCGGCAACTCGGGCCCCCTCGACGAACCGATCGCCGAAGCCGTGCGCCAAGGCGATTTGACCGTTTCCGCGGTCCTGTCGGGCAACCGCAACTTCGAGGGGCGCATCCATCCCCAGGTCAAGGCCAGCTGGCTCGCCTCGCCGCCGCTGGTGGTCGCCTATGCCCTGGCCGGCACCACCCGCATCGATCTGGCCGGCGAACCGCTGGGCGCGGGGAGCGACGGCCGACCGGTGTTTCTCAGGGACATCTGGCCGAGCGCCGCGGAGATCGCCGAAAAGCTAAGGGCGGTATCGGCCGAAATGTTCCGCAGAGAATACGCCGAGGTCTTTGCCGGTGACCAAAGCTGGCGCCGCCTGCCGGTCCCCGCCGGCCGGACCTACGCCTGGGACCCCGACTCCACCTACGTCAAGGAGCCGCCCTTTTTCGCCGCCCTGAAGCCGCCCGCGCAGCGTCTGGAGGGGTTCAGCGGGGCGCGCATCCTGGCCCTGCTCGGCGACTCGACCACCACCGACCACATCTCCCCGGCGGGGAGCATCCGCCCCGACAGCCCGGCCGGCCAGTACCTGCAGGAGGAGGGGATCGCTCCCCAGGACTTTAACTCCTACGGTTCGCGGCGGGGCAATCACGAGGTGATGATGCGCGGCACCTTCGCCAACATCCGGCTGCGAAACGAGATGGTGCCGGGGCGCGAGGGGAGCGTCACCCGCCACCAGCCGGATGGCGAGGAGATGTCGATCTACGACGCCGCCATGAAATACCAGGCCGAAGGGATCCCCCTGGTGATCTTCGCCGGCAAGGAATACGGCACCGGCTCGAGCCGGGACTGGGCCGCCAAGGGGACCAGCCTGCTCGGAGTTCGGGCGGTCGTCGCCGAGAGCTTCGAGCGCATCCATCGCTCCAACCTGATCGGCATGGGGGTGCTGCCGCTGCAGTTCGAACCGGGCCAGGGCCGCCGGACCCTCAACCTCGACGGCAGCGAAACCGTCTCCCTGGCCGGCCAGCAACAGCCGCCGGCACCGGGCCAGCAGCTGCAGGCGGTGATCACCCGGGCCGATGGCAGCAGCCAGGAACTCACCCTGATCTGCCGGCTCGACACGGCCAACGAAGTCGCCTACCACCAGGCCGGCGGCATCCTCAACTACGTCCTGCTGGGGATGCTCGGAAAGGGCGGCGGCAAAGCTGTGGACAACCCTGTTGGCACTGTTGACAACTGACCAAAAGAGCCTCAATTTCAACCGCTTGGAACCCCGAAAGGGGGGCCGGCTCGGCCTGCATCGTGCGGCCCGAGCCGGCACGGGAAATAGCCCGGTCGTCATTGCCCCCCGGATCCCGGATAATGGCCCGCCTGTTCTGCAGGAACGAACCTCCTTGTCAATCTTCCGCCTTCTGGAAAAGTTGGTGCCCTTTTTGCTTTTTGATCGGGCCATTGCCCCGTCCGACCGACTTCCCCCCATCCCTTCTCGCTTCCAGGGTCTGAACAGGCCTCACTTCCTCCCGGCGGGCAACCAACTTTTCGTAGAGGTGAGTCATGTCAAAAAGCCGTCCGATACTGATCGCACTGGGGGTTCTCGGCTCCCTCCTTTTGACCTCGCCCCCCCAGGTCAGGGCCAACCTGAACTTCGATGCCTGGCTCGAGGGGTTTCAGCGTGACGCCGCCCGTTCGGGTATCTCCGAAATCACCCTGAAGGCGCACCTGGAGGGTTTGCAGCCCATCCCCCGAGTCATCGAGCTCGATCGCGGCCAGGCGGTGCGCAGCACGAACCAGAAGGGCCCCCGTCCGACCTTTGAAAAATACCTGCAGCGGGTAGTGCCGAAATCCCGGGTCGAGACCGCCCGCCAAAAATACGCGAAGAACCGGGAACTGCTCCAGGAAATCGGGGCCCGCTTCGATGTCGAGCCGACCTTTGTCGTGGCCCTGTGGGCAATCGAGAGCGATTTCGGCCGCCGGACCGGCAGTTTTCCCGTGGTCGGGGCCCTGGCCACCCTCGCCCACGAGGGGCGCCGCGGACCGTTCTTCCGCGGCGAACTGATCGAGCTGCTCAAGCTCATCGACCAGGGGGCCATCGCCGACCCCGAGCCCCGAGGCTCCTGGGCGGGAGCCATGGGACAAGTCCAGTTCATGCCTTCCTCCTTCAAGAATTTCGCCCTGGATTTCGACGGCGACGGACGACGGGATCTATGGAACTCGACGGCCGATGCGCTCGGTTCGGCAGCCAATTACCTGTCCCGGTCCGGTTGGAAAAGAGGGCAGCCATGGGGACAGGGGGTGAAACTGCCGAAGAATTTCGATCCGTCGAAGGCCGGCGCCGACCAGCAGCGAACCCTGAAGACCTGGCGTCGGCTGGGGGTCAAGGGGATCAGCGGCGCGGACAGCCGAAAGGCGGCGATCGTCCTTCCCGACGGCAAGGACGGCAGCGCTTACCTGGTGTACGGCAACTTCAAGGCGCTGCGCCACTGGAATCGCTCCAACTATTTCGCCCTGGCGGTCTGTCACCTGGCCGAACAGATCGATCCGGGCCGCACGCCCGGCCGCTCCCCCAAGGCCGGGGCCCAAGTGGTCAACAGCGGGAACTAATTTTCTTCCCGGCGAAAGCCCCGGATACGATCTTCTCCGAAATCGATTTCCAGTAAGCGCGAAGAGCGGCCCGCAGGCCGCTCTTTTTGGTCCCCGCCCCTGCCGTAATTTCCGCCTCCCGCTTGAAGTTACCCCCTGCCCTGCTACACTTCCCCGTGTTCGCATTAGCATCTGCCAAATCTCCTCCGGAGACGAGGGAGCTCCTATGATCAGGCCAACTGATCGAGTGGAGGAAGAACCATGGCACATCCCGTCTCAGCGATTCTCCTGGCAGCGGGACGCTCCCGGCGGATGGGTCGATCCAAGCCGCTGCTGCCGCTCGGTGACCAGCCGGCGATTCGCCGCTGCCTGGAGCCCCTGAAAGCCTCGGGAATCGAAGAGATCGTCGTGGTGCTCGGCCACGGCGCCGAAGCCATCGCCAACGCCCTCCACGACCAGCCGGTCACGCGGGTCCACAATCCCGATGCCGACAGCGACATGGCCGGCTCGGTCCGCGCCGGCCTGCAGAGGGTATCGAAAACCGCCAGTGCGGTCCTCGTCTGCCTGTCCGACCATCCCCTGGTGACCGCCGCCACGATCCGGGCTCTGCTCGATGGCCATGGCCGGGAACCCGGAATGATCGTCATCCCGAGCTGGAACGGAAAAAAAGGCCATCCCACCCTTTTCCCCAGGCCGATCCTTGAAGAACTCTTCGAGGCTCCGACCCTGCGCCACCTGGTTCGCCGCGATCGGCAGCGAATCCGGCTGATCGAGGTCCCCGATCCGGGGGTCGTGCTCGACATGGATACCCCGGAAGACTATCGCCGGCTACTGGAGCTCTGGGCCGGGAAGAGCGCGGCGTCTTCCATCTCGGGGGATCGGGGTAGACCCTGAATCGGGACCGATTATTTTGGGGATTGACAAGAACAGAAATCAGGCCTATCCTTTTTCGGACTGAACGATCACTCCGCACAGAGAATTGACCATGACGACGATTAAGACCGACAAACGCACCGCCATCCTACAGGCAGCCATGGAGCTGATCGCCGACCAGGGCTTCCACGGCACCCCCACCTCGCAGATCGCCCAGAAGGCCGGCACCGGCGTCGGCACCATCTACCGCTACTTCAAGGACAAGGACGATCTGATCGAGGAGATCCACGAGCAGATCCACCCCATCTTTGTCAACACCTTCGCCGAGAACTATGATCCGCAACTGCCGGTCCGGGAAAATTACCTGCGCATCTTCACCGCTCTCACCCGCTTGTTCATCGCCAACCCCTTCGAGATCAAGTTCATGGAGCAGTACTACAACTCCCCCTACGGCATTGCCAAGAAGCGAGCCGAGGAGGTCGAATGCGACAAGCCGCTGTTCGCCTTCTTCGAGCAGGGGAAGCAACAGCAGGTGATCAAGGATCTGCCATTCGAGATTCTGATGGGCCTGTCTTTCGGGCCGGTGCTGTTTCTGGTCCGAGATCACCTGAACGGCTTCCTCGATCTCAACGACGAAGCCATCGCCGCCTTCGTCGAGGCGAGTTGGGAAGCCGTCAAGCGCTGAGGAGGAACAATGGCCTGGATCTAACTGACCCTCGCCGGGGTCTTCGAAATCGGCTGGGCGATCGGCCTCAAATACACCGACGGATTCACCCGCCTGTGGCCCTCGGCGGTGACCGCTACCGCCATGGTACTGAGCTTCGGGTTGCTCACCCACGCCCTGAAGACCCTTCCGGTCGGCACCGCCTACGCGGTCTGGACCGGCATCGGCGCGGTGGGCACTGCTCTGGTCGGGATGTTGATTCTCGGGGAACCGAGAGAGACGGCACGAATCCTCTGCATCCTGCTCATCGTCCTGGGGATCGTCGGCCTGAAATTCACCGCCGGCCATTAAAAACCCGCCGCCAAGCAAAAGGCGGGCATTTTATAAAGATGGAAACGGAGTGACTATTCATTCCCAATTTACCCAAAAACCTGTTTTTAAGCCCTTCGTTGGGAGTGATCGTTCACTCCTGATCTGAGTTGAAACGTGAGGAATTCCATGAACGAGCAAAACCAATCGCCATCCGTTGAGCCCGCCCAGAACCATGACACTGCCACGGCAAAGCATGCTTCCCGAAAAAGCGCCTTGATCCTGCCTGCCCTGACCCTGCTGGCCGTTCTCGGTGCAGGTGCCTTCTTCCTCTTCCGCCCCACCGACACCGCCCAAGCCACGGCATCGGCGCCGGCGGCCCCGCCGCCGATGCCGGTGGAGGCGACGGAGGTTGCCGTTGCCGCCGCCGACCGGGACATCACCGCCGTCGGCACCTTGCAGTCGAATGAATCGGTGGTGATCACTGCCGAGATTGCCGGGCGGATCGACAAGATTGCCTTTGCCGAGGGTGAAGGCGTGGACACGGGAAAAACCCTGATCCGCCTCGACGCCTCGGTGCTCAAGGCCGAGTTGGACCGGGCCGAGGCCAGCCGTGCCCTGAGCGAGGCCAACTACAGGCGGGCCGAGGCGCTGCTCAAGGACCGGGCGATTTCCGAGCGCGAGCGGGACGAGGCCTACGCCCAGTGGCAGCTCGACGAGGCCAGCGTGCGCCTGGCCAAGGCTCAGTGGGACAAGACGAGGATTGTGGCCCCCCTTGACGGGACATTGGGCCTGCGCAAAATCAGTGTCGGGGATTATGTTCAGCCGGGGCAGGAGCTGGTGAACCTGGAGGACACCTCGCAGCTCAAGGTGGAATTCCGCATTCCCGAGAAATTTTCCGCACAGGTGAAGGTGGGCCAGCGGGTAAAGCTGCAGTCTGATGCCTATGCCGGGCGCACCTTTGTCGGGCAGGTCTATGCGATAAATCCCCAGGTGGAAGAGAACAGCCGCAGCCTGGTGATGCGTGGCTTGCTGGACAACCGCGAAGGCCTGCTGCGTCCGGGCCAGTTCGTGAAGGTTTCTCTGACCCTGGAGACGCGAGCCGATGCCATCTTTATCCCAGAGCAGGCGCTGATCAGCCAGCCGAAATCCCAGTTTGCCTACACGGTCGTCGACGGCGCGGCGCAGATGGTGCCGGTCCAGACAGGCATGCGCCGGAAGGGGTGGGTCGAGGTGACGTCGGGTCTGTCCCTTGGCGATGTGGTGATTACCGGCGGCCATCAGAAAATCGGTCCGGGCAGCCCCGTGCACACGCTGCCGGCGGACCCGGCGCTGTTCGCGAAACTCGATTGAGCTAAATTTATTGACGATCTTGTAGTGCACAAAGACGTTAAGGAATCGACCCCATGCAACTCTCAGAAATAAGCATCAAGCGCCCGGTGCTGGCGACGGTCATGAGCCTGCTGATCGTGCTGATCGGCCTGGTCGCCTATGACCGGCTGACCGTGCGCGAATATCCGAATATCGACGAACCGACGGTTTCGGTGACCACCATCTACCAGGGCGCCAGCCCCGACATCATCGAAACCGAAGTCACCACGGTGATCGAAGACAGCCTCTCGGGGATCGAGGGGATCAAGACCATCACCTCCGAGAGTCTGCAGGAGCGCAGCCAGATCAGCATCGTCTTTAAAATGGAGCGCAATGCCGACGATGCCGCAGCCGAGGTGCGCGACCGGGTCGGCCGGGTGCGGGCCGATCTGCCGCTGGATATCGAGGAGCCGGTCATCGCCAAGGTCGAGGCCGACGCCTCGCCGATCATCTATATGGCCTTTTCCAGCGACCAGCACAGCAACGAGGAGATCACCGATTACGTCGAACGCTACGTCACCGA
>NPID01005674.1_pt1 | contig 11707 bp, 6 predicted proteins | sample 8637491 | NCBI WGS metagenome assembly NPID01 (sample SAMN07420843, study PRJNA396082) | bioreactor metagenome | isolation source: sample BA6 brine-fed electro-methanogenic bioreactor BA | place: Japan: Kochi | collected 2016-06-14 | reverse complement strand
CACACTACAAGGCCAATGAAAAAAGATACACGTAATTCAACGCAAATGCAGTCCTCAAGCCAACAGGATAATCATGCCTTGTAAAAGAAAAATAGTTGAGAATTTCAAAGCATACCAGTTGTGTAAATCCTGGAATGTGTATATCAAAAGCTTGAACTGGAGCATGACTCTCAGTACTAATGAAATAGATTAACATTAATAGCAAAATAATGAAGCATTTTATTCTTTTAACCACCTTATCACTCATCCTGGCTGTACAGGTAGCCGGGCAAGTTGTTGACCTGAGCTTTTCAGCAAGAAATAATGGTGCTTACGTCCAATTGGACAGTATCATGATCATGGATGCTGATCTAAACAATCAAACAACCCATTATTGGCCAGATACAGTGATCAGTATGCAGGCTCCAAATAAGGATCTGATCTTTGTTGGATATGCAACAATTTCTACCGTTGGCATAAGCAATCCTGCCATGGATGACCAGCCGTTTAGCCTTTTTCAAAACTATCCGAACCCGATGAATGACCGGACTACCATACCCGTTTATTTACCGGAAGAGGGTCTCCTAACCATGTATGTATATGATGCCGTTGGGAGGCAAAAATTGCACCTTAGTTCCAATTTGGCCAAAGGATATCATGCTTTTAGTTTTACACCGGGGAAAAACAGCATATATCTGATTTCTGCCGTATGGAAGTCTCACATTAAGAGCATCAAGGTGTTATCCTCCAATACAAACCAGAACGTGTGCAATTTAGTTTATTCAGGGGCGCATTCTTCTATTGCAATTGAAGACAAATTAGTTTCTCCTAAAATCGGTGAAGTAAAAGAATCGGGTATTGTTGACAACCCGGCAGATAATACCGAATATATATTTGAATATGCCTATAACATACCTTGTCCCGGAACACCCACGGTGACTTATGAAGGAAAAGTTTACAACACGGTACAGATATTCAGCCAATGCTGGCTTAAGGAAAACCTTGATGTGGGAGTAATGATCGACAATACCCTTTACCAGGAGGATAATGGTATTATTGAAAAGTATTGCCCTGAAAACTCTGAAGATAGCTGTGATGTATACGGTGGGCTTTACATGTGGGCTGAAGCTATGAATTACGCTACAACTGAATGGTCACAAGGAATTTGCCCCCCAGGTTGGCATATTCCAACAGATGCGGAAGCCTATGTACTGGAGGGGGTGGCTGATAGTGAATATCTGATTGGTGATCAGATATGGAATTCACAGGGTAACTACCGTGGATCGGATAGCGGACATAATCTTAAGTCAAATACACTTTGGAAAGAGGGAGGGAACGGAAATGATATGTTTGGAATGAAGATACAGCCTGCCGGTTATGCTGACCTTAATGGATATTATGGAAGCCCAGGTAAAACGGGCGGATTATGGACATCATCGCGCCTTGGCCCATCCTTTATTTGGGAACGCAGCTTCAGTTTTGATGAAGATGGCTCTAGAAGGACAACTCTTGGTCCGACTAAAGCAATTTCATTACGTTGTATTAAGGATTTTGAATAATTCCTATTAACGAAAATTGAGAAACTTACTTGAAATTATTATAATTATTTATAAAATCCATTGTTATGAATCGAATAAATTACATGAAAGTAATCATTGCGACAGTATTCGCATTGTTAACTTATTATACCCAAGCTCAGACTCCTGTTGTGTCAGGATCAAACCCAAGTGAGGACTATCTTATTAAATGGGAAAACACCTATGAATCCCCTTATAAAATATCCAGTGCTAATATCCGAGAAGAGGAATCAGGGTTAGTTATTGTAGGATCTGTCACCACTCCCTTTGTAGAAGAGGAAATGTTTCGCGTAGGTGGCTCCATTGGGCTAAATGCAGCACTTGATTTTAAGACTCCAGGCTCAGTGATTTCCTGGGGAAATGGCAGTGATGCTGCAAGCCTGAATTTCCTTTCAAAGAGCCTGCAACCAGATAATCCAGTGCTTTCGCTTGATGGGGCAAATGGGTTGGTCGGTATAGGTACCTTATTGCCACAAGCGAAATTGCATTTACGCTCGGGCGAAGGCGAAAACGCCACCATGTTTATCGAGCCTAACCTCTTTTCCGGTAATAACAGAGCCATGCTTGCCCTTGGAAGTTTAAACTATGGCATTAGCAGCGATGCAGAAGATGGGTTTATCTTCCGGTCAGCTTCTGACTACAAATTCGTTGGCGGAAGAATGGGTATTGGGAAATTCATGTATAACCCACCTGAGGCAAAATTGCATATTAAATGTGACGAAGGCGAGATAGCAGAAGTCTTCCTGGAGTCTTACATCAATGATATTATAGAAGGTGAGAGTAGTGATTGGTATGCTAATTTGTTCATCGGAACCAGAGAGCATGGAGTTGTGGCGAACAATAGTTTAGGCCTGGTATTCCTTTCAGCCAATGATTATATATTCAATGAAGGAATTGTTAAAATGAAAGGTTTGCAATTGAATACCGGAGCAAGCACTCTGGCGGGCAATATTCTTGTTTGCACAGGGCCGGAAGGCGATGCAATATGGCAAGACCCAAGTGAAATAGTTCCTCCTGCCTTGTGGTTTGAGAATGATAATAATGATATTTATAGAATGAGTAAGGTTGGTATCGGAACGGATAATCCGCATACTTCACTAGAGATGTCGAAGGATTTATCGAACGGAGGGAATATTGGCCTTGGAATAGACGTCCAGAATGAAGGGACATGGTTTGTGGGAGTTCATAAGGACTTTTATGAAACATCCGACCTTGTTTTTGGTAAATACCAGGACATGATATCAGGGCCACCTTCTTTGGTAATTAAGGAGGATGGAAGTGTTGGTATCGGAACCCTTACAACCCATGGTTATGAACTGGCAGTGTATGGAAAGATCCTTACTGAAGAAGTAATGATAATGCACCGCGAAAACTGGCCTGATTTCGTCTTTGACCCTTCTTATGACTTAATGGAGTTAGGACAACTAAATCAATTTATCCATGAGAACAAACATTTACCCGGAGTTCCCTCCCAGACCGAAGTAGAGGAAAAGGGTGTTTCAGTTGGAGATATGGAGAATATCCTTTTGCAAAAGGTTGAAGAACTTACGCTTTATATTCTCGACCAACAGAAACAAATAGAGGTTCTACAAAACAGGATTGAACAGCTTGAACAATAAGCGCGAGTGTGTTAACCTAAACAATCTTTACTATGACATCACAAAGATTCCTTCACTTATGTACAATATGCTTTATTCTCATTTGCATAAATCTACCTGCTGTATCACAGAATCAAACCATTGCTTTTGAATATTATGAAACAGGTGGCAGAAAGAGTCGTATCATAACACCAATTGACATTACCGAAGATAGCATTCCAAGAGCTGACACGATTGCTTTGAACGCTGAGTTAATAGATGAGAGCGATTTGGATATTGATTCCCTACTTTCAGAGACAAGAGTATTCCCAAATCCTACCACAGGTTTGGTAATGATAGAATTAAGCACTGGTATTGACTTAAGTTCAACTGTATTAATATTGGATAATATTCTGGGTGAGCCAGTTTATAAATATGAGCATCCATTGCGTCAATCTGAATTGAATCTTGAAGATCATCCTGCAGGAGTGTATTTTGTCACAGTCAAAGTTTCTTCAGGGAAGAAAACCTGGAAAATCATTAAACACTAATTCAGCACCAAATGATTATGAAGTCAAAGATAATATCCATAATATTTGCGTTTTCATCTCTTTGGGGACTTGCTCAGCCCAATTCCACATCACTTACCGGGCCATATCCCGGAGATCAAACCTTTAATTTCGAGGCCATAGAGTACATTAATATGATCCGTGATTTTTCATATGATGCTGAGCCTCCAAATTATTTATGGGCGAGGATAAATGATGAAGCTATATTGCCTCCCAGTTATATTGAAGATCCAATAGTGGTTAATGACAGGGAACTGGATTATTCAAAAGCAGTGGGCACCATAGCAGGCTCACATAGTGTTAGCCTTAGCGGAGCTGTAAACTATCAGATGCCGGTAAGCATTCCTCCCGGAGTGAATGGTCTTCAACCAAACATCTCATTAGTGTATAATAGTCAAGGGGGTAATGGATTATTGGGCGTGGGGTGGAACCTTTCAGGATTATCAGCCATTAGTAGGGTACCCCAGACATATTATCATGATGGCAGTATTAAAGGAGTAGACTTCAGCGACGACAGATTTGCAATGGATGGCCAGCGACTTATTAATATAGATGATGATCCATTAACACCATATGGCAGTAATGGATGCCAATACTATACAGAAGTGTTCAATGGTTCTCGCATTACCTCTTATGGTACCGCTGGAGAAGGCCCTGAGTTTTTTATTGTTGAAACAAAAGAAGGTTTAGAAATTGAATTTGGCAATACTATTGATTCCAGAATTCAAGCCCAGGGCAGGCCCGATATTTTGCTATGGAATATTAATAAAATCACCGACAAATTTGGCAATTACATTTCATTTATCTACGAGAACTTGCCATCTGAAGGCAAATTCAGAATAAGGGAGATCGTTTATGGCTGCAATGAAAATGTGAATCTATCGGATGATGACCTAAGCCGCATAAAGTTCATTTATGGCTACCGGGATGATCCATTTAGAGCTTACATTGGTGGCTCAAAGGTGGAGCAAGATGTTTTGCTTAAGAAAATAAAGGTGTATTCAGGCGATAAGTTATTCAGGAAGTATGAGTTGGATTATCATTTAGATATATATTCACATTTAATAGAAGTTATAGAAACAGGCAAGAATGGGTTGAGCTATAACTCAACGGTATTTGAATGGGAGAATAAGAAATATCAAGGGAATGCTGCCTTCGCAGCAGAAACGTTTGAATATGATGGGGATCCGATTAAAAATTGGGAACATAATATTACCGGGGACTTTAATGGTGATGGTAGGTCAGATTTATTAGCATTGAAATATGAGATATTTCATCCTGGCACGGATAAGCAGATTAAACACTATATGTATTACAAAATATATCATCACGACAACCCTGATAATCTGATGCTTGAAGGGGCGCTTGACTATAATTTCACTAACATAGTGGTTGGTGATTATAATGGTGATGGTATATCCGATCTTATACTTGTATATAGAATTGAAGATGGTAATCAGGATAATTATTCTTATTTTAAGTGGCTCACAAAACCAAGTGGTTTTGAATTTGACATACCCTCCCCACCCCAGGGATTCCCGCTACTATCTGGCGTACCTGAAGATGATTACCCATTCCGACGTATACAATCTGCTGACTTTAATGGAGACATGCAGGATGATATTATTTGCAATTTGCAGAGTAACTATGCAACCTCCTGGACCGGTCACATTATGACCAGTGATTACTCCATAATTGAGCCTTTTTATGAGACTTATGAGAATGACGGTATGAGAGTTGCTGACTTCAACGGTGATGGAAAATCAGATGTGATGACCTTGCATTACAATGGATCTGCCATATACGAGTACAAGGGCCCGGATGATTTTCAAGTGTTTTTTTCCAGTGGTTATCCTACTAAATATCATGAGGTATATACAGGTGATTTTAATGGAGACGGAAAAGAGGATGTATTGACATTTCTTAATGATGATTATTTTGCTCCGCCGCCATTCCAGACTGATGATGGTGAATGGGAATTATTCTTTTATAAGGATGACTTGGTTAATTATTCTTGGGAGCCTATTGCTGATTGGCCGGGGGACCGTGATAAAGATCCATCTTTTAATACAAGTACTACAACTTATCGTGTTGCTGATTTCAATGGTGATGGTATGGCTGATATTCTTGAGGCATACCATGCCACTGTTAACGGAAATGCAAGCGTGAAGTTCAATATATTTGAATTTACCGGATCAGGGTTTAATGCCTACAGAACTGTATCATCCCATCTTGGACTATACGATCAAAAAGAAAGTTTTGGTGATTTTACTGGAAATGGTGCACTTGATTTTGTGTCAGGGCCAGAGGATGAAGATTATGTCAAAACCCATTATTTCTATGTGGATAAAAACAATGATCATATTAAAGCTACAGCAAATGGTCTAAACCAGAAATCATCTTTCATCTATAAACCAATAACATCTTATTCTGTTTACTCTAAAAAATACTCATTTAACAGTTCGAGTGGTCAGCTACAGGATATACAGCCACCTCTATATGTAGCACAAAAAACATCAACCGATAATGGAGTTGGAGGAGTATCTGAAATAGAATATAAATACAAGGGAGCCAGAGTACATCGCTTTGGAAAAGGTTACCTTGGCTTTACTGAGTTTGGAACTACGCAAAAATTTGACACTGATGATCCAACTCCCGGCTCACATTACTACGTTAAAACAAATACAGTAACCCATAATCCAAGTCCATATTATTACCCTGAATTAATAGAGAAAACAACTAGTATAAGTCTAAGCCAATATAGCACTTCCCCAACTAGTACAACAGATAATATTGAATATCAATACAACTGGCCTGCGCTTCAAGCAAGCAGTTTGATAATCTTTCCATATATCTCTTCCAAAAAGACTAGCGACCATTTAAAAGATATTGAAGTCACAGAATTTGCATATTATGATGATTGGGGCAACCTCGGTATTTCTTCATCGACACTATCTGGAGATATCAGCACTGAGGTATATTACAACCAATATGTAGACTATGGTTCATGGTGCCCTTCAAAACCAGGGGAAATAATCTCTAAATACTACAGAGAAGGTTCCCCTGTTATTGAAAGGAAAACAGAGTATCAATACTACACAGATCAAGAGGAATATCCTGGTTCACTAAAGAAAGTAATAAGTGAACCTAATCTTGGTAAAGCTGTGACTACCTATATCACCAATTATGATATATTTGGAAATGCTGAAAACATGGAGAAATCATCACCAGGTCTTGATACCAGGACATCATCCACAACCTACGATAATACAGGTCGTTATATAATAAGTAGTAAAAACCCTTTGGATCACTCAACTTCATACACTTCCGATCCGGCTACTGGCCAAACAACGAGCCTTACAGATCCTAATGGTTTAACACATATTAAAAGATATGACGGACTGAACAGGCTAACAAAGGAAATAGCAGCTGATGATAACAGAACAATTATAGAATATGAATGGTATCAAGAAGATGAGTTCCCCACAGCAGTCTACTCGATAAAAACCACCGCCAATAACGAATCAACCAGCATTACATACTATGATATTCTCGGGCGTAATGTTGCTCAAGGAAGCAATGGCTTTGATGGCACAATGATTTTGTCACAAAGTGTGTATAACGAGAATGGGCAATTGTCAGGTGCTTCTGACTCATATTTTGATGAGACTACTCCCGCATATTGGGAAGAATATAAGTATGATATTTTTGGCAGGATAACTGAAACTATCAATCCAATTAAGCAACTCACTTACACTTATGATAACCTTACAACATCAATTCTTAACCAAAACACTGGTATAACAACCACTAAAAAGACTGATGCATCAGGATTAACTGTAAGTGTTACTGATCCGGGAGGAATAATCGGATATACTTATTATAGTGATGGGCAACTAAAAAAGATAAACTCCCCTGACCATTCTGAAATTATACTATATTATGACGAATATGGCAGACAAACAAAACTTGTTGATCCAGATGCAGGTATAACAGAATACGTATATAATGCTTATGGTGAACTTGAGTGGCAAAAGGACGCTATGGGAAATATATCTGAAATCTTTTATGATAAGCTCGGCAGGGTTGAACTAAAAAAGATAAATGATGTGACTGTAACCGCGAATGTTTATGATACGAGACCAAATGGACTTGGTCTCATTACTAGCAGCTCGCACTCGAATGGAATATCATATGAATACTATTATGATGGGTTATCACGCATAAAACAAATAGATGAAACAATTGATGATGAAACTTATTCTTCATATTATACCTATGACAATTTGAGCAGAATAGCGTCCTATACATACCCATCTGGTTTTGCACTAAACTACGAGTATAATGATTTTGGCTATAGTGATTCGATATATCGTGTTGATGATAATAAAGCTATCTACACAAACAAAGAATTCAATCACAAGGGTCAACTAACAGATTATTTACTTGGAGATGAGTTATTGACGGAGTGGGAATTTGACCCTTATGGTTTTCCTGAAAGTGTTAAAACCGGAAACATACAGCACCTTGAATTTTCCTTTAGTCACCAGACAGGAAATCTTGACTACAGAAAAGATATATTAGGAGACCTCGAAGAGACCTTCACTTATACAGATGCATTGAAAAACCGGCTCAACACTTGGGAAGTTGATGGGGGTGTTTTATATTCAGCTGATTATTATGATAATGGCAGTTTTGAAGAAAAAACAGATCTTGGAACCTACAATTACAATACAAGTACTCCTTATCAACCTCATGCAGTTATGTCTATAACTGACCCTATTCAATTGCCAGCGGAAGCTCATCAGGAAATATGTTATACATCCTTCAATAAAGTAGAACATATTACTCATAATGAAAAAAACCTTGATCTGTATTTTACATATGGACCAGATTTCAGCAGAAAGAAGACAGAATTCTTCTCAAGTGAGAACCTGATAGAAACCAAGTACTTTATTGGCGATAATTACGAAATAGAGGTTGATGAAGCGGGCAAGGAACGGCATCTCCATTATATTGCTTCCGATGCTGGCCTAATTGCTATTTTTGAAATTGATGATGGGAGTGAACAATTATATTATCTTCATAAAGATTACCTTGGTTCAATACAATGTATAAGTAATGACATAGGACAAGCCGTAGAAATATTGAGTTTTGATCCCTGGGGAAACAGGCGAAATCCAAATGATTGGAGCTTTGATAATGTCCCTGAAGAAACCCTCTTTGATCGGGGTTTTACAGGCCACCAACATCTTGATGATTTCCAATTGATAAATATGAATGGCAGGGTTTACGACCCAATATTAGCGCAATTCTTAAGCCCTGATAATTATATACAGGCACCCTATTATTCGCAAAACCTGAACCGGTATACTTATTGCCTTAATAACCCCTTAATATTCACAGACCCCAGCGGTAACAAATGGTGGAAATATTTTGCAAAATGCGCTCTTAATCCTATTTTTGGGTTTCAGGAAGCTATAGAGTGGATAAATTATGCAACTGAGAAAGAGAGGGAATGGGCAGTGAATGCAGGCGTACCAAATTTTAATGTTGGATATAGCACTTCTCAGGGGTCATATCATTCTATTGGCAACAGCGCCGATTTTTACCATAATTACTATTACAATGCGAGTGCAAATAGTACAGAAGCAATATTAGCGAGAACCACGGTAACTTTTACCGATATAATTAATCAGGATGGAATTAATTTTGTTAATAATCTTGGCGTATCGTGGGATAATGTTAATCTTGGATATCCAGATGCCGCAAACGGAGGGGGTGAGAGTTGGTATTACGGAGTACAAAGAGATAAAGTTGGTGATGTCGGGCATTCTTTAGTTAGAACCCCCAATGGAGTCATTTATGAGATTAACCATCCTGATTATGGACAAACTGATGGATTAAAATCATGGCTAAAAGGAGGGCCTAAAGCAGTGGGTTATAGGTATGATATGAACAGAGATGTCAATGCTTCTTTATTTTGGAATTTTGGTGATGGGCGTAAAATGATTACATGGCAAGCCGTAAATGTACCAAACCCCCAAGCTTCAAGGGATTTCTTTGAATCGTGGGTTGGCGGTTCATGGGATTATAATTTTTTCACTAATAATTGTAAACATTATATATACCAAGGATTAAGTATAGGCGGGGCATCAATCAATTTCAGGACAAATATTCCTGCAGAATGGCCGGGAGCATATTCAACACCATGGTATAATCCTTATTAACGGCATTAGACATGAGAATCCACATAGGGCTTTTATTAATCATTTTTTTTAATTCATGTCAAATGAATAGTCAAGATTTTCAACTAAAAGGAAAAATAGCAACCAAACGGATAAATAATGATATATGTATCGTATACTCAGGTACTAATACTGTAAGGTTTAAATTACCTGATAATAAATATTTTGAATATGATATTATATGCTGGTTAAATAACAAAGATGCCTTTATCAGTGTTGAAAATCAACAATCTTCCCAAAGGGCTACTACTAATAGCAATATTGTACTAATAGATACAAGTGGCCAGATAATAGAAAGAATACATGAATCATCACCTGGAGAATACGTAGGAATAGCATATCCTTCTCTCAGTGATTCCCTTCTATTGCTTACTACGAGATATGATAACAAGGAGCAAGTGGATAATATATTTTACGCACCTATTTCTTTGAATATCATAGATTTTAATAAAAAGAAGGTAATTAAACGTATAGACAATCTTTGTCCACGAATAAATTTTGAGATGGTTGAATCTCCTTGGTCCCCGGATGAGAAATATTTTGTGTATTCTGTATTTGATAAACGTAAAATGACCATAGAAGGTGAAAATGAAAAAATCAGATTTAAGCCACCAAATGGCATTTACATATATTCTATTGAAAAAGAAGAATATAAACAAATAACAGATGAAGGGCATTATGCAATTTGGTCTCCAAAAGGGGACCAAATTGCCTATCTAATCGAAGATGAAATTTGGTTGTATAATGTCAATGACTCTACTAATACAATGTTTTATCAGTCTGAACTTTATGAAAGAATTAAAGATATTCATTGGACCCCAGACGGGGAATATCTTTTCATGACATGTCCAAAGTATTATTTAAATAAAGATATGTTGTTTTCTTATAACGAGAAACTGATAAGTATTGCAGAAAAGAAACCTGTTGATTTTCAAAAAATGAATAAAGGTTTAAACTGGTATACATGGAAGAAATAAGTTAAATTTTACATGTTTTTTGAGATGAAGAAGCGTACAGTCGTATATATTGTTTTAGAAGTATTAGCAGCTGTTAGTTTAGGGATATCATTCATTTATATACTCCCATTTACTGGTAAAGGTCATTTAGAGCAATCCGTAATCAATACATTTATTGCGGTTTTTCTAGGGGTTATTACAGGAATTGCAATACCTGGTTATTTTCACAGTAAAAAACTTGGTAAACAAAATAGCTTTATTAAAGCTATAGGTCTTAGTGTTGTTGGAATGATATTGTTTTTAGTCTTATATATTGTGCAGAATTTTATCACTTTTGATTACTTGCCACATTATATAAGTTCAATGTTATTACCTGTATTGTTACCAATCCTTGGAGCGGTTTTAGGATTTAATTACGCATTAAGAAAAAAATAGACTGTACAAATTATTCTTCAGAAATAGCCTTGCGTTTAGTGAGGCTATTTTATTATAGCAATGTTTGCAATTTAGTTTTTGTAATGTATCCCTTCTACCAAGTAGGTCTTGAGAAGCTCACAGTGGTTTGCTAATATTGCCTATTCAGGGGAGATGTTGTTTTTTAGCTTTTGCCAGTTTTGAGGCAGAAGCTCATCAAGTTTATTGGCTTTATGTTCAGGAATCCTTTCCAGCACATCCTTGAGCCATTCATAAGGGTTAATGTCGTGCTTGCGGCAGGTACCGAAAAAGGAGTAAAACATTGCAGTATCCCTTCTACCAACCCCGTCTTGTAAGCACCTCCCTGGCAGCTTAGTTTTGTCGCAT
>NPID01001381.1_pt1 | contig 11707 bp, 12 predicted proteins | sample 8637491 | NCBI WGS metagenome assembly NPID01 (sample SAMN07420843, study PRJNA396082) | bioreactor metagenome | isolation source: sample BA6 brine-fed electro-methanogenic bioreactor BA | place: Japan: Kochi | collected 2016-06-14 | reverse complement strand
AATTGCATTTGGAGTTGGCTTGGATATGACTGCAAGAGACGTTCAAGACCAGTTAAAGAAAAAAGGACATCCTTGGACAATCTCAAAATGTTTTGATACTTCTGCAGTTTTATCGGATTTTGTTTCTAAAGAAAATTATAATCTTATTGGAAATGAAGTTATTACACTAAAGGTAAACGGAGAGTTAAAACAGAATTCATCAATAGATAAAATGATTTTTAACTGGAAGGAGATTGTTAAATTTATTTCTCATGAAATGACTTTGGAAGAGGGAGATATAATCTTTACCGGAACTCCAAAGGGGGTTGGAAAGGTTTTAAAGGATGATGTTATAGAAACAGAAATTACAAACATTGGAAAAATTACAAATAAAGTAACAAAGGAATCTTAATGAAAAAAATATATAGCTTTTTGATGATTATTCTGTCAATATTTCTAACCACAGCATGCGCGCAGCAGAATCCCGAATATGTTATGACTGTTGATGAATTGAAAAAAGAAATTGAAGAAAATCCAAATCTTGTTATTCTTGATGTTAGAACAGAAGCCGAACTTGTTGGTCCGCTGGGTAAAATTGACGGAGTTATAAATATTCCTATTCAGCTTTTAGCAAATAGATTAAATGAACTGGAGCCATACAAAGATAAAGACATTGCAGTTATTTGCAGAACCGGAAATCGATCAACTACCGGAACGGAAATCTTGGTGGAAAATGGTTATAAAGCAAGAAATGTTTTAGGGGGCATGGTTGCTTATAATAAAGTGAAGCTTCCTTAGTTTCAGCCCGCAATTCTGCGGGCTTTTCAAAATAAACTATTTACGCAATACAATAACCATCGCATCAGAATCTTCAGAAGTATCAAGTTTTTTACCCGGAATATTATACATGCTTCCATACATCCAATATTTTTCGAATGCTCCCGAAAGCTCAATTAAAGCTTTCATTTCTTGAGCAAGATACCATCTTACCGGACTAACACTTTCAAAAATTTTTGGTTCTTGTTTTCCTTCTTGAATTTTCATTATTGTTGTTGTATTCCAAATTTGAGTTACCGAATTATACTCGTCCGATGGAACACCGAATGTAACTTCAACTTTTGTATTTCCTTCTTTAGATTTCCATGTGTTGGGTTCGTAATCGGGAAAGAAGAACATTGGGTGGGTTGCTTCAATTACATATATACCGCCGGCAGCTAAATTTTTTGCAACGGATTTTAAATGAGAAATCATCTGCTCATTTGTTGTCATATGCGAAATACTTTCCATTAATGTTGCAGCTAATACAACTTTTCTATCAAGCTTAAAATCAGACATATCAGCAACAACAGGTTCAATCACAAGATTCTCTTTCTCTGATTCAATTTTTGCATATTCAATCATTTCTTCGGAAAGATCTAGTGCAACAGATCTCCAATTTCTTTTGGCAAATTCTCTTGCATGTTTTGCGGGACCACAGCCTAGCTCAAGAAATGATTTTTCTTCTCTTTTCTTTTTTTTCAACTTAGAATGTTTTTTTAGCGCCCACTCTAAAAAATCACATTCGGTTTTAAAGTCTCTATCGGAAAAGGCAATATCATATGCCTTAGCATGTTTGTAAAAATCTTTTGCCATGAAATTCCTTTTTATACTTTTTGAAATTAATTATACAAAATAATGGTTTATAAAATGAAGTGAATAATTTTTTCTAAAAGAATCTTAGTTAAGAGTTACAACTTAATCGATATTTAATTTGTGTTGAAAGAAAAGATTATTATTTTCGTTATCAGAGGGAAATTAAAATACCACTAAAGCAGAATGGTCTTACCATGAAAATAGTTATAGCGGGCGCTACAGGTCTAATTGGAAAAGCATTAACAAAAAAACTAATTGATAATGGAGAAGATGTAATTATCTTTTCCCGAAATATTGCTAAATCAAAAGAGCTAATTCCAAATGCAAAAGATCATATTGAATGGAGAATTAACAGCTCAACTAATCCGCAAGTAATAGATGCCCTTAAAGATGCAGACACAGTTATTAATCTTGCAGGAGAAAATGTTCTGTCGAGACGATGGACAAAAAAACATAAAGAGAATATTTATAACAGCAGAGTTAAAGGGACAAGAAAACTTACCGAGGCAATATTAAAATCTAATAATACATTAAAGACTTACATCTCTGCATCAGCAGTAGGAATTTACGGTTCAAGAGATAATAATACATTTGAGGATTCAGAAACTGGAAATGACTTTTTAGCAAATGTTGTAAAGGACTGGGAATCTGCATCATCTGGATTGGAAAAATTTAATACAAGAAGAGTTCATTTAAGAATAGGAATAGTTCTTTCAACAGAAGAAGGAGCACTAAAAAAACTATTACTGCCATTCAAACTTTTTGTGGGAGGTCCTCTTGGTAATGGTAAGCAATGGTTTCCTTGGATTCATATAGATGATGTAGTAGAATTATTTTTATACTCAATTTATAACAGTAGCGTTGAAGGAGCAGTTAACACGGCATCTCCAAACCCATTGCGGATGAAAGAGTTTTGCAAGGTTTTGGGAAAGACGATTAAAAGACCTTCAATTTTTAATGTCCCTTCTTTAGCGTTAAAAATTTTATTTGGTGAAGGGGGAGATGTTCTTTTAACGGGAGCAAAAGTCCTTCCCAAAAGGGCTGTTGATTTTGGTTATAAATTCAAATTTGAAAATGCAGAAATGGCACTAAAAGCTTTGCTGAATAAATAAATTTACTTTTATTCAAACCATGAAACAACTTCAAAACTTTCGGTGTGAGGGAAGCTCGGAGGAACAGTCCTTAAAAATCTTTCATCATAAGTATGGACAAACTTTAATCCATTTGTAGGAACAAATACTCCGCCGCTGTAGCCATATTCTGCGGTTACTCTTGTTGTAGATGCAATTAATCCGCCCAGGATTTTCCACTTACCTAAATAACCTTGAGTAACCAAACCATCAGCCGGACCAATATCACTGTTAAGAGAAAACATTGAAGCGTGAGTGTTAATATCTTTTCCTAAAGTATTGGCATTTGCTTCAATTCTAATTTCTTGTTCTGCAACAATACCAAGTATATCGTCGGAGCTGGAAACAATTCTGGGATCATCATTATAAACTAAATCATCTGTCTGTATAACTTTACCGTAACCGTTCTTACCCTTTTTTGTAGCTACAATAGTAACCTTGCCGTTTATGGTTCCTTTAGTATAAATATTTCCTCTTTCTACATAAATTAATCCATTTGGAGCAAGAGTTGATAATGGAGTGGTTTGCGGAGTTGTCCAGCTGCCGTCATTGTTAAGCATAAAACTGTGTGTTACTGTTCCATCAGCGTTAAAGTATAATCTAACATCTATTGGTTTTTGATTAGCTGCTCCGGTTGTATCTCTGAAAATATAACCATTAGTTTGAGCGGTAGAACGCATTCCGGTTGTATCAAATTGAAGAGGAATATCAACACCTGATTCATATCCTCCGTAAAATTTAGGATCTTTTGGAGCTCCCATTAATTTTAATCCATTCTTGGTAGTAACTTTTCCCCAGAATACCGGAGTACCGTAGGTTGTAAGTTTTGAATTAGCGTGAAACGGACCATTAAAAGTATCACCGGTTGCAGGAGCAGCAGATACAGTTTTATAAAAATTACCAAACTTAGAAAAATGAGAGGGGCGAAGTTTAACCGTTACAACTTTTGTAACTCCTTGGAATGTTCCTTCTGAAATAATTATTACTTCATTTGGATTAATTGGATCACCGCAGCTTCCTAAATAATCGCCATGAGCTAAATGAGCAGGAACTGCTGATGAACTAACGGTAATTGTATGTTGTGCATCCGGATTTCCTGGAGGTATATGGCAGATAGTAACTTTTGTTCCGGTTGCTTCCGGATTGCTTATATAAACATTAATAATTCCACCGGCAAAACTTAAATCAGAGTATCCATCTCCCCAGGTTTTATCCATAAAAACTTGACTTGCAGCCATATTGGCTCCGCTTACTGCAATATTATGAGCCATAGATTCAACATAATAGTCGGTAATATTATCAACCGCATTAACTGATAAGTTGTTGAAATTATGACCAACAACCAAGAAGATTAAACTGAATCCAAGAACCAATAATAGAGAGGCTTTACCACCCATTACTCAAACCATGAAACTATTTCAAATTTACCTGTGCCCGGAAATACCGGAGGAATATTCAACATAAATCTTTCATCAAAAATTACATGTTTTTTATAACCATTTTTTATATTGCCGCTGCCATCAAGAGTAGCAACAAGTTCTTCTTTTGCTGCAACCATTCCACCTCTAACATAAATGGTTCCGCTTGGAGGAATAGTTTTGTCCTCTATTGTAAAGCCGCCCTGTGCACAGAAAATAGAGGCATCTATTCTAACATCTTTTTGAAAAACGTTTTTGTCAGTTTCAGCAACAACAACATTATTGGTTGCTAAAAGTCCAAGCATATCTTGGCAGCTTTCATTCTTTACATACTTATTTAATGCTGCATCATAAACCATTGGTGCATTGCGGTATGTAAGGTTATCAACTAAATATAAATTACCATGACCAACGCCTGAAGCTTCACCTACGGCAACAGTTACTTTTCCGTTTAATGTTCCGGAAGCATAAATATTTCCTCTTGCAACGTAAACAACCCCATTTGGTGCAAATGTGCTTAACGGCTCTGTTATAGGAGCTGAATAAGTGCTGCTGTCAGATCCGGTTCCTGTTCTATGTGTTATTGTTCCATCGGCATTAAAAGTAAGCCAAACATCGGTACCGTCAAAGTAGGATGAACCCCCTTTGTTTACTACTCCATCTACGGCCATACTTTTTTCTTGAGTGAACTGATAATTAACCGGAAGAGGGACATCAATACCCGACTCATACCCGCCATAGAATTTTGGATCACCGTCGGCAATATTCAAACCTTTTAGACTAGTCACTTTTCCCCAAAAAACCGGATCACCATCAATATTTAATTTTGATTGAGTATGGAAAGGACCCCATACTGTATCGCCTGTAATAAAATCTTTGGAGCTCATATTGCCGGCATACCAAGCAAACTTAGCATAACTGCTTGGTTGAAGTTTTACAATTACTTCATGCTCAATTCCTTCGAATGTACCGCTTGATGTAACTATTTTAAATGCGCTATCAGAAACAACAGATACATTAATTTCTCCTCCGTCAAATGTTAATCCGGAGATTCCGTCATCCCAGTCCTTATCTTGAAAAATACTTTGAAGAGCTATATTAGCACCACTTACAGCAATATTGTGTGCTTTACCGTTTGCAAAATAATCAATATTATTTTCAACCGATCTTGTTGAAAGATTCCAGAAGTTTGTCCCGGCAACTAAAAAAATCAAACTGAATCCGAGAACCAATAATATTGATGCTTTTCCGCCCATTATCTATTCTTTAAATTTCTTGCAGCTAATCTAATTTGACGCCAAAAGGCACTTGAATATTGTTCATCATAAGCTGCGGGATTTTCGACCGTTATATTAATCTGCATAGTATAAATTTCGCTTGGAACTGTTATTGGAAAGGAAATTTGATTTCCGAGAGCATTATAATAAATCATTTGAAATTGTGTTACGCCCAAGTTTGTTCCAACAGGAGTTTCGTTATTTATCACTCTGTATAGCATTCTATCTCGTGGATTTGGAGTACCGCTTAACTCACTAATGTTGCCGGTATAATATTTCATTGTATCAATTACGCCGTCGGAATCAACATCAGTTAAAAATGAAATACTGTTTGAATCTGCTGCAATTATTGATTCAGTTGGATCGGGAATTTTTTCCCAGTCTTTACAGAATCCTATTTTTCTAAAATCATGTTCGAGAAGTCTAACAACTTCAACAAGGTTTTGCTGTACCATTAATTCTCCGCCGTAAACATATGTATTCTGAACTGAGGCATCATTTAGCCGAAGAAGAATCATCAAAAGCATTCCGCCGATAATTGTTGAACCTAATATGTCTATTAAAGTACTAAAACCCATTTTTGATAAACCTTATCTAAAATAAAAATAACTATAGATGGTTGACATTTCTACGGTATCCTGCATTGACTCGCTTGTAACCTGAACTGTAATTTTTTTATGCCAAGTTTTTGAACCGGATGCAGTTTCAGGATTTGCGGGATTAATATAATTAACTTTACAGGCTATCTTAAAAACTGCAGAAGGAAGAGTTGAATCAATTTTGGTAAAATTATTAAAATCATCAAAATCATTAAAGTCTGGATAAACTTCTCCCGATTCGGGACCAAGTGAACTTAAAGCTGAAGTTAAAGTAACGGTGTTTGAATCTGTGAAATGATCAAAAGCTTTTCCGTTTGCTTCTTCAATCATAGAAGTTGCAAGAGATACTGCAAGAACACCAAACTTACTCTCCATCATAACGGTATTTGTGCTTAAAAATCCGTTATTAACCCTTAAAACAACTAAAGAAAGGAGCATAAGAGCAGCTATTGTAATTAGCATTTGTCCGGTATTCATTGAACTTACTTCTAATTTTATTTTAAAATATATAAATCACTCAACTAAGTCCATACAAATTTTGTGCTATAGAAAAGAGAGTGATTTATAACATAATCGAATAATTTTAGAGAATTCTTAATACCTAAGTACAAAGTTACCAGTAAAAATTACTTAAAATCCCTTTTTTAAAGCAAAATCAAGATCAGACTTTATCATAATTTCAATCAATTGATTTAGCTCGGTTTTAGGTTCCCACCCAAGCTTTTCTTTTGCTTTTTTCGGATCACCAATTAGAAGTTCAACTTCTGTTGGTCTGTAATAACCCGGTGAAACCTCAACAATTACATCCCCTTGTTTTAGATTAATATTTTTGCTGGAAAAATTAGCCGCATAATTTGAAGATTTGAGAAGAGAATCAAATTTTTCAATATCAACTGATTTAATAATTCCTTTTTCGTTTTCTTCTTCACCCTGCCATTCAATATTAACACCCAGATTCATAAAACTTTCAGCTACAAAATCTCTAACGGTATTTGTTTTGCCGGTAGCTAAAACAAAATCTTCCGGAGTATCATGCTGTAAAATTCTCCACATTCCTTCACAGTATTCCGGTGCATATCCCCAGTCTCTTTTTGCATTTAGATTTCCAAGAGTTAACTTGTCCTGCATTCCCAATACAATTCTGGTTGCTGCTCTTGTAATTTTTCTGGTTACAAAAGTTTCTCCTCTTCTTGGGGATTCATGATTAAACAAGATACCGTTGCATGCAAAAATATTGTATGCTTCTCTATAATTTACAATAATCCAATAAGCGTAAAGCTTAGCAACACCATATGGAGAGCGGGGATAAAAAGGTGTAGTTTCTGTTTGAGGAACTTCCTGAACTTTCCCGTAAAGTTCTGATGTTGAAGCTTGGTAGAATTTTGTCTGCTTGCCAAGTCCGGTTTCTCTAATTGCATCTAAAAATCTTAATGTACCAAGGGCATCAACTTGTGCTGTGTAATCCGGTACTTCAAAAGAGACTTTTACATGAGATTGTGCGGCAAGATTATAAATTTCATCCGGTTCAATTTTTTCCAGCAGTCTGTTTAAGTTGCTTGTATCAACAACATCACCATGATGAAGAAATAAAGATTTACCTTGAATATCGGGATTTCTAAAAAGATGATCAATTCTCTGTGTATTGAATGAACTGCTTCTTCTAATTATACCATGAACTTCGTAACCTTTTTCCAAAAGAATTTCGGTTAGATAACTTCCATCTTGACCGGTAATACCGGTTATTAGTGCTTTCTTTTTTGACATGTGCAATTCCAAATTAAAAATGAAAAATTAAAAAACAATTTTAAAAATTTAATGTAAGACATAATTATAGAATACTTTTTGATACCCTGGAACTTATAGATCCAAGAATTTTTTTTAATTCCTCGGATTCAGAAATTAATAAATCCAACTCTTCAGAGTGAGATGAAACAGCCTTTATAATTTTTAACCAATAATTAGATTCTCGCATTTCCTTTAATGAAATTTTTATTTCTAAAATCCAATTTTGAGGATGCAGCTTGTGCTTCTTCATAATTTGCCCCACTTGATGTTGCGGATTTTGTTAACTGGTATTTTATTACATCGTATTCTTTTCCATCTGATAAAGTGCGAGTTAATAATATTATATTAACAGAAAAATTAAATAGTCTTTGACCTAATCCCTTATCCATTAAAATTACCAAGTCCTTTTAGATTTAATAATAAACCAAGCATTTAAGTACTTTTTAATTTTTAATTTGTCATTTGTAATTTTCCAAAAACCATTCGTATGTTTTCTTTATTCCCTCTTCAAGATTTGTTTTATGCTTCCATCCCAGATTGTTAATTCTGCTAACATCCATCAATTTTCTTGGAGTACCGTCAGGTTTTGTTGAATCATAAATTATGCTTCCTTCAAATCCAACTATTTTTTTGATTGTATCTGCTAATTCGCTAATTGTAAGATCTTCTCCGGTTCCAACATTCAATTGAGAAATTTCGAGATCATATAATGCTTTTGCCTCAATGTTCTCTAATGTGAATTTAACGGCTTCTGCTAAATCATCAACAAATAAAAATTCTCTTTTTGGAGAGCCTGTTCCCCAAATTGTGACCGACTCTGACTTATCAGATTTTGCTTCATGAAATTTTCTAATTAACGCCGGAAGAACGTGAGATGTCTGCAGATTAAAATTATCATTAAATCCATATAGATTAGTAGGCATTAACGATAGAAAATTTGAGCCATATTGTTTATAATAACTTTCGCAGAGTTTTATTCCAGCAATTTTTGCAATTGCGTATGGCTCGTTCGTGTATTCTAAATAATCACTTAAAAGATATTCCTCTTTAAGCGGCTGAGGAGCCAGCTTTGGATAAATGCATGAGCTTCCTAAAAAGATTACTTTATCAGCATTATTCAAGTAAGAAGCATGAATAAGATTAGCTTCAATCATTAAATTATCATAAAGGAATTCGGCTCGATATGTATTGTTTGCTAAAATACCGCCGACTTTAGCCGCAGCAATTATTACAACTTCCGGCTTCTCCTTTTCAAAAAAACTATTAACTTCAGATTGGTTTCTTAAATCCAGTTCATCTAAAGATTTTGTAACAATATTTTTATAACCGGACTTAGTTAACTCTCTAAAAATAGCAGAACCAACCATTCCATTATGTCCCGCTAAATAAATTTTCTTCGAACTCCAGTTCACAATTCTTCTCTTTTATTTAACACTTAATATAAAAAATCGGTTTATAATTTATTTTACTTCTTTCCAACAAAATTTATAACTGATGCTTCTCCATCGTGCAGTTTTCCCTCCTTCAATCTAATTACTTCCTTTGCTAAAACTATAAAATCCATATCTTGAAAATCGGTTACAATTTCTTCTAATGAGTAAAGCAAAGAAATATCTTTTGGTCCGCCGCTGTTATATTTTAACTGATCATGATCATAAGCTTGAAGAATAAGAATTCCGCCGGGCTTTAAAGCTTTGTAAATATTTGAATGATAAACTTTCTTCTCTTCTTCATCTAAGTGAACAAAAATTGAAACGATACAATCATATAAATCTTCACCAAACTCATTTTTTGACAAATCAAGAATCTGATGATTAACAATCACATTTTCATTTTCAGCATTTCTTTTATTTTTATTTATAGCCTCTTCACTGTAATCAATAGCATAAGTTTTCCATCCGAGCTTGGCAGCATAGATGCTGTTTCTTCCATCGCCATCACCCGGAAAAAGAACTTTTCCTTTTTCTAACTTTTCTATTTGTTCTTTAAAGAACGCGTTTGGTTCTTTCCCATAAACATAGTCTTGTTCTTTGTATCGCTGATTCCATAAGTCTTTCATAAACATCAATCCTTTTTGATAAAGTGTAAATTGTAGAAATGAAAATCGGGATTAGGTAGATCAATCCTGAATCCGCTTATCTTCCCTTCTTTGTTAGTTTCAAAAGTAATCATTCCTTCCGGTAAAAAAGGATCGGCAAATTTAAACGAGAATGTATCAAAGTGCCAGTGATTCAATTCTGCATTAAACAATTCTTTTGCAGGCAGAAGAGTTAAGTGGAGTTTATCATTTTCAGTTTTTATTTCTGCATCACCGTACATCTTATCTGTATAAATTCCAGCAAAACTTTCTATAGTTTGTGACGGTGAAGTTTCTTTTGCTCTATTTTCTTCAAGCTCTTTTTTTCTTTTTGACTCCCTTTCTTCTTTCCCTTTAAAGTAATTTAATGATCGTTCAAAATAATCTTCATCTTTAAGATTTCCGGCAAAGACATCAAAAAGATAATTCATTAAAGGGGGAATCATATATGCTTCATCATTGGTTAAAACTATTATTGAAAGATTGTCTTCCGGTACTATTGCAAATCGACTTATATAACCAATCAATCCGCCAGAATGATGAATAATTTTTCTTCCGTTTCTATCCTCTAAAAACCAGCCCATTGCAGTGTTGAGAAAATGTCTTTCATTAATTTTTGATAAATTGCCTACATTAATTGCTTGATAAGAAGATAGTATTCTATCAACAGTTTTTTCTGTTAAGATTTCTTTTCCCTTGTATTTGCCTTTGTTTAACCACATCATTCCCCACTTTAGCATATCGGATGATGTTGAATTTATAGAGGCGGCAGCACCAATATTATCGTAGTTTAGAAAATCTAATTTTTCTCTTCCCAAATGAGGATATGCAACATTTGAATTTTCTGTGAATTGTTTTGTAGAAGTATTTGTGCTTGTCATTTCCAAAGGAATAAAAATTCTTTCGGTTACAAAATCATCCCAAGATTTTCCGGTAACCTCTTCAATTACTTCTCCCGCTGCAAGAAACATAATGTTCGAATAACCATATTCACTTCTAAAGCTTTTTTTGAGAGGCATCTCTTTAAATCTTTTTAGAATTTCCTCCCTTGAATAATCTGTACCATACCACAGTAAATCACCGTCAAACGTGGAGAAGCCGGCTCTGTGAGTAAGTAAATCAACAATTCTTAATTCTCTTGTTACATAAGGATCAGAAAGCTGAAACCAAGGAATGTAATCAATTACTCTGTCATTCCAACCAAGCTTTCCTTCATCAACTAAAATTCCTATTGATGCAGCAGTAAAAGCTTTTGAAAGAGATGCAATTCCAAATAGAGTTTCAGTATCAACCAATTCATCTGTGTTCCACTCTTTATAACCGTAACCTTTATTAAAGATTATGGTGCTGTCTTTAAGAATTCCAATTGAAAGACCGGTCAGCTCAAAATCATTGTAAATTTTGTTTATGAGAGAATCTAGCTTGTCTGCATTAAATTTTGGTTGAGCATTTAGCGAGCTCAAAAGCAAAGCAAACAAAACTAATGATTTGAATAATCTCATTTATTATTCCTTCTTATTTATCTTAAAAATTATTTACTGCCGAATAAAAGGCGAAAATCTTTTTTCATTCCCTTAAACCAATATTCTTGCGGAATAACTTTCCAGTTTCCGGAAGCTTCGGGATTTACTTCTCCTTTCTCTTCAATCCATTTCATCATGTAATATCTTAAGTCGCGCTCTGTTGAATAAATAATTCTTTTGCTTAATTCTTCTTTATTAATCTTAGCCCCATTTGTTAAATGATTTCCTCCACCGTTTCCTCTATAAGAATTTAATGCAACTTTATACTTCTTCTTAAAATTAAATTC
>NPID01001599.1_pt5 | contig 11715 bp, 12 predicted proteins | sample 8637491 | NCBI WGS metagenome assembly NPID01 (sample SAMN07420843, study PRJNA396082) | bioreactor metagenome | isolation source: sample BA6 brine-fed electro-methanogenic bioreactor BA | place: Japan: Kochi | collected 2016-06-14 | reverse complement strand
GGAACTCGGCACTCGGAACTCCCTGCACCCTGCACATGACCGTAAGACGGAAAGACGAAATGACGAAAAGACGAAAAGACAGAAAGACGAAAAGACGGAAAGACGAAAAGACGGAATGACGGAAAGACAGAAAGACGGAATGACGGAAAGACGTTAGCCGTTGACCAATTAGCCATGTAACCATGTAGCCATGTAACACTGAAACACTGAAACACTGGAACCCGCGAGGTCTCGGGGCGCGCACTGAAACACTGAAACAATATAACAATATAACAATATAACAATATTCCCCTGCCCCCCAAGATTTCCTTTTTCCTTATTTATACGAATTCTAAAAAAACCCGCCCTCGCATACATCAAAAATCATAGATTATTTTATCTTTGCGAAAAATTTCCCTGAATACTATGAGTGAAAAAACAAAAGGCGTTATCTCACAGGTGATCGGTCCGGTAGTGGACGTTAGCTTCGACGATGATGCACAGCTCCCGAATATTTACGATGCCCTGATCGTAACCAGCGATGAGGGCAACGACATCGTGCTCGAATGCCAGCAGGATATTGGCGAAAATACCATCCGTACCGTGGCCATGGACTCCACCGACGGCCTGCGCAGGGGCATGGATGTTGTCAGTACCGGCAAACCCATCTCCATGCCTACGGGCGAAGAGATCCGGGGCCGCCTGTTCAACGTGATCGGCAAAACCATCGACGGGATGGAAGAGATCAAATCCGAAACCTCCTATCCCATCCACCGCGAACCACCCCTGTTCGAAAACCTTTCCACGTCCAAAGAGGTGCTCTATACCGGGATCAAGGTGATCGACCTCATCGAACCCTATTCCAAAGGCGGAAAGATCGGGCTTTTCGGTGGTGCCGGTGTGGGGAAGACCGTGATCATCATGGAGCTGATCAACAACATTGCCAAGAAGTATTCGGGTATGTCGGTATTCGGTGGTGTGGGTGAACGTACCCGTGAAGGGAACGACCTGCTCAGGGAAATGATCGAATCCGGTGTAATCAAATACGGAAAGGAATTCCAGGACGATATGGAAAAAGGCGGTTGGGATCTTTCCAAAGTGGATAAGAAAGAACTGGGCGAATCGCAGGCTACCCTGGTGTTCGGGCAGATGAACGAGCCTCCCGGAGCCCGTGCCCGTGTTGCCCTTTCCGGGCTTACCGTAGCCGAGTATTTCCGCGATGGCGATGAAAAATCAGGCGGTCGCGATATCCTTTTCTTTATCGATAATATTTTCCGCTTTACCCAGGCGGGTTCCGAAGTATCTGCCCTGCTGGGAAGGATGCCCTCAGCGGTAGGTTACCAGCCCACACTGGCTACCGAAATGGGGATCCTCCAGGAAAGGATCACCTCCACCAAACGGGGGTCCATTACTTCCGTTCAGGCCGTGTATGTGCCTGCCGATGACCTTACCGACCCGGCGCCGGCAACTACTTTTGCCCACCTCGATGCCACCACCGTACTCAGCCGTAAGATCGCTTCTCTCGGGATCTACCCGGCCGTTGACCCCCTGGATTCAACCTCCAGGATCCTTACGCCCGAAGTGGTTGGCGAAGAACATTACAATACCGCCCAGAAAGTGATCAATATCCTGCAACGCTATAACGAACTGCAAGACATCATCGCCATCCTGGGGATGGAAGAACTTTCGGAAGAGGATAAACTCGTGGTGCACCGCGCACGCCGTGTATCCCGCTTCCTCTCACAACCCTTCCATGTGGCCGAACAGTTTACCGGCATCCCGGGAACCATGGTCACCATAGAAGATACCATCAAAGGCTTTAACATGATTCTCGACGGGGAAGTGGACGAATATCCCGAAGCCGCTTTTAACCTGGTGGGAACCATCGAAGAAGCCATCGAAAAAGGCAAGAAAATGCTTGCCGACGCCGAAGCTTAAGCACAAACTACAGCATTATGAATCTCGAGATCATCACCCCCGACAAATCAGTATTCACCGGCGAAGTCAGCCTGGTGCAATTACCGGGTATCGACGGTTCATTCGAGATCCTGAACAATCACGCTCCCCTGATCTCCGTATTGAAAAAGGGAACCATCAAGATCAAGGACGACAAAGGACAGGAACAGTTCTTTGAGGTCAATGGTGGGGTGATCGAAGTGCTGAAAAACAAGGTGCTGATCCTGGCAGAATAATACTAAGGCTAATTTTTCTCAGAATTTATTCCGGTGCACACGTTCCGCATTGTAACGTTGTGGAGGATCTTTTTCTTCTGCCGGATAGCCGATAGCGATCAGGGAAAAGGGCAGGATATGATCGGGAATTTCCAGGATTTCCCGGATTCCCTTTATTCGTTCCTGCCGGGGAAAAACACCCAGCCAAACGGAACCCAGGCCATGGGCATGCGCAGCCAGGAGGATATTCTGGGTTACCGCTGAAAGATCCTGTGCCATATATCCTTCCGAATCCTGCAGTTTCATGTCGCCGCACACCAGTATGCCCAGTGGTGCCCGGCTCAACATGCCGGCATTGGGGTGAACTTCGGTGATCTTTTTCATTTTGTCCTTATCGCTAAGTACAATGAAATGCCAGGGTTGAAAATTGCGTGCCGAAGGGGCATGTACGCCTGCTTCGATCAGCTTTTTGATCATATCATCGGAAACCGCTTGTTCGGTGAACTTCCGGATACTCCTGCGGGTGAGAATATTTTTTATCGCGTCCATTATTCGGGCTGGTTTTCCTGTTCTTCTTCACAATACATCCGAATGGCCCTTTCCGACTGGAAGTGACCCAGGCTGAGGGCCTTTTGCCAGTCCTGGCAGGCCTCATAGCGCCGGCCCTGGGAGATATTGGCATTGCCGCGGTTATGGTAAGCAGCGGCATAATCGGGCTTCAGTTCAATGGCTTTGTCAAAATCCTGCAGTGCGCCCAGGAAGTCGTTCATCTGCCCTTTGGTGGTGCCTCTGTTGTAATAGGCTACCGGGTCTTCGGGGGTCAGGCTGACCACCTTATCGTAATCCTTCAGGCTGTTCGGGAAATCGCCCAGCATATAATAGACCCTTCCCCGGTATTGCACGGCTTTCACATCCTCCGGTGTGAGTGCAATCAGTGAATTAAAGGTTTTCAGGGCATCATGGAAACGCTCCAGTTTGAAATACCCCAGTCCGAGATTATACAGGGCCTTGGTATTTTCAGGATCCTCGGCAATGATCTGCTCAAAGGATTGAACACCGCCTTCAAAATCGCCTTTATCGTAAGCCGTGGTTCCCTGGTTAAAAATGAATACGGTCTCCTGGTCGGTTTCAACTTCCTCCTGCTCCTGTACGTTCAGGGTCACGGCTCCGGATTTATTTTCACGAACCGCCGGTTCATCGGCCTTTTCCATGCTTAGTGGGGAGTCTTCTTCCCCGCCGGGCTCAACAGCTTCCTTTTCAGTGTTAATTTCCTGATCTTCATTCGATTGATCCGCTTGCTGACTGGTGCAAGCCAACAAAAAAGCAAGCAATACAAAGGGGATATATTTCTTCATAATTAATTGTATTTTCATGGTTAACGCCTGTGGTATTTTATTAGTGTGTGGACAAAAATATTAAAAATAAGAGAACCTGGAAAGCCGGTATTCCATTCCATGAACAGAGGCTCATTGTCCTAAGCCTGTCCTTTCATGGATTCCATCAGGTGGAGCTCCAGGATCTCCAAAATTTCATCCAGTTTTTTGACCTTAGCGGTGTCGATTTCCGTGGCCAGTTGCACCTGGGGAATAGCCCTGATCTTTGCGGTGATCTTCTCAGCCGTGCTTTTCTCCAATGGATTTTTGGCGATCAGGAAGTAATCCACCTGTTTCAGGGAAGGGATGAGTTTCCCGTAGGGATGGTGATTCCCGACAAGGCAAAAATGGTTCTTCAGGTCCGGATGATGGTATTCAAGAAAGGGGTAAACCATGCTGGATTCTTCCCCTCCAGGGCTCAGATCCAGGTCGGGAATCCGCCTGAATTTGAAGTGCAGGGCAGTATTCAGGGCATACGAAAGACGGTATGATTTAAGGTGGCAGGATATCCCGATCAGGGTTGTGCCGTTACCACTGCTGGTTTTCAATGTTTTCCGTAGAGCTGCCATACTTTTCTTCTTCCCTATAAAGGTAAAGAAAATTTCCTGGTTTATCAGGAAAGAAGCATGGCAGGAAGCTGTAAATGAATTAATCTTCGGGAAACAGGAGGTTCCAGGCTTTTTCAGCGGCAATTTTTTCGGCTCCCTTAATGGAAAAATCGATCCCCATGCAGATGCTCTTATTATCGACGATCACCTCCACTTCGTACTGTCGCTTGTTTTTTTCGCCCCGCTCCCCGACGACATCGAAATTCAGGTCTCTTTTTTCCTTTTGCGCCCATTCAATGAGTTTGCTTTTAAAGTTCAGGTCGAGGTGCTCCAGGGCATCGATGTCGATATGGATGTTTACGATCCTTTTAATGATCACTTTTTGTGTGAAATCGTATCCCTTATCCAGGTACAGGGCTCCGACAAAAGCCTCAAAGGCATCGCCCCGCATCGATTTTGCCGAACTTCTGCTGTCGCCGCTGGATTCGATCAGTTTGTCGAGGCCCAGTTTGCGCGAAAGCTTTTCCAGGTTGCTCCGGCAAACGATCTTGGAGCGCATTTCGGTAAGGAAGCCTTCGCCTTTATAGGGAAATTTCTTAAAGAGGTAGTCGGCAATAACCGATCCGAGGACAGCATCGCCCAGGTATTCCAGGCGTTCGTTATTGATCTTGATACCGTTTACATCCTTGTTGGCAGATTTATGCCGGAAAGCCAGTTTGTAAAGGTGTAGATTGGAAGGGCGGAAACCAAAAATGTTCTTCACCGACTGGCTGAGTTGCCGGCCGGAAGGCACATGATGCGAAGATTTTAGGGTTTGACTCAAAATGGTCTGCTACTTATCGTACTTTTTGAAGATCAGGGAGACATTGTGTCCGCCAAATCCAAAGGTGTTCGACAGGGCACCGTAAATTTCCCTTTCCACGGTTTTATGGTAGGTAAAGTTCAGCTTATTGTCGATTTCCGGGTCGTCGGTAAAATGGTTGATCGTTCCGGGAACGATGCCTTTTAGGGTTGACAGGACCGTGGCGATGGCCTCAATGGCGCCTGCGGCACCCAGCAGGTGGCCGGTCATCGACTTGGTGGAGTTGATATTGATGGTGTAGGCATGATCCCCAAAAGTAGAAACGATGGCTTTGGGCTCTGAAAGATCACCCAGCGGAGTGGAGGTTCCGTGGGTATTGATGTGATCGATATCTTCGGGTTTCATACCGGCATCTTCGAGGGCAGCCTGCATGGAGAGTGTGGCTCCGAGTCCGTCAGGATGAGGAGAGGTCATATGGTAAGCATCGGCTGAAAGCCCTGCTNNGTAGATCCTGGCTCCGCGGGCAACGGCATGTTCGTATTCTTCAAAGATCAGGGCGCAGCCGCCTTCACCCAATACAAATCCGTCGCGATCTTTGTCAAAAGGACGGGACCCGGTTTTGGGGTCATCGTTGCGGGTCGAAATGGCGTGCATGGCATTGAAGCCTCCTACACCGCCTTCGGTGATAGATGCTTCAGATCCCCCGGCAACAAAGGCTATAGCCTTGCCGAGGCGGATATAGTTAAAGGCATCTGCCAGGGCATTGGCAGAGGAAGCGCAGGCAGAGACAGTGGCGTAGTTAGGGCCCCTGAAACCGTGTGCGATGGAGATATGACCGGCTGCAATATCGGCGATCATTTTGGGGATGAAGAAGGGATTAAACCGGGGTACATGGTCTTCCCTGGCTGCCCATCCCTTGATCTCGTTCTGAAAAGTTTCGATTCCGCCAATTCCCGAAGCCCAGATCACACCGATCTTGTCTTTGTTGACCTTTTCGAGATCCATGCCGGAGTCTTTCACTGCCTGGTCAGCAGCAACAAGACCAAACTGGGAATATGGATCATGCTTGCGTGCTTCTTTGCGGTCAAAGTAATCCAGTGGATCAAAGCCTTTGACTTCACATGCAAATTTAGTCTTGAAATTAGTGGGGTCGAAATGCGTAATATCAGCGGCACCACTAACTCCATTGACCAAACCGTTCCAAAATTCTTCAACGGTGTTGCCCAATGGAGTTATGGCTCCTAATCCTGTTACAACTACTCTTTTCAGTTCCATGCAGCAGGGTATAAATTCTTATTTTGCGTTGTCTTCAATATACTTGATGGCATCGCCAACAGATCCGATTTTTTCTGCCTGATCGTCGGGAATTGCAATGTTGAATTCCTTTTCGAATTCCATGATCAGCTCAACGGTATCAAGTGAATCAGCACCCAGGTCATTGGTGAAGCTGGCTTCATTGGTAACTTCATTTTCGTCAACGCCGAGTTTATCAACGATGATCGATTTTACTCTTGTTGCAATGTCAGACATAATCTTTCAAATTTTGGTTATACAAGGCTGCAAAGAAAGCAATTTTAACCACAAAAACCAAAAGAAATGTAATAATTTTGATATTTCAAATTTGTAATATACACATATTCAGATAGTTGAAAAATGCCCCTGCTTTTAACCCCTTCAAAACAGGCATTCTGAGTAACTTTGGATTATGAAAAGGATCGCGATTTTTGCCAGCGGCAGTGGCAGCAATGCCGAGAAGATTATTGAATACTTCAGCAAGGCCCCGGGTACGGAGGTTAGTCTGGTATTGTCGAACAATCCTGATGCCTTTGTGCTTGACCGGGCTTCACGGCTGAAAGTGCCTTCCTATGTATTTGATCGTGAGCAGTTTTATAGAAGCGACCAGGTGCCTGATATTCTCCGGGAGATCGGTATCGACCTTATTGTCCTGGCGGGATTTCTCTGGCTGGTGCCTGAAAACATCCTCAGGGGCTGGCCCGGCCGCATCCTGAACATCCATCCCGCCCTCCTTCCGAAGTTTGGTGGCAAGGGCATGTACGGTGAGCGTGTACACCGGGCCGTGATCGAAGCCGGCGAGAAGGAAACCGGCATCAGTATCCACCTCGTGAACGAGAAGTACGATGAAGGGCAGATCATCTTCCAGGAAAAGTTTCCCATCCTTCCCGGCGATACCCCGGAAAGCATCGCGGAGCGGATCCACAAACTCGAACATGAGCATTTCCCGAAAGTCATTGAAAAACTGCTGAAGGAGCTTTGAACTCTGAACTCAAGTGCACTCAAGCGCACTCTATGAACTTTGAACTTTTACTTTAATATTTGTTGTAGGAGATCACCTTGTACTTATCCTTCCGGATCTTTTCCCGCATCCGGTAATCTTCCGGTTCGTATCCCAGGCTGATGATCAGCCCGATGCGGCGTTTCGGGGGTATCCCCAGCAGCTTTTGAACGGGCTTTTCATTGAACCAGCCCAGCATGCAGGTGCCCAGTCCTTCTTCAGTGGCCTGAAGGCAAAAGTGTTCGGCGGCAATGCCGATATCGATCAAGGGGTATTCTTTGTTTTTAACAATGCCTCCTATGGTGGGGACCAGGGGCGATTTTTCAATGGTGATCACGATCAGAACGGGTGCCTGTTCAACGAATCTGTTGAAAGCCACAAGTTTGTTCCAGGTCTGGCGGGCAACTTCCTTTACCAGGCCGGGCTCATCAACCACGATGAACTTCCAGGGTTGTGCGTTGCAGGCAGATGGCGCGAGCTGTGCAGCTTGCAGGCATCGTTCAAGCTTTTCCTGTTCAACCGGCCGGTCGGTATATCTCCTGACACTTTGCCGCTGGCGTATAAGGTCGAGCAGTTTAGTCATGATCCATCCTTTTCTGGATTGCCTCGGTCTCTTCTTCAAATCCGGGTTTCCCCAGCAGGGCGAACATGTTCTTCTTATAGGCTTCCACGCCCGGTTGGTCGAAGGGGTTCACGCCCAGGATATAACCGCTCAGTGCGCAGCCCATCTCGAAAAACCAGATCAGTTGCCCGAGGTAATACTCGCTGATCTGGGGGATCTCAATGATAATATTGGGTACGCCGCCGTCGACATGGGCAATGCGGGTGCCGAGTCCGGCCATCTTGTTCACCTCATCGATCTTCCGCCCCGCGAGGTAATTAAGCTTGTCGGCATTGAGTTCGTCCTCGGGGATCCGGAGCTCATGCCGGGTATTCTCCACGCTGATCACCGTTTCAAAGATGTTGCGCAATCCTTCCTGTATGTATTGCCCCATGGAATGGAGGTCGGTGGTAAAGCTCACCCCTGCCGGGAAGATCCCTTTGTTTTCCTTGCCCTCGCTTTCGCCGTACAATTGTTTCCACCATTCGGTGAGATAGAAGAGGTTGGGCAGATAGCTCACCATGATCTCCGTGCTAAAACCTTTGCGGTACAAGGCATTCCGCGCCGCGGCATAAAGCATTACCGGGTTGCTTTCCAGCTCGTCATTGGCCAGGAATTCCTCCCTCATCTTGCGGGCGCCTTTTACCAGTTCCTGAATGTTGAATCCGGCCGTGGCAATGGGCAGCAGGCCAACAGGGGTCAGTACGGAATAGCGACCACCCACATCATCGGGAACGATAAAGCTCTGGTAGCCTTCCTTCCGGGCGAGCTCTTTCAGGGCGCCTTTTTCCTTGTCGGTGATGGCAATGATCCTGGCCACGGCCGCTTCTTTCCCGTATTTTTCTTCCAGGTGGTTCTTCAGGATACGAAAGGCTATGGCCGGTTCAGTGGTCGTTCCTGATTTGGAGATCACAATGATGGAATAATCCTTTGCATCGAGCAGGCTGAGCAGCTCCGACAGGTAATCTTCGGCAATATTATGCCCTGCATATAAAACCAGGGGATTTTCCCCGGGCATCAGGGCGGCAAAATGCTTGTTCAGGGCATCGATCACGGCCCGTGCGCCCAGGTATGAGCCGCCAATACCGGTTACTACCACTATTTCGGAGATCGCTGCCAGGCTGTCGGCGGCCGTTTCCAGGGAATCCAGGAAATCATCGGTGATCTCTGCGGGCAGGTCGATCCAGCCCAGGAAATCATTGCCCTTGCCGGTTTTTTCCATCAGGGACTGAACATGCTCTTTGATCTCCTCCCGGAAGGAGAATACTTCTTTTTCATTAACAAAACCCTTTAGCGGGTCAATGTTTACACGGATATCACTCATAGTGCAGATAGCTTTGGAGTTGCTAAAGTAGAAATAATGGTTAAGATGGGGAGGTTGTTATATTGTTATATTGTTATATTGTTTCAGTGCCTGCCCCGAAACCTCGCGGGTTATATGGCTACATGGCTAATTGGTCAACGGTCAACGGCTAAGGGTAAACGGCTTTTCGTCTTTTCGTCTTTCCGTCCTTTTGTCATTTCGTCTTTCCGTCTTACAGTTAGGTTCAGGGTGCAAGGTGCAGGGTGCAGGGAGGTACGAGGTGCGGGGTACGAGGTNNGCCGATTTCTAAAATCACTTCAAATATCAGATATCCTTCTACGACATATTTGGCCGCAAACAAGACAAAATCATCATCCCACAAGGCCAGGAGCAAATACGAGTTGATGTTTCAAGCTATCCTGCCGGGGTGTATGTTGCATTACTTAAAAGTAAGGATGGAGTTATTGCCTGGGGGAAGTTTGTTAAATCCGGTAACCGGTAACCGAAATGGTTACATGGTTAAATGGCTACACGGTTACATGGCTAAATGGTTTCAGTGTTTCAGTGTTTCAGTGTTATAGGTTCGAGATACAGAGTCAGAAAACCACCTCACCCCCTGGCCCCCTCTCCTCAAGGAGAGGGGGAAAAGGGGGCCGGGGGATAAGGGGGTGAGGTGCGAGATCAATGGTTAACCAGATGGAAGTACTGAGTATTGAGTACTGAGATTTTATATCACTCTAAAGTCCAGAAGCCAGGAGCCAGAAGCCAGGAGCCAGGAACCAGTAGCTAGTAACCAGTACCCAGCAAAAAAAACAGCGCGGCTTTACCGGACCGCGCTGCTCAAACCAAAAACCAAATTCATGAAATAGATTTTTTGCACAATGTTTACTAACATGAAGTATGGTACGTAGAAATTGGATTAGCATCCGAAACAAAAGTATATCTAATTTCATGCCATAAGTGTTAACAACTGCTAATGAACGTTAAAAAAAGTTAAAGCAGCCTGCTGATCCGCCTCAAACCATAAATTTGTCAATGTGAATAAACGGGTGATCATATTCATTATCTTCCTGATGAGCCTGGCGGTTCTGGCCCTGGTAGGGGTGCAGGGTTACTGGGTGAAAAGTGCGATAAACCTGCGGCAGGCCAACTTTGTACGCTCGGTAAACGAGGCCGTCGACCGGGTGATCTTCCGCCTGGAAAAATCAGAACTGGCCGGCCGCCTGGAAGCCAGTATCGATTATTTCGAAGATACCCACCGCTATGTGCATCCCGATGATTCCCTCTACCTTGCGGTAAGCAGTGAATTCAACGGCATCGACAACCGGGATGAACTGGAAGATTTCTATTCGAAATACATCGAATCCGCCGAAAAGGAAACCCGGCAGTTGATCCGCGGAGGATTTCCCCTGATCGAAAGCCGGTTGTCGGAACGCCTGCTCGACTCCCTGCTCATGGACGAGCTCAATAAAAAAAGCATCACCGCCCGCTTCCAGTTCGGGGTGTTCAGCACCGACCGGGGGCAGATGGTCCTGAAAAGCAGTGGCAGCGATGCCAATCAATTGCTCGACCATGGCTATGCCTTCACCCTTTTCCCGGCCGACCTCATGGATGAACCGGATTACCTCATGCTGTACTTCCCCAATGAAAGGGGCTTTTTGATCGGGCAAATGGCCTGGTTGCTGGTGATCTCCTTTTCGCTGATCCTGCTGATCGTGTTTTCCTTCACCTATACGGTACTGACAATTTACCGGCAGAAAAAGATATCGGAGATGAAGAACGACTTCATCAATAACATGACCCATGAATTCAAAACCCCGATCTCAACCATTTCCCTGGCCTGTCAGGCCCTGAGCGACCAGGATGTGCATAAGTCGGAACAATTGTACGAATCCTATATCGGGGTGATCAGCGAGGAGAATGTCCGCCTGGGGGCCATGGCCGAAAAAATATTGCAATCGGCGGTGCTGGAAAAACGCCAGCTGGAAATGAAGAAGGAGTGGTTCAATCTTCATGATGTGATCCGCGATGTGGTGAACAAGATCGGCATACAGGTGCAGATCAAGGATGGTTGCATCGAAACGGACTTCCGGGCCGAGCCTTCCGAGATCCTGGCCGATAAGGTTCACATTACCAATGTGGTGAATAACCTGCTCGACAATGCCAATAAGTACACGCCCGTAAAACCCGATATCAGGGTGAGCACCCGAAATGTGAAGACCGGGATCATGATCTCCATCGAAGACAATGGCATCGGTATCAGCAAGAAGAACCAGAAGAAGATCTTTGAAAAACTCTACCGGGTCCCCATGGGGAATCTGCACGATTTCAAGGGTTTTGGCCTTGGACTGAGCTATGTGAAGGTGATCGTGGAATACCACAAGGGCAGTGTGCGCCTGGAAAGTGAACTGAAAAAGGGAACGAAATTTGACGTATTTTTACCTTACGAATCATAATCTGTTGCTATGGATAAGGAGAAAGTTAATGTATTGCTGGCTGAAGACGACCGTAACCTCGGTACCATACTGAAATCATACCTGGAGGCCAAGGGATACCCGGCCACCCTATGCGTAAACGGGGAAGAAGCATTCATGGAATACAAGAAAGGAGAATACCATTTTTGCATCCTGGATGTGATGATGCCG
>NPID01000202.1_pt7 | contig 11724 bp, 10 predicted proteins | sample 8637491 | NCBI WGS metagenome assembly NPID01 (sample SAMN07420843, study PRJNA396082) | bioreactor metagenome | isolation source: sample BA6 brine-fed electro-methanogenic bioreactor BA | place: Japan: Kochi | collected 2016-06-14 | reverse complement strand
CGTGAAAGCAGGGGCAGCTCAGTCTGTCCCCTATTATTCGCGGGCGATTACGATCACTGTACACACTGTACACCCCGGGCATGTAAATAGTACGTTGAAAACAACAAGAGCAATGTAGCGTATGTTTCGCGGCTGCGCTCGCGGGTCCGTAAAAAGTAGTCCGCATCCAAGCCACCTAATAGGTGAACTCCGTCGAGTCCTACCAGCCTCAATACGTTTCGCCTGTCCGACCTCGCTCTTCGATCATGGAGAGGTTAGACGTCACTCCTTGCACTCAACAAAAAAGTGACTCGTGAGTCGAGCATATTCCATTGCCCATACGGTCTCTGGGCCAAGGAACCCGTTTTTGCACCACCCGAGTTCTGCCAACACGTCCCCTGCATGCCGATGCATTCCTTCTCGTATTTTCTCATGCATCGGTATTTCCAACTCCAGTATTGCAGGGTACTTCTCCAGTCCGGGGTCGCCGTTGACAACAAAGTGAATCCGTTTTGGATCCGAGGTATCGCGATACACCTTGTTGTTTGCCCGCATCTCGGCATCCGCCAGGATTGGAGCACACCCGGTTTGAGCGGAGGACAGCGCCATCGCGAAAATGATTACGTTGTGATAGGTCACTGCCGATCCTCGCAGCTAAATGCGCAGCGAAAAGAGGTCGGTGATAAATGAGAACCTTTATAATTATCAGTTGTCACCGACCCCTTTTCGACCCCTTCACCGACCCCTATTCGACCCCTATTCGACCCCTATTCGACCCCTATTTGTTATACTAAGTTTTTATCATGGAATAGAAAGACCAAGATCTAACTGCTTCAATTCCATCCACCTCGAAAGTCATTAGCCCGGGACGTTAATCAAGCAAGCCATTCTCTCGGATACAAGGCAATACCCAAACTCTGTAGAAAAAGCTATTCATATGTAGACGCAGAGAAGATGGATCATTTTGGATGTGAGAATTGATTATCTTTGCGATATCACCGTTACTGTAATCTTTGGAGCATCTTAAGAGCGCGAAAGTTTTCTTTTCTGACCCTTCGAGCAGCGGGCTTGCATAATATCCATCAATTAAGCCAGCTATGTAAATAATTTGTTCGGAAAAATTCATTTCGCTATAACGGAGAACAGACACCATTCCATTTGGCACATTTACTGCCGCCGAACCCACAGAAGTGCTTGCGAGCCAAATATAAAATATTCCGATGTATTTCATATCGTAACCGCCTGATACAATTGAATAAATAGCCACCCACCCCGTATGGGGTGCATCGCAAGGCTTCTGTATATAGCGCTGTAATATACAGCACCCGAATCCTTCGATCTTGGTGGTAGCTATGGTAGCCCGTCTAATGATCGGGTTCACAATTACTGATAGTCCTTACGATTCTTTCACTTGACGCCCAACGCCTAGCTCACCCGACGAAAACCGCAACATTAAAAGCGAAAAAGGGGACGGAGGAAATTATTTGCATTTTCTCAACCCCCTTTTACTCAGCTAATTTGATTGTTAGGACTCATTGGTTTCTTCTCTAAACTCGATTCTGAGCGGAAGATCTGACATCGCATAATGAATAAACTGCTGGCCCAATCCCGTTAAATCATAACCCTCATTTTCATCGAAAGCAGAGACAGGTGGCTTTGAGCCACTGCCTTTAGGACGACGCTGTGGCGTTTTAGCAACAGGGTTGCCGTAATAGTCATATTCTCTGTGTTGACGAATAATACCACCGGTGCTGAGATCTCTAATCAACAGCTTATATAGATCTGCATCAGGTGAATCTTCACGCACCGGCCCTTTGCCTATCTTTCGCCAAATTTCGCCTCTAGTTATTCCTTCGCTATTATAGATAGCCGCAATAACTTGAAAATGCATTTCCGAATACCGGTTAATCCAGTCAATAAACATGCGAACGACATCATCGCTTGAAACCTTAGAGGCGGCAGCATTTGCAAGGATATTTCTTATATAGACACGCTTCTCATCGCTTTCCGCACCAGACCATTCACGAAATGTCTTCTTTACTAGCGATTGATATTCTTTGCTTTCAACTCGTTGTGCTATGGCTTCATCATGTAAATCTAGGCGAGCCATTATCTCAATGATTGTTTCTTCCTTTTCTTTAAGTTCGTCTTGAAGCATGCGCACCCAGTGCTCGAAGAATCGATTAACTTTCTCTTGTTCGCCTTCTGACCAGGCTCCAGCAATCGCAGACAAGACACCTCCAGCAAACGGAACCGCTCCACCTATCGCCTGGAGCGTACCCCGCGCGATCTTTGCAGATTTACTTCCTTCGGGAAGCTTAGGGTCTTCAGTGTTTTCTTCTTCGTCGCTCATGCCGATTCCTTCTTGCCCTAACGCTGTAAATCGCGTCGACTGGATTTGCCTTGTTATATGAATCAGTCTAATTTGATACTGCCTTTCATATTACTTAGCATTTCTTTTTCTGCCTTTTCTTGTTCAGCGCGCTGTTGCTCTTGGACTTGCTGCGCCTGAAGATATTCCTTATATTTTTGATTGGTTTCTTCGATAACCTTTTTCAGCTCAGGAAGATGGTGTTTCTCTAATTCTTCTGGAACGCAGCAGATCGTCAGACTCTTTCCCGAAACGGAAGCATTTCGTTTCATCATATAAAACTGCTGCTTCCACCTTGCATTAAAATAATCCGCCCATTCATATGGAGTAGAGCTAGATAATATCAATACGATGTCGTACAGGGCCTTATTCGGATCCGGCCTATGAGATGCCGCATCATCCATTCCCACTATCTTGATGTCTTGGAAAGTGCTCATTAGTTTCCTCTTTTCACATAACAGTGTATTAGGCCACATCCGGAGTATTGGCAATAGTCACGCTGCGGCCTATTGTGCGAATGACCGATGCGGTCTAGCATTCTGGAAGACGAGACCGACTCTGTGGCAAGGAAGCCACGAGGACGACATGGAGGTCTGCGATGTGCGATTCTTCCATAACTATCTGTCCTTCCTGCGGATGAACCTGCGGATGAACACCCCTGGCCCAGTTCTAACATTCCACCCCCCCTACTGATAAACCCTCCCCCCGTGCTTCAACCACCCCCCTTCATGCCGCCCGCCCGGGTCATGGTGGGTCCAGTGGATCACGCCGCCCTTGGAGTTCCACTCGTACTCCCCGTTGAACTCCACCGTGTCGCCCGTTCTGAGCCGGTCCACCCGGGGCGCCAGGTCGATGTTGTGGGCCACCAGGACGGTCTGGCCGCCGTCGAACCGGAGGATGAAGCGCTGGTGCCGGGAGCCTTCGTTGTCGTCGGGCAGGATCCTCGCCACCACGCCCCGCCCCTGGACCTGGATGCCGCTCTGCCGGTTGTCGTAGGCGGCCTGGAGGGTGCCATTCGCGCCCTGGCTCCATGAGGCCAGGTCCGGTAGGGAAAGGTCCCGCTCCTGGATGACGCCATAGGCCAGGGCCGCGGCCACGACCAGGAAAAGCAGCTTTTTCATGGCTTCGTTTCTTCTTGTCGTGTTCCGCGCCGGTCGCTTGATTCTTGCACGCGCCCCTGAATGCCTGCCGCAGCCACGGCATCCGCCCATCCGTATGGTCCCTGACTCCTGAATCTATCGGCCCTACTCCCGCCCGTCTGTAGGAGATTGCCCACTGTCGCCTAAGCCATTTCTCACACCCTTGCCCTGGCAACAGGACCGCAACCGCCTCTCAAGCCTTCATCCCGGAGCGCCTGCGCCCCTCCGCTATACTCCCCCGGAACAGACATCTCCGGACGGCAGCCTCCACAAGGAACCGGTTTCCATGCGCCCATTCGCCCTCTTCCGCCTCCTCGCCCTCCTCGCCCTGCTCGTCGCCCAGTCGGCCGCGGCCCGCCCGCTCGCTGTCGACGAGGTGCCCGAACCCCTGCGGCCCTGGACCGGCTGGGTGCTCTTCCCCCACGCGGACCGGGACTGCCCGGTGCGCTACAGCGAGCCGGTGCGGGAGTGCCTGTGGCCCTCGGCGCTGACGCTGGCGCTGGACGGGCGGGGCGGGACCTTCGAGCAGCGCTGGCGGGTGGACCGCGCCGGCTGGGTGCCCCTGCCGGGGGACGGCAAGCGCTGGCCCGTGGAGGTGACGGTGGACGGGGAGCCGGTGCTTCCACTGGCGCGCGAGGGCGCGCCCGCGGTGGAGCTGCAGCCGGGCGAGCACCGGGTCACCGGGGCCTTCCGCTGGGCGCGACTGCCGGAGCGGCTGGCCCTGCCCGCCGCCACCGGGCTGGTCTCCCTGAGCGTGGATGGCCAGGCGCGGCCGGAGCCGGTCATCGACGCCGAGGGGCGGCTGTGGCTGGGCGAGCGGGAGGGCGCGGCGCGGGAGCGGGCGCCGGAGGACAGCCTGCGGCTGGAGGTGTTCCGGCGCATCGTGGACGACCTGCCCCTGCAGGTGCGCACCCTGCTGGAGCTGGAGGTCTCGGGCGCGCCCCGGGAGATCCTGCTGCCCGCGCCCCTGCCCGCGGGCGCCATCCCGCTGGAGCTCTCCGCGCCCCTGCCGGCGCGGCTGGAGGAGGACGGGCGGCTGCGGCTGCAGGTGCGCCCGGGCCGCTGGCGGGTGGAGCTGACGGCCCGCTTCCCCGGCCCGGTGGAGTCCCTCGCCCTGGAGGCGCGCCCCGGGCCCTGGCCGGCGGAGGAGATCTGGGCCTTCGAGGCCCGGCCCGCCCTGCGGCTGGTGGAGCCCGGCGGGCTGCCCCAGGTGGACCCGCGCCAGACCCGGCTGCCCGACGACTGGCAGAACCTGCCCGCCTTCCGCGCCCGGCCCGGCGAGTCCCTCACCCTGCGGGTGGTGCGCCGCGGCGACCCCGACCCGGAGCCGGACAACCTGCGCCTCCAGCGTCGGCTGTGGCTCGACTTCGACGGCGGCGGCTACACCTTCTCCGACACCATCACCGGCACCATGACCCGCGGCTGGCGGCTGGAGGCCGACCCGGAGGTGAGCCTCGGGCGGGTGACCCTGAACGGCCAGCCCCGTTTCATCACCACCCTGCCGGGCGGCGAGCGCCGGGGGGTGGAGGTGCGCCGCGGGGAGATCCGGCTCAACGCCGACAGCCGCTACACGGCCAGCCGCGGCGACCTGCCCGCCGGCGGCTGGGGGCGGGCCTTCCAGCAGGTGGGGGCGACGCTCAACCTGCCGCCCGGCTGGCGGCTGCTGGCGGTGGGCGGGGTGGACAACGTGCCCGCCTCCTGGGTGCAGCGCTGGACCCTGCTGGATCTGTTCGTGGTGCTCATCGCCGCGGTGGCGGTGGCGCGCCTGTGGGGGTGGGGCTGGGGCGCGCTGGCGCTGGCCACCCTCGCCCTGCTCTGGCACGAGCCCGGCGCGCCGCGCTGGGTGTGGCTCTACCTGCTGGCCTCGGTGGCGCTGCTGCGGGTGCTGCCCCCGGGCCGCTTCCGCCGCTTCGCCCAGGCGCTGCGCGCCCTGGGCCTGCTGGCCCTGCTGGTGATCGGCCTGCCGTTCCTGGCGGACCAGGCGGTGAACGGCCTCTATCCCCAGCTCGAACGGCCCTGGCAGGGGGTGCCCTCCCCGGTCCTGATGGAGGAGCGGGGCGCCGGGCTGGTGGCCCCCTCCGCCCCTTCGGCCGCCATGGAGCAGTCCATCGACGCCCTGCAGGGCAAGGTGCTGGCGCGGAAGGCCGAGCGCCCGGCCGCCGCGGTCCAGACCCTGGACGAGGTGGACCCCGCCGCCGTCATCCAGACCGGCCCCGGGCTGCCCGAGTGGCAGTGGCGCGAGGTGTCCCTGGGCTGGAACGGCCCGGTGCCCGCCGACCAGCGCATCAGGCTGGTGCTGCTCCCGCCGCCGGTGAACCTGCTGCTCAACCTGCTGCGCATCGCCCTGGCGGGCCTGCTCGGCTGGCGCCTCGCCCTGTGGGCCCGCACCGGCCTGGGCCGGCCGCGCTTACGGGGCGGCGGCGCGCTCCTGCTGCTGCCGCTCGCGCTGGCCGCGGCGCTGGGCGTGACGCCCAGTGAGGCCCGGGCGGAGACGTTCCCGCCCCAGCCGCTGCTGGACACCCTGGAGCAGCGGCTGACGGCGCCGCCCGAGTGCCTGCCCGCCTGCGCCGACATCGACCGCATGGGCCTCACCGTGGACGGGGATGCCCTCGACGCCCGGCTCACGGTGCAGGCGGCGGTGGCGACCGCCATCCCCCTGCCGCTGGACGTGCGCCACGCCACGCCGGTGGCGGTGCTGCTGGACGACGCCCCCGCCGACCTGGCCCGCACCCCGGACGGGGCGCTGTGGGCGCGGCTCCCGGCGGGCCGCCACGAGCTGCTGCTGCGGGCGCGCCTGCCCGCCGGCCGGCAGGTGCAGCTGCCCCTGCCCCTGCCGCCCCACCGGGTGACGGTGGAGGCCCGCGGCTGGCAGGTGGAGGGGGTGGACGAGGACGGCGCGCCGGAGCGGCAGCTTGTCCTCACCCGGCTGCGGGAGGCGCAGGCGCCGGCCGCCGGACAGGCCCTCCAGCCCACCGCCCTGCCCCCCTTCGTGCGGGTGGAGCGCACCCTGCGGCTGGGGCTGCAGTGGTCGGTGGAGACCCGGGTGGTGCGCCTCTCGCCCGCCGGCGCGCCGGTGGCGCTGCGCATTCCCCTGCTGCCCGGCGAGTCGGTGGTCACCGAGGGCCTCACGGTCCGGGACGGCCACGCCCTGGTGAACCTCGCCCCCATGGAGCGCATCGCCGGCTGGTCCTCGCGGCTGGAGAAGGGCGACCGCCTCACCCTCACCGCGCCGGAGACCAGCGAGTGGGTGGAGCGCTGGCAGGCCGACATTGGCCCCACCTGGCACGCCGAGCTGGGCGGCATTCCGGTGATCCACCACCAGGACCCGTCCCGCCGCTGGCTGCCCGAGTGGCGCCCCTGGCCGGGCGAGTCGGCGACCCTCGCCGTCACCCGGCCGGAGGGGGTGGCGGGGCAGACCCTGACCATCGACCGTAGCGAACTCACCGTGACCCCCGGCAAGCGGGCCACCGACGCCGTCCTCGACCTGCGCCTGCGCAGCAGCCAGGGCGGGCGCCACGAGGTGCGCCTGCCGCCGGGTGCGGAGCTGCAGTCGGTGGCCGTCGACGGCCGCACCCAGCCCATCCGCCAGGAGGGCGACACGGTGGCCCTGCCGGTGGTGCCGGGCGAACAGCGCTACCGGCTGGCCTGGCGGCAGCCGGAGGGCGTCGAAAACCTCTGGCGCACCCCGGCCGTCGGGCTGGACATCCCCAGCACCAACGCCGGCATCGGGGCGCGGCTCGGCCAGGACCGCTGGGTGCTCTACACCGGAGGCCCGAGCCTCGGCCCGGCCGTGCTGTTCTGGGGGGTGCTGCTCATCGTCGTGCTGGCGGCGGCCGCGCTGGGCCGCACCCGCCCCCTCACCCCCCTGGGCACCCTGTCGTGGCTGCTGCTGGGCGTGGGGCTGAGCCAGGGCGGGGTCTGGTCGGCCCTGGTGGTGACAGGCTGGCTGTTCGCCCTCGGGCTGCGCGGGCGGATGCCCGCCGGAACCTCGAAGTGGCGCCACGACCTGGCGCAGATCGGGCTGGTGCTGCTCACCGTCGCCGCCCTGGCGGCGCTGTTCGGGGTGGTGCAGAAGGGGCTGCTGGGGCTGCCCGAGATGCAGGTGGCGGGCAACCAGTCCTCCGCCCACGACCTGCGCTGGTACCAGGACCTCGCCGGCGCCGAGCTGCCCCGGGCCACGGTCGTTTCGGCCCCGCTGCTGGTCTACCGGCTGCTGATGCTGGCCTGGGCCCTGTGGCTCGCCTTCGCCCTGGTGGGCTGGCTGCGCTGGGGCTGGGGCGCCTTCGCCAGCAACGGCCTGTGGCGGCGCCTGCGGCGCGAGCGGTAGGTGCGGATTCATCCGCACGGCCGTTGCGACGCCGGGCGACGGGGGCCGGGAACCCGGCGCCCTGCCCGGCCGGATGAATCCGGCCCTACGGGGGATTCGGGGAAGGGTGTCCGCCGAATTCCCCGCCCACCGCCGTAGGTGCGGATTCATCCGCACATGCAGGAGCCGACCGCGGGCTATGCGGACAACAGGCGCCCTGCCCGGCCGGATGAGTCCGGCCCTGGGGGTAGGTGGATTGACGACCGGCGACTGGCTGCCGGCTAGCGGAGACCTCTCCTCAGGTCACCTGGGTCGGCTTGTGGCGGTTGAGGATCTCCTTGATCTCCGCCGCGATGGCGGCGGACACCATCACCTTGACCTGCTTGTTGTTTTCGTCGACGAAGACCTTCTCCTGGTCGATGCCGGTGTTGACCAGGTCGTCCCCGGCATTCCGGGCCTGGCCGACGGACTCGAACGTACCCGTAATGGTCACGGTCATTTCGTGTTCCCCTTGTGTGCCGGCGCGGCAGCTACGCCTGTCTGGTGCGATTCCCTACCTGAACGCCCACACATCCTTTGTGCCTTCCCAAACGAATAGAGCATGCCCCCGGGTACGTCAAACGGTCGAATGGGCCCGGTTGCGCTTCCCGGCACCGCGGACGGACCGGCCGCTCAGTCCCATCCGGCGAGGGCGGCCGCGACCCGATCCGCGTGGCGCTCGACCCGCGCGGGCTCCAGCCGCTCGCTGCGGTAGAACGACAGCATCCCGAACCGGGCGCGGGGAGCGCAGGTGCCGAGGATCGCGGTCCTGAGGACGCGCCTGACCGGCCGGCGCAGCAGCAGCCGGTCCACCCACCAGGGCGACCCGAGGGAGGTGACGGCGAGCACCCGGCGCAGGCCGTGCAGGCGGGGCCGGATGGGGCCGAGATCACTGGCGTGGTCGTAGGCGATGCCCGGCCCCCAGGCCCGGTCGAACCAGCCCTTGAGCACGGCGGGGAAGCCGAACCACCAGGTGGGAAAGCAGAGCACCAGACCCTCCGCCGCCAGGAGGCGGTCGGCCTCGGCGCGCACGGCCGCGGCGTCGTAGCGCGGCTGGTAGTAGCTCGCCCGCTCCGCGGCGGTGAGGGCCGCGCCGAAGCCGTCGGCGCAGAGGTCCTCCACCACCACCTCGTGGCCGGCGTCGCGCAGCGTGGCGACGGCCCGCGCGGCCAGGGTGTGGCAGAGGCTCCCGCCCAGGGGATGGGCGATGACGACGAGGCATTTCATGATCGGCAGGCGCCCCCTTCGCGCAGGCGGGTCAAGGTAGCGGAGCGCCGTCCCCGGCGCCCGCGCCACACTCCGGTTCCGGGCGGGACTGCCGGATCGCCCGCAACAGATCGTCGGCCGCCGCCCGGGCGCGCGGCGCGCTCGCCAGCCGCCCCCCATCGATGACGGCCCGGACAGTCGCGCGGGAGAAGACCTCGCCGCCGGCGAGCACCGTCAGCTCCCGCCCCCGGACGCGCCCGGTCAGCTCCGCGAAGGCCAGTGCCGCCGGCTCCGTCAGCCGGACATGGACCACGAAGCCCGCCGCTTCCCCGGCCAGCGCGGCCTGCGCCACGTTGCCCCGGCAGAGGCGGAAGACCGGGTCCGCGGCCGTCACCCCCGGCAGGGCGAGCATGAACAGCGCGAACCCCATCAACCGTCCCACTGGGCCTGCCCTCCTCCGTTCGCGCGCCTCCGCGTCACCGGCCCGGGGGCCCATGCCACCGGTTCCCGGCCGTCTGCGGGCGATCGGCCGCCATCCCGCCCGCCGTCAAACAATAAAGGCGGGACGGCCCCGGTGCGCATACGCCAGGGCCGTCCCGCCTCACTCAACAGTGAATCGTGTCGCAGGCGCTCAATTGTAGCGCGGCGGATCGTAGGCGCGCTGCTCCTGGCCCTCCACGATGGGCTTCAGGTAGATCTCCACGCGGCGGTTGAGCTGACGGCCCGCCTCGGTGGCGTTGGTGTCGCGCGGCTCGCTCTCGCCGCGGCCCTCGTAGCGCACGCGGGAGGGATCCACGCCGCGGCTCTGCAGGTAGTTGGCCACGCTGCTGGCGCGGCGCTCGGAGAGGCGCTGGTTGTACTCGGCCGAGCCGGTGCTGTCGGTGTGGCCCACCACGTGCACCACGGTGCGGTCGTACTTGCGGAGGACATCCGCCAGCTTGTCCAGGGTGGACCGGAAGGCGGGCTTGATCCGGTCGCTGTCGTAGTCGAAGGAGACCTCGCTGTCGAGGGTCAGCTTGAGGGTGTCATCCCGCAGCCGCTGCATCTCGATGTCGTTCTGGGCGACAGTCTGGCGCAACTCCGCCTGCTGCTTGTCCATGTAGTTGCCCACCAGGCCGCCCGCCAGCGCGCCCACCGCCGCGCCCACGAGGGCGCCGGAGCCGCTGTCGAGCTGGTGGCCGACCACCGCCCCGGCCACGGCGCCGATGGCGGCACCGGCCTTGGTGCGCTGGTAGGGATCGTCCGCGGCGCAGCCGGCGAGGGCGACGCCGACGGCCACTGCAAGTGCCAGTTTCCGCATGTTCATAATCCTCCGTTCTGCAGGTGGCCGGTTCGGACCGGCACCCGGGGGGGTTCCTTCCTCATTCTAGACCCTCGCCACGAATTTTTATGGTCGTGGCATCGGTCCGGATACATTACGACAAGGCCCTTGCCGGAACCACCCCGGTGTGGCTCCGGCCAGTGCCCCATCGCCCCGGGGGAGGGCCTCCCACAGGCTCCGGTCGGGCCAGGGGGGGGTGCGGATGAATCCGCACCTACGGGAGGGGCGCCCCCGCCGCGACGAGTCCGGCAGGGCGGCGCGGGGCGCTCACGCCAGGCCAACTCCCAGCAGGCGGCCGATGAGGTAGGTGGTGAGCCCGGCGCCGCCGCCGATGAGCAGCATGCGCAGGCCGCCGAGCACGGCGTTGCGGCCGGTGAACAGGCTCAGGGCCGCGCCCACGCCGAGCAGGCTGAGACCGGTGAGGAGCGCCGCGGCCACCACGCCGCGCCCCGCCCCCAGCCCGAACAGGAAGGGCAGCAGCGGGATCAGCGCCCCGCCGGTGAAGGAGAGGAAGGAGAACAGGGCCGCGCCCCAGGGCGAGCCGAGGTCGTCGGGGTTGAGCCCCAGCTCCTCCCGGGCCAGCACGTCCAGGGCGTGCTCCGGGTCCCGCATCATGGCGCCGGTGACCCGGCGCGCCGCTTCGATGTCCATGCCGCGGGCGGCGTAGATGAGGGCCAGCTCCTCGGCCTCCTCCTCCGGGTACTCGGCCAGCTCCTCGCGCTCCAGGCCGATCTGGTACTCGAACATCTCCCGCTGGGAGCGCACCGAGATGTACTCCCCGGCGGCCATGGAGAGCGCGCCGGCGAGCAGCCCCGCCACCCCGGTGGTGATGATGAAGGCCACCTCGCTGCCGGCGCCGGCCACGCCCATGATGAGGGCGGCGTTGGAGACCAGGCCGTCGTTGACGCCGAACACCGCCGCGCGCAGGTTGCCGCCGCCGCGGCCCTGGTGGCGCTCGCCCACCTCCTCCACCGACTGGGGCATCGGGTGGTGGCGGGGCGCGCCCGGGGCCAGGTAGACGGACATCCCGCGCACCTTCATGGCCGCCAGCACCGGCCGCATCCGGCGCGGCCCGAGGCGGCGCACCAGCCGCGCCACCAGCCGCGCCCGGGCGGTGGGCCGGAACCGCGGCGTCTCCGCCCCCGCCTCGGCCAGCTTCGCCGCCCAGGTCTGCGCCTGCCCGTCGGCCGCCTGCGCCAGGTCGGTGAACAGGCGGCTGCGGACGGGGTCCGGCTCGCAGGCGGCCACCACCCGGTAGAGCCAGGCGGATTGCTTCTCCTCGAACCAGCTTTCGGTGAACGACATGGCGCGGCTCCGGCCGATGGTTATTGCTTCAGGCTGGCAGCCTGTCGGACTTGAGCGA
>NPID01016031.1_pt1 | contig 11742 bp, 11 predicted proteins | sample 8637491 | NCBI WGS metagenome assembly NPID01 (sample SAMN07420843, study PRJNA396082) | bioreactor metagenome | isolation source: sample BA6 brine-fed electro-methanogenic bioreactor BA | place: Japan: Kochi | collected 2016-06-14 | reverse complement strand
GCAAAGATGGCAGCAGCTTTCCCGTTAACCTTACAATTCTGCCTGTTTTAAATGCACAAGGCCAGATATTGGCTTATGCCGAAATAGGAGTTGATCTCTCAACTTTCAGTAATGGCAAAAACAAGCTGGTAATTGATGAAAAAAGCATGACTACCATTATTGAGTCTGCAGTTGATGGTATTGTGATTATTGACCAGAAAGGTATTATTCTCGGCTTTAATAAAGCGGCTGAAAAAATGTTTTGCATTTCTGCTTCACAGGCCATCGGCAAAAATGTAAGTATCCTGATGCCTGAGCCACATAGAAGCAAACATGACGGTTATATTGAACGTTATTTGCAGACGGGTGTTCCCCATATCGTTGGCATTGGTAGAAAGGTCGATGCTTTGCGGGCCAACGGCGATCTTTTTCCGATAGACCTTGCTGTGGGCGAAGTTAATCTTGATGCCGGGAAAATTTTTACCGGCTTCGTCAGAGATTTAAGCGAAAATCAGCGTCTCGAAAGGGAACGCGACAGCTTTTTTGAAATGTCACTTGATCTTTTTTGCATTCTTGATCTTGAAGGTCGAATAAAAAGTGCTAATCCTAGATGGCTCGAATTGCTGGGCTATACTCCAGAGGCGATTCAGCGACGACAGCTAACAGAGTTTTTGCACCCTGAAGATAAACAGGAGCAGGCTGATCTGATCAATGAAATTTTAACATCTCCCAAGCTGGCCGGCAAAAACTTTCGCTTTAAAGCCCAAAATGGAGCATATCGCTGGATACTATGGAATAGCACTCTAGATAACAGAAATAAATCAGTCTACGGCGTAGCTCGTGATATAACCGAGCAGAAAAGAATTCTTGAAGAGCTTGAGNNCCAAAAATGAGGCTGAAATGCTTAGCGACGCTCGCGGTATGTTTATTGCCAAAATGAGCCATGAGCTAAGAACTCCGTTAAATTCAATTATCGGCTTTTCGGGAATATTGCAAAAGAATCTGTCAGGCCATTTTTCGCAAAAAGACCTTTTGTATCTTAAAAGAATTAGAAAGAATGGTAGCGCTTTATTACAGCTGATTAATGCAATTCTTGAGTTTGCCAAAACCGAGTCAGGCTTTCAGCAGGTGCATGTTGAAGAGGTTAATCTGACTGAGCTTGTTCATGAAATTGTTGATCTTATGCAGGTCACACTACAGGAAAAAAAGATCAGGGTAATTCTTGATTTTCCTTTTAAGTCAATCTTTCTAGATACTGATCAGGTAAAATTAAGACAAATTATTCAGAATTTATTTGATAACGCGGTAAAATTTTCCGAAGACAGCACCATAAAGATAGAACTTGAAGCAAACCCCAAAAGCCTGAGACCGATTCGTCTTCATGTTATTGATTCCGGACCAGGAATATCACAAAAGCACCTGGTAAGAATCTTTNNGCGATAATTCAGTAACCAGAAGATATGGCGGAGCGGGACTGGGGTTGGCAATAGCCAAATCTTTTGCAGATCTACTGGGGTTTGATATCGAAGTAGAAAGTGCCCCAGGTCGGGGCTCGTGCTTTTCTATTATTTTTTCACCGGCAAGTGAGGGCAAATGAGTAAACACGTAGAAAGAAAAATGAATTTACTGGTCGTTGATGATGCGCCCGATAACCTTCTTTTGCTGGAGGCTATTCTTGAAACTGAAGGATTTAATAGTATAACTCTGGCTTCATCTGCAGTTGAAGCTTATCAGAAACTTGAAGAAGCAAAAGGAGCCCTGGCTATTGATCTGATTCTTATGGATATAATGATGCCGGAAGTAAGCGGTATTGAAGCAATAAGAGAGATCAGGAGCCGCCCGGCTTATCAGGACATTCCTATTCTGGTGGTAAGTGCCAGATCAGAAACTAACGCTCTGGTAGAAGCTTTCGCGGCCGGTGCAGTTGACTATTTGACCAAACCCATTAACGAACTCGAGTTAATTGCCAGAATCAGATCAATGCTGCGTCTTAAATCAGAGACAGATCATCGTAAATTTCATGAGCAGGAACTGGAAGAGCTTGCTGTAGAGCTTGAGCAGAAAAATACTGAACTGCAAAGAGTTCTGGATGAGCTTAATAGTGATCTTGAGGCAGCTGGAAAGATGCAGCATAGTTTATTGCCTGACCCCGGTATAAAACTTCCCGGCTTTAACTGTGGCTGGTATTTTGAACCATGCAAGAACATTGGCGGGGATTTACTGAATATTGTTTCTGTCAGTCCTGATGAAACTCTCTTTTTTCTTATGGATGTTTCAGGACACGGCATACAATCAGCAATGCTTGCCGTAAGTGTGCATCGCATGCTTTCAGCCTGGGGCGGCAGAAACAGTATAATTCGTAATCTTGATGGTAGCATTAAGCCGGCCGATGAGGTGGTAAGCGAGCTTAACCGTGAGTTTTTGATTCAAAAAAATAATTTCCAGTATTTTACCATGATTTATGGGCGACTCGATGCAAAAAGTAATAGTGTTACTTATTGTCGCGCCGGGCATACCCCGATTATCATTCAAAAACCGAACGGGGAAATTACAGCAATTGAGGATGGCAATGTGCCGGTGGGTTTAACTGAAGATAGTTCTTATAACGAATTTAAACAGCAGTTACAACCTGGCGATCGGATAATTCTTTTTTCTGACGGTCTGACCGAGGCACGAAAAGGTAAGGAGTTTTTCGGCGATGAACGCTTTTTCGATTTAATTCGCAAAAGCAGAGATAAGTCTGTCAAGAATGCTATTAAATTCATAACTGCAGAAGTTAAAGCCTGGCTTGGTTCAGTTGCGCCGACAGACGACATAAGTCTTATGATTTTTGAAGCCACACCAGACAGTTAAAAAACTANNCCTTTCGTGCTTCTTCAAGTAATTCAGGAGTGTTAATATTTTTTCTTACCCATATATCATTGCTCTCAATGTGCTGTATGCGCTCAGGCAGCAGCTGTAAGATTTTTCGAGCTCCTTCGTTTTCTGGAATTTCAAAAAATAACCCGGTTAAATCGGCCGGGAAAATAGAGGGATGTCCCCGGCGGAAATTTATAGAAGGAACAATAATATTACTGGAATTTTGAGCAAAAGCCTGACAAAGATTCAGAACTGTTTCTTGACTGATCATGGGGTGATCAACTGGCCAAAGCATAATGGCGTTTGCGGCAGGTTTAAAATTTAGTGCCAGCTTTATTGAGCTTAAAGGCCCTCTTTCGGGGATAGAATTAACTATCCATTGTCCGCCTGAGTTTTCTACCAGCTCCTGGCTTTGTTTATCATCAGCCTGGCCGACAAAAAGCATTTGCGAAATATATTTCTTGTTGTCTGTTAGCTTTTCTATTATCATTTCAAGAAAGCTTTTTTGTCCAATAATGACGTGCTGCTTTGGTTGGCCCATGCGGGTCGAAAAACCTGCCAGAAAACATATTGAAGTGATCATAGTTTTTCTTTCTAATCTGTAGCGTTTAATATTAATTGGCTGTCGCCCTGACATATTCTTCAGGCTTTTTAGCAGCAGCTTTTATTTTAGTATAAAATACAGATAACTCTTTTATTATGCAAATCGAGTTGTATTTGTCGGTAAAAATTTGCTATATCTTTGAGTAAAGAAGCTAAGGAGAATTGTTTTATGTCTGATCTTAAAGCTATCATTCCAAAAGAAGCCAAAGCCCTTTATGAGTTGAATGTTAATGAAGAGATAGTCACGAATATTATTATTAAAGAACTTTATGTGCATGGCAAAGAAACACCCAGAAAGCTGGGTAAAAATTTAAAGATAGATTCCGAAATTGTTCAGCAGATAATTTCGGATTTAAAAAAAGGCGAAATTGTTGGCATGGTTGGCGGCAGTGGCATGGGAACAGATTATCAATATGGTTTGTACCCCAAAGGAACCGAACGCGCCAAAAACATTCTTGAGCGCGATAAATACCTGGGCCCGGCCCCGGTCAGCTTTGATGAGTATATTAGAGTTACCAAAGCCGTTCTCGAAGAAAGTAAAAAAAACTTCTCTATAAACCAACGATTAATGAAGGAAAAATTCTCTCATCATCTTGGTTACAAAGACGTGCTTTTTCAGATCGGCCAGGCGGTTTGCGCACGCAAACCTGCTTTTGTATACGGTTTCCCCGGCAACGGTAAAACCTTCCTTTGTAGTTCAGTGGTAAAGCTTTTGCCGCCAATGGTGGTTCCGTATGCTGTAGAAGTCAGTAATCAGCTGGTAAGAATATTTGACCCAAGCTGTCACCGTCCTATTGAAGATTTTGACATGGATGGACTTGATCAGCGCTGGGTTCCGATTCATCCGCCATTGATTACTGCCGGCGGTGAATTGACTCTTGAAGATCTTGAAGTAAAATATAATAGTAAATTTGGCTGTTTCGATGCTCCCCCTCAGGTTAAGGCAACTGGTGGCGTTTTGCTCATCGATGACCTTGGCAGGCAAAGATGCGAAGTAGAAGAAATATTTAACCGCTTTATTATTCCTCTTGAAAACAAAGTTGATTATCTTGTTCTGGGTGGCCAGCGCATGGAAGTGCCGACCGACGAAATAGTGCTGTTTAGTACTAACCTTGATCCGATGAAAATCGTTGATGATGCATTTTTAAGAAGGTTGCCCTATAAAATTAATGTTAGAAATCCTACCGTTGAAGAATACTCTGAAATCTGGAAGGCTCTATGCACCAGTCTGGGTCTAACTTATAACGAAGAAAATATTAAGCATATTCTGACTCTTTATAAAAAAGACAAGCGCGGTTTAAGAGCTGTTCATCCGCGTGATATTCTTAATATTGTCAGAGACAGAAAAAGATATCTCGAAGATACAGAAATTGATATAAGCCAGGAAGAAATTCAGCAGGCTTATGACATATATTTTGTCAGTGATCTGACCCTGGTTGAAACAATAGAATAATCTCTTTTATGAATTTGCGGCAGGTAAGAAAATTTGCTTCCTGCCGCAGTTTTATATTATTGGGGAGCTAATTTGAACTGGCTATTTTATTTGCAGGCCTGCGTTTCAGGAATTTTAGCAGCTTTCTTTGCATGGCTGCTCACCCCTGATGGTAACCCATGGAACCTGTTGGAAAACTTTCAGATTAGTTTGCTGGCTAATGGTATTTTTACCGGTCTTTTTATTGGCTTTGTTTCTGCCTTGCCCGTTTTACAAAATGAGAACAGGCTCGTTAAGGCTGTTGGCTATTGGATATCTGCAACTTCTGTCGGGTTGGCAATAAACATGCTCGCTGCAGTTATTTTTACCATAACAGGCGAAGTTCTTGTTGAGCATATGCTGGTCAGCAAAAGCCTGCTGCGTTTTTTCTGGTGGGTTTTTCTGGCAGTTGGCATGTCTTTATCCTTTGGTATCTTGCATCATAGTTTCAAAATTGTTTGCCGTTCTCTTATGGGTCTTACTCCTGCTTTTATTTTTGCCGGAACTCTGCTTGACAGGTTCTTTATTGTAGAAGAGCAATGGTTTCTTTCTTTTCTGTTTGTCGGCCTTGTTTGTGGTTCATGTTTTACAATTGTCTGGGACCTATTGAAAGAAACATGGTTAGACGAAGATCAGAGTAAGCTTTTTGTGCGACGCTATTATATCGATAGCCCGGAATTTATTTTTGGCGGCTTGAATGAGTGTGACTTAAGCATTGACGGCTTACCCGAGAACGCTTTTTCAATAATTGAAAAAGAAGGTATTCATTATCTTGAGGTTTTGGACGATACACAATTAATTCAAATTAATAATAGCAGATTTAGATATAGAACTTTAATAGATGGGGATATTATAAAAACAGGCGATAGAAGCTTTGTTTATCACTCAAAACTTGCAAGAACACGCGACGTTTTGCCTGAAGCCGTCGCCTGATGAGGTATATTATGAATGTAGAACTGTCTTATGATGGAAAAACAGGAATACTTAAAGTCATTGGAACGCTTAGTTTCACTTCTTTGAAAGAATTTGAACAGCAGATTGCCAATCTTGACTTTTCAGGCCTGACTAAAGTTATTTTAGATTTGCAGGATCTTGAACATACCGATAGCTCAGGTGTCTCTGGCATAATTCATCTGCATAAAATTCTTTCCGTTCTTGGTATCCCTTTAAAGGTAGGAAAAATAAGCAGTCGCGTAGATCGACTGTTTGAACAGATGAGATTGTTTGAGATTATTCCAAAAGCTGAGGCTTAAAGAGAGCTGTTAAAGTTCTCAACCGGCTCTGGTCGCTCTTCTTCTCTTACCAGTGCAATTATCCATTCCAGACATTCAACGGTTATTATAAGACCTTTAGTTACACCAAGACGCAGACCACCTTTTTTGCTAACTGTTATTGTCATTGAGCCCAAAGGAGTGGTCACTACTCCAGATACTGAATCAATTCCGTGGTTGCGCGGATCAATTATATTATAATCCGTATAGCTTTCAATGTGGCCGGCCAGGCGAGCTCGGCGAATTTCTTTTTCTTTGGGGTTGGTGACCACAATAGATTTAATTTTCGACATTCTTTCCTGTAGCTGACTTAACTGGTTGAATTCAAATTCAATCAGCGAAACTTCGCTGCCGGTAAGGCCAGATAAGGCCATGGCCAACCCCTTTGCCGGGCCTGGTTTTCCCATGGTGAAAATAAGCTTGCCGGTTGCGATAAATTCACAGCTCTCAATGCGTTTAAAAAGTGTGCGGGTGGTGTTGCCATCAATTAAATGCTCTACTTCAAAGGGAATAATTCCAGAATAATAGCCGCGAATTATTGTTCCATCTGTGTCGCAATCATGAAAGCCCGGGGTCTCGTTCTCAATGTCAAATTGCTCCCCTTCTTTCATTATACGTTCGAATATTGCTGCCGGGTCTTCTATGTTGGCACTCCAGCACTTTAAAGAAATGGAAGAGCCGGAAATTTCTAATTCATTAATTGGCATGACATTTTCCTCCGCAATTTCAGCATTTTGCTATTTTAATTGAGTACGCTTCACAATACAACTTTTGCTGTCTGAGATTTACAATTAAAGTTGGCTGTGGTAGCCTTGCGGCAATTGTTATCAACGCGGAGAAGCTTAATGCCTGTTAAAAAAACTGCTTTTATTGTTACTTTTATGCTGCTTGCCTTTATGTTGTCGTCTCTGTATGCGCAAAACCCTGGCACCACCAGCGATCCACTTGTTTCAAAAAGCTATCTTGATCATTTTTTCCGTTTCAGGTCTCTGGTTATGCCGGCAGATTCTTCAGCAACGCCGGTTGCCGGTGCCATGCTTATTGTCAGGTCCGGCAAAATTGTTTTAACAGGACCAGCCGGCAAAGCTATTATAGACCTGACAAGTGGGCGGGAAATCCCGGTAGGAAGAGAATTGCCTCACAATCATCTGCTTATTATTCCTGACTCGGCGGGCTATATATTGAAGGCCCAAAACATGTCTCTGCTTCTTGCTGCATTTTTTAATGAAGAAGATAGCCTGGATTAATGTCTCATAAACAACAAAAAACTTATTTTCTGCTTTTTCTTCTGCCTTTTCTGCTGCCAGGCTTGCTGGTGGCAGCCTGGCGCTGTTTGTTTCGGTCAATTGCCGAGCAGAAAAATGTTTACGTTGAAACAGTAATTGACTTTGAAGAAATGCGTCAGCTTGCACGAGAAGAAGGCTGGGCCCTGAAAGACCTTTTTGCGGCAATGAAAAAGAATGGCGCAAGCTCTGTCGCGATTTCTGAAGATACTCTTTCTTCTTTACAGTCTGAAGGGCGTATTACGGTTCTGAGTGCCGACGAAATTCGCAAACTATCACTGGAAGATGGCTTAAAACAGGATGTGCCCGGTGCTGTTGCCGGTGCTTTGTGGGTGCACTCTGAAGAAGACGCTCTGCTTGATAGAATTGAGCAGTATTTAACCTGGAAACTTCCTGCCCATAAGCTAAACCGCCTGCATAGAAATTTTCTGCTGATTAATAAGTCAAACCTTGGATTCATGGAAAGAGTCGGCCTTGGTTTTTCACCGGCATATTTTTCCATGGCGGAAGATGCCGGGTTGGGCATGGTCTTAAGGGTTTTTAATTACCCTGGTCTTACGGCTTCATCAGCCGCCAGAATTATAAATTCTATTCCTTCGCCGGCAAGTGCTTCAGCCCTGCTGTTTGCCGAAGAAGAAGTGCTGGGTAACCGTGGCGATTTGCCGGGGGTAATTGATTTGTTTCAAAACAGATCTTATCGAATCGGCTGGATAGAATTTAATATTCAGGAAGGTATTGGTGCCTATTTGCGCCGGCTTTCAGACTCCAGGCCATTTGTCAGAGTGCATAGCATCAGTCGCAAAGAAATTGATCAGGTTTACAACGTGCCGCGTGCCGTAGCAAGATGGGTAACGGCCGTTAAAGATCGCTCTATTAAAATGCTTTATATTCGCTGTTTCTTTCAGGATGACAAAAAATATATTGCTGATCTTGCTGCTTATAATCTTGACTACCTTAAACAGATCGCCCATTCATTAAGAGCCGAGGGATTTGTGATTGCTGCTGATTATGAACAGCGGCTATATGAACCCAGACACATGATGGGAATATTGAGTGGGCCTGAAAGGGTAGCTATCGCCTTGTCTTTATTGCTGGGCTTTTTTCTGCTGATTAAAGTCAGCTTTATGCCGAATTTTCAGGCAAAATACTTCTTTTTTGCTCCTGTTATTGCCATAATTTGCCACTTTTTGTTTTCTGTAAAAGTTTTTAATGCTGTTTTTGGCCTGGCAGGTGCGCTTGGATATTCATCTTTGGGCATAATACTTGCCTTTAATTGGCTTAAAAGCAAAGAAAGAAGCTTTTTAAACAGTTTGTTGTTTTTTATAATTATGGTTATACCATCGCTGCTTGGTGGATTGCTGATTGCCGGGCTACACTCAGAGGTTGAGTATTTATTGAAGTTTTCCCAGTTTCGCGGCATTAAGTTGGCTTTTATTCTTCCAATTGTCTGGATTACCCTATGGTCTTTAAAAGAATTTGGAACCGGACTTTTGCAGTTGATTAACCGACCAATAACACCGGTCGGACTGCTGCTTGCCGGAACTCTAGGTATTGGCATTACGGCCTATCTGCTGCGCTCAGGAAATCTTGCCATTTTAAAACCTTCAGCGTTTGAGGATGCGATTCGAACTTTTCTGGAAAATACACTGATAGCAAGGCCACGCAATAAAGAGTTTCTAATTGGCTATCCTGCCGCTGCCCTTTTCGTCTTTTTCTATTTTCGCAACAAAATAGCACTATTGCCGGTTTTTGCTGTTTTTATGCAGATGGGGCAGGTGTCGGTATTAAATACGCTTTGTCACTTTCATTCTCCTTTGTCTTTGAGCTTGCTGCGCATTTTCAACGGATTTTGGGCCGGTTTGTTGGTAGCTGCTCTGGCTGTTGCTCTCGCTGCTTTATTGCTTGTTGTTTCGGCCTGTGGTCGCAAAAAAGAATCTTCGGTCTTGCTCGCCGGTTATCTGGGATTTGGAAATTTCGGTGATGAACTTCTTTGGCAAACCTGCTGCAAAAAACTGCTGCAGGCTGATAATAAAATCAGTATTTCGGTGCTGCTTAAAGAAGGGGCGCGGGTTCCCGATTATTTGTTAGAGAAAATAACTATAGTAAGTCGCAAAGACAAACTTGAAGTTCTTGAAAGCTTGTTTCAGACAAAGGCATTGATTTTTCCTGGTGGCGGAGTCTTGCAGGCATCTACAAGCTTTGCCAGTCTTGTTTATTACTTCAGTCTTATAATTCTGGCAAAGTGTGCAGGAGCAAAAGTTCTGTTGCCCGCTCAGGGTATAGGGCCATGGGGAGGGTATGAACACCGGTATCCGCGCTTCTTTAGATGGTTTGCCAAAACTTTGCATTCACTGGATTATCTGTCGGTCAGAGACTCCCATTCTCAAGAACTGGTCAAAGAAATGACCGGAGAGAGCGTCTTGGTGCAGGCTGATATGGCTTTTCTGGAAACTTCATTTTCCTGCGGAAAAGTTGAAGTTCCCCAGGATATTTTGCGGGTTGCGGTGATTCTCAGAAGTTCTGAAACAGAGACAAGGCGTTTGGTAGCTATTTTTACAGAGTTGTCCCGCGAAGTTGAAAACCTGCATTTGATTCCGGTTGCTTTGCAGCCCGAAGACGAAAAGGTCTGGCACGAGTCAGGCTGGGAAAATGGCGTTCGGGTATATGATGCAGGAGCGCCAGATAAGATATTTGCCAATATTGATCTGGTTGTTTCAATGCGCCTGCATGGTTGCGTTGTTGCAACAGCCAAGGCTATTCCGTGGCTCGGCATCGCTTACGATCCAAAAGTTAGCAGTTTTGCCGATGCCTTGCACTGGAAATTCTGTTACCAGCCAGATAAAATTGACCGCCGTTTAATTGAAGAAAAACTCAATGTCTTTGCAGTCAAAAAGATTGAATACTCGCAGAAGTTGGCTCGTAAGGCTAATGATATGGCCCGCAAAGCTTCTGCTGACTTTAATCAGATGCTCGATGTGCTTCTTTAGACCTGGCTTTTACCGTATCTATAGCCAAAGCTGAAAATAAAAAAAGGCTGTTTTATAAGCAAATGCTTATAAAACAGCCTTTTTATTCTACTTAGTAACGATAATGGTCCGGTTTGTAGGGACCTTCTTTTGGAATGCCAATATAAGCAGCCTGCTCATCAGTTAAAGTAGTGAGTTTTACGCCAATTTTTTCCAGGTGTAATCTGGCAACTTCTTCGTCAAGCTGTTTTGGTAGAGTGTAAACGCCAACTTCTTTGGGGTTGGTCCAAAGCTCGATCTGGGCCAGAGTCTGATTAGAAAAAGAGTTGCTCATTACGAAGCTTGGATGACCAGTAGCACAGCCAAGGTTTACCAGTCGGCCTTCGGCCAGCACATAAATGCTGTGACCATCTTTATAAGTGTAACGGTCAACCTGGGGCTTAATGTTGGTATGCTTAACTTCAGGCCAGCTTTCTATTTTAGACATCTGAATTTCATTGTCGAAATGTCCGATGTTGCAGACAATTGCCTGATCTTTCATTTTGGCGCAGTGTTCAGCAGTAATAACATCTTTGTTGCCGGTAGTGGTTACATAAATATCTGCCTGGCCCAGAGTGTCTTCAACTGTTTTTACTTCAAAACCTTCCATGGCGGCCTGCAATGCACAGATCGGGTCAATCTCGGTTACTATAACGCGGGCACCAAAATTGCGCAGACTCTGTGCACAACCCTTGCCGACATCACCATAACCGCATATAACTGCAACTTTTCCGGCTACCATAACATCTGTTGCTCTTTTAATGCCATCGGCAAGACTTTCACGGCAACCATAGAGGTTGTCAAATTTAGACTTGGTGACTGAATCGTTAACGTTGATTGCCGGGAATAAAAGAGATTTGTTTTCCATCATTTTATAAAGACGATGAACGCCCGTAGTTGTTTCTTCACTAACGCCTTTGATTCTTTCGGCAATCTTACTCCATTTTTGTGGCTCAGATTGCAAGGTTTCCTTCAGAATCTTTATAAGCTCTTTTTCGTCGTCGCCTTCTGGCGTGGCGTCAAGAACACTGGCATCTTTTTCAGCACTATGACCCATGTGAATCATTAGAGTTGCATCGCCGCCATCGTCTACGATAAGATCAGGACCCTGACCATCTGGCCAGATAAGGGCTTCTTTTGTACACCACCAATATTCCTTAAGGGTTTCGCCTTTCCAGGCAAAAACGGGCACGCCCGTGGCCGCGATGGCGGCGGCGGCGTGGTCCTGAGTCGAGTAGATATTGCAGCTGGCCCAGCGCACCTCGGCGCCC
>NPID01000568.1_pt1 | contig 11746 bp, 9 predicted proteins | sample 8637491 | NCBI WGS metagenome assembly NPID01 (sample SAMN07420843, study PRJNA396082) | bioreactor metagenome | isolation source: sample BA6 brine-fed electro-methanogenic bioreactor BA | place: Japan: Kochi | collected 2016-06-14 | reverse complement strand
AATTCGAGAGTCAGGGAGTCAGAGAGTACCAGAATACCGGAGTACCAGAGTACCAGACTGGGACTATGGGAGTTTGCGACTGTGAGACTGTAAGACTATAGGACTTTATGACTGTGAGACCCTGAAACCCTGAAACCCTGAAACCATAAAACCATAAAACCATGAAACCATGAAACACTGAAACACTGAAACTATAAACCAAAGCACCCCCGGAATACGGAGGTGCAAAGGTTAAATAAAGAAATATCGAATCCGCTTACTTTTGCTTAATGACCGCCTGTGCTGCTGCCAGCCTGGCGATGGGCACACGGTAAGGTGAACAGCTCACATAATTGAATCCAAGCGTATTGCAGAATTCAACGGATGAAGGTTCTCCGCCGTGTTCCCCACAAATACCGATTTTGATATCGGGGCGGGTCTGACGTCCTTTTTTGGTGGCCATCTCTACCAATTGGCCAACGCCGGTCTGGTCGAGCACCTGGAAGGGATCATCTTTCAGGATGCCTTTTTCGAGGTATACGGGGAGGAATTTTCCGGCATCATCCCTGGAATAACCAAAGGTCATCTGGGTGAGGTCGTTGGTACCGAAGCTGAAGAATTCCGCTGATTCGGCAATTTCATCAGCCGTAAGGGCAGCCCTGGGTACCTCGATCATGGTTCCGACGAGGTAGTCGATGCGTTCACCGCGTTCTTCGAACACCTTTTCGGCGGTATTGCGAACCAGATCTTCCTGCATTTTCATCTCTTTCAGGGTCCCGGTGAGGGGGATCATGATCTCCGGCCTGGCAGTTACGCCCCTGGCTTTGAGGTTAAGTGCAGCTTCGATAATGGCCCTGGCCTGCATTTCCGAGATCTCGGGATAGGTGTTGCCCAGGCGGCAGCCACGGTGTCCGAGCATGGGGTTGAATTCGGCCAGGTCTTCAACCTTATGCTTCACTTCTTCCACGCTGATGCCCATTTCATCGGCCATCTCTTTCTGGTTTTCCTCTTCGTGTGGCACGAACTCGTGCAGGGGAGGATCGAGCAGGCGGACGGTGACCGGCAGATCGTGCATGGCTTCGAAGATGCCTTCGAAATCTTCTCGCTGGATCGGCAGGAGTTTTTCAAGGCCTTTGCGGCGTCCGGCTTCGTCGGCGGCCAGGATCATTTCGCGCATGGCTTTGATGCGGTCGCCTTCAAAGAACATATGCTCGGTACGGCAAAGCCCGATGCCCTGTGCACCGAAATTGCGGGCCACCTGGCTGTCGTGCGGGGTGTCGGCATTGGTGCGGACCAGCATCCTTGCATGTTTGTCGGCCAGGTCCATCAGCTTGCCAAAATTACCGCTGAGTTCCGGGTCGATGGTGGAGATCTTGCCATCATAAACTTCGCCGGTGGAGCCGTTCAGGGAGATCCAGTCTCCTTCATTATAGGTCTTGCCGTCCACTTTCATGGTGCGGGCTTTATAGTCGATCTTCACCGTTCCGGCACCCGAAACACAGCATTTGCCCATTCCGCGGGCAACAACGGCTGCGTGCGAGGTCATCCCGCCGCGGGCGGTCAGGATACCTTGTGCGGTGTTCATGCCTTTGAGGTCTTCCGGTGAGGTTTCAACACGCACGAGGATCACTTCTTTACCCTGCGCTGCCCATTCTTCGGCATCGTCGGCGTGGTAAACGATCTGTCCGGTGGCAGCGCCGGGTGAGGCGGGGAGGCCTTTGGCGACCACTTCGGCTGCTTTTATGGCATCCTGGTCGAAGACCGGGTGCAGCAGTTCGTCGAGTTTGTTGGGTTCGTTGCGCAGGAGGGCAGTTTCTTCATCGATCTTACCCTGTTCAAGCATTTCCATGGAAATGCGAACCATGGCAGCTCCGGTGCGTTTCCCGTTACGGGTTTGCAGCAGCCAGAGGCGTCCGTCCTGGATGGTGAACTCCAGGTCTTGCATGTCGGAATAATGGTCTTCCAGTTTCTGCTGGATATCGTCCAGTTCTTTGTAGAGTTCCGGCATCACCTCTTCCAGTGAGGGATAGTTTGCCGCGCGATCTTCTTCGCTGATATTGGCCAGCTTGGCCCAGCGCTGCGATCCTTCTTTGGTGATCTGCTGGGGGGTACGGATCCCGGCAACCACATCTTCGCCCTGGGCGTTGATGAGGTATTCACCGTTGAAAATATCTTCTCCGGTACCGGCATCACGGGTAAAGGCTACTCCTGTTGCGGAGTTGTCGCCCATATTACCAAATACCATGGCCTGCACGTTTACTGCGGTTCCCCATTCGGCTGGGATGTTGTTCAGTTTGCGGTAGTAAACCGCGCGGTCGTTGCCCCATGAGTCGAACACGGCCATTACTGAACCCCAGAGTTGTTCCCACGGGTCGGTGGGGAAATCCTGTCCGGTGTTTTCTTTTACTGCTTTTTTGAAGCGGGCCACGAGTTCTTTAAGGTCTTCAGTAGTGAGCTGGGTATCGAGTTCAACGCCTTTTTCTTCTTTCAGTTCTTCAATGATCACTTCAAAAGGATCATGATCTTCCTTGGAAGCCGGCTTCATGTCCATGACCACGTCGCCGTACATCTGTACAAAGCGGCGGTATGAATCCCAGGCAAATCGTTCGTTGCCTGATTTTTTTGCAATTCCTTCCACGGCCTCATCGTTAAGCCCGAGGTTGAGTACAGTGTCCATCATTCCCGGCATGGAAGCGCGGGCTCCTGAGCGCACAGAAAGCAAGAGTGGGTTTTCGCTGCTCCCAAAGGAGGTGCCCATCACCTCTTCCAGAAACTTCACACCGTCTTCTACTTCAGCCTTGATAGCCTCAATGGTATTTTCCCGTCCTTTTACGTAATAGTCGTTGCAAACTTCTGTTGTAATGGTGAATCCGGCGGGTACCGGAACACCGATCAGGTTCATTTCCGCCAGGTTAGCTCCTTTGCCACCCAGCAGGTTCTTCATCGTGGCATCGCCCTCGGCGGTGCGGTTCCCGAACTTGTAAACGTGCTTCTGATTGCTCATTTTAAATAATTGTTAAATGTATGTAGTTGATTTTTAGCTACTTGAAGTTATAAATTTGAAACAACAAAATTACATAAAAAACTCACGTAAAATCAGTCTTTAACAGAAAAATAATGCAGGTTTTGAGTTTTGCCCTTCGTCTTCGCTCAGGGTGACAATCGTGTTGAGTTATTAGTATCCGGTATCTGGCATCCGACATCCGGTCTCCGGCATCTTTCATTTAAAGTATATTTGTACTGAGAATGGTATATGAGTACATGATAGAACTGGAGGCTTCCGGCTTATGAACTATGCGAAAATCGGGAAAAGTAATCTGAATTCATCGCGCCTGATCTACGGGTGCATGAGAATTGTTGGGGATAATTCGAAGGAATTCAGAGATAAGGGTATCATGGCTGTCAGAACTGCCATTGAGGAAGGATATAATCATTTTGATCATGCTGATATCTATGGGGGAGGGGAATGTGAACGCCTGTTTTCGTTAGTATTGAAAGATGCTCCGCAGCTAAGGGACAAGTTGCTTATCACGAGCAAATGCGGTATTCGAATGGCAAAAGACAATGGAGGAAATACCCCGAAGAGATATGATTTTTCGAAAGAGCATATTAAAAAAAGTGTCGAAGGATCTTTATCCCGATTGAATACAGACTACCTGGATATTCTATTACTGCACCGGCCCGATTACCTGATGGATCCGGATGAGGTTTCGGAAGTTTTTATGCAGTTGCATGGAGAAGGAAAGGTTAAGCATTTTGGTGTGAGTAATTTTAGCCCTTCACAACTAAGTTTGCTTCAATCCTGCCTCGACCTTCCTCTCATTGTAAACCAGGTGGAGATTAATATTCAGAACATAAGTGCAATTACTGATGGAACGCTGGATCAGTGCCGCATGCTGGGGATCAGTCCGCAGGCATGGAGCCCCCTTGCCGGAATTGTGGCACCGACTGATGGCCATGCCTCCTCAGAACGGGATAAACGCATCAGTATGGAACTTGAATATCAATCCGAAAAATACCAAACCGAAGACTGGATCATCCTGCTGGCCTGGCTTTTAAAACATCCTGCCAGAATCTTTCCCGTCATCGGAACTACAAATCCCGACAGGATAAGAAAAGCGAAGCATTCACTTGAGCTCGACTATGAGCGGGAAGACTGGTATCGATTATTGGAGGCCAGAAACGGATATGCAGTCCCGTAGAGGATTGATTTGTGATTAAATCCAATTGAGCAATTGGCTTCGCCGATTTCCGCTTCGCTCAAGTTCACTATGTCGAACCGTATTAACCAGCAACCAGCAACCAGTAACCAGTAACCAGCAACCAGCAACCAGCAACCAGCAACCAGAAAAATATCTCCCCATATCCTGGACGTTTCAATCTTTATTTTTGTAAGTTTGTCTGCTTCAATACCAAGCGAATCGAAACGCTCTTAATCTATTGCAAATGAAGCATATCATTGGAATTCGCCACGAAGACAAATACCTGATGGAACGCAGGGTGGCGCTCATCCCCAGGCATGTTAAGAAACTTACTGAGGAAGAAGGACTGGAATTTATTGTGGAAGAGTCGCCCAAGCGCATTTTTACACATGAGGAATTTAAAGCTTCAGGCGCTAGTATCGTTAATGATCTCAGCCCGGCCGATGTGGTATTCGGGGTGAAAGAAATGCCTGTCGACTTCTTCGAAAAAGGAAAAACCTACATTTTCTTTTCACACGTGATCAAAGGACAGCCCTACAATATGCCCATGCTCAAAAGCATGATGGAAAAGGGTGTGAACCTGATCGATTACGAAAAGGTGACCGATGAGATGGGACGGCGATTAATTTTCTTTGGAAAATTTGCAGGATTGGCCGGCATGATCAACTCCCTATGGTCACTGGGTGCCAGGTACAGGGTGCAGGGTATTGAGACACCATTTACCAGACTACGGCAGTCGCACACCTATGATTCGCTGGAGGAGGCAAAGGAAGAAATCCGTAAAGTAGGACTGGAGATCGCTGCCAACGGACTGCCGGAAGAAATTTGTCCGCTGACAATAGGCTTTACAGGTTATGGAAATGTTTCGCAGGGTGCCCAGGAGATCGCCAGTTTGCTGCCTTCCATGGACATCAGCCCCGCTGAGCTCAAAAGCCTGGATAAGCGCACTGATCTCCCGAATAACGTGATATACAAATGTGTTTTTAAGGAATGGGACCTTTCTCAGCCGAACGATGAGAATATGGAATTCGACCTGCAGCATTATTATGGCCACCCTGAAGAATACCACAATGTATTCGAACAATATGTGCCTCACCTCAGTGTGCTGATGAATTGCATGTACTGGGACGAGAAATACCCGCGCATCCTCACCAATGAATACCTGAAGGAACTTTTCCGCGGGGGCAAGCCTAAACTTACGGTGATCGGCGATGTGACCTGCGATCCCGACGGCTCCATACAGTGCACTTATAAAGGCACAGAGATCNNTTCAATCCCCTGACGGGAGAACACCAGATGGGTTTTGATGGAGATGGAATACTTGATATGGCCGTGGATATTTTGCCCAGCGAGTTGCCCCGCGAATCATCCATCGCTTTCAGCAATGCCCTTGTGGGTTATGTTAAACCTATCGCGGCAGCGAATTACAATGTTCCTTTCGAGGAACTCGATATTCCGGGTCCCGTGAAAAGGGCCATGATCCTGCATCAGGGCAGGCTTACTCCTGACTATGAATATATCTCAGAATTTCTTGATAATTAGTAAATTAAAAGAATCAAATTCATTATGAAAAAAGTACTGATCCTCGGAGCAGGAATGGTGGTGAAACCCATCGTCACCTATTTACTTGACAAAGGGTACCAGGTAACCGTAGCCACACGAACAAAATCGAAAGCAGACGCCATGATCGGTGATCACCCGAACGGGAAATCGCTGGCCTGGACCGTTGATGACGAAGCTACCCTCGACCGCCTGGTAGAGGAGCACGACCTCTCGGTAAGCTTGCTGCCTTATGCCTACCATGTTATGGTAGCCAAGATGTGCATCAAGCACAAGAAGAACATGGTGACCACCTCCTATGTGAAACCGGAAATGAAGGCTCTCGATGCCGAAGCGAAGGCGGCCGGTATCATCATCCTGAACGAACTTGGCCTGGATCCGGGTATCGACCACATGTCGGCCATGCGCATCATCGACCATGTGCATGGAAAAGGCGGCAAGATCGATGAATTCTATTCATTCTGTGGTGCCCTTGTGGCTCCGGAAGTGGAAAAGAATCCTTTCAATTACAAGTTTACCTGGGCGCCCAAAGGCGTGGTAATGGCTTCGAACAACGATGGGAAATACCTGCGTAAAGGGGAAGTGGTCGATGTGACGACTGAAGATCTCTTCAAAACCCCCATTCAGTGTAATATCGATACGGTAGGCCCGCTGGAAGTTTACCCGAACAGGGATTCCCTTCCCTATGTTGAACTTTATGGAATTCCCGAAACGAAGACGATGTTCCGCGGAACCTTCCGTTATGAGAAGTGGTGCGAGGTGCTGGATGGCATGAAATCACTGAAGCTCCTGTCGTACGACAAAATGGATATGCAAGGCATGACCTATGCCGAGCTTCTGGCAAAGCTGGCCGGTATAGAGGATATCAGCAACCTGAAGAAAGATATCAAAGAAAAGCTGGGCGGCGATGAAAAGGGATATGTCTGTGATGCTCTTGAATGGCTGGGCTTCTTTAGCGATGAGGCTGTTGACAGGACTGAGGATTCTCCTTTTGAAGTGACTTCTGATGTGATGATCGCCAAGATGATGATCGGCAAGACAGAGCGCGATATGGTTGTGCTGCAGCATACATTTGTTGCTGATTATGAAGGTGAGAAAGAGGTGATCAAATCAACTATGGTTGACTATGGTACCCAGGAAACCGATACATCCATTGCCCGTACAGTGGCCCTGCCGGCTGCTTGTGGTGTAGATATGATCCTGCAGGGCAAGATCGGTGCTACCGGTGTTTATATTCCTGTGATCCCTGAAATTTACAATCCCATTCTGGACCAGCTTGAAACCATGGACATCAAAATGGTGGAAGAGTACGGACTGGGAATGGAAGAGAATGTGAAGTAGTTTCTGGCTGCTAGATACTGGCTTCTGGCCGCTAGTTGTTGGTTCTTTCAATAACGGGTGGCCAGTAGCCAGCAGCCTACAAGTGGCGGATCTCTCCCTGCCATTTTTTCCGGCAATTTTCATTGGCACTATTCTTGACAATTGCAGGGGAAAGCAGTTTCATGGACATAGCCCTCACCATATTGATCATCATCGTTCTGGGGTATTTTGCCTATAATTATGGCAGCAGAAAAAGCGGGGCTTCATCCGCTAAGGAGCGGAAGCAAACGAAAACAGCGAGTATGAAATACGGAAAGTGGATAGGCGGAGGCCTGGGATGGGCTTTTGGCGGACCGATCGGGGCCATACTGGGTTTTGCATTTGGTTCAATGTATGATGGGATGCAAAGCGGCAAGTATGCTGCCGAGGGACAGACAAGAACGGGCAGGGGTGATTTCAATGCCAGTTTGCTCATTCTCTCCGCGGCTGTGATGAAAGCCGACAACAAGGTTACTAAATCAGAACTTGAATATGTTAAAGCCTTTCTGACCAGGCAGTTTGGTCCGCAGGCAGGGCAGGAGCAACTCCTGGCTCTGAGGCAGATCCTGAAGCAGGATTTCGATGTGGCGGATGTAAGCCGACAGATCAGCCGGTTCATGGAGTATGCCAGCCGGCTGCAGTTGCTGCATTATCTTTTCGGGATTTCGGGGGCCGATGGGCACATTCATCCGAAGGAAGTCGCGATCATAGAACTGATCGCCGGGTATATGGGGGTTCGCCGCCCCGACCTGAATTCTATCAGGGCCATGTTCGTGAAGGATGTGAACAATGCTTACCAGATCCTGGAAATCACCCCGGATGCCAATGACGATGAAGTGAAGAAGGCTTACCGCAAGATGGCCGTGAAATACCATCCCGACAAAGTGGCTCATCTAGGAGAGGATGTAAAGAAAGCGGCTACAGAGAAATTTCAAAAGGTGCAGGCTGCCTATGATGAGATTAAAAAGCAGCGGGGTATGAAATGAGTCCGAGTTCCGAATTTTCCTTCTTTACATTAAATTAACCTTATTATTAAAAAGCTTTTTTATCTTGTGAAGGATTATTAACCAATATCAATAAGATGAAAAAGTATTCCTATTTAAAATGGTTGCCTGTTGTTATTCTTGCAGGGCTTTTCCTTTCTTCATGTGCTGCAGGGGATTCGCGTTTTAGTACTGAAGCAGCAGGTTTTTGGGCAGGATTATGGCATGGGTTTATTTCCCTGGTGACCTTTGTCATTAGTTTGTTCAACGATAATGTGACCATCTATGAGGTAAACAACACTGGATGGCCTTATAACCTGGGATTCATTCTCGGGGCTATGATCTTTTATGGTGGGGGTTCGAAAGGCACCTGTAAACGCAGGTAGTGTACTTTGTAATCTAGTCGAAGAACTTCCAGCTGATCCCAAACCTGAAACCTGCATCCATTAAGGGGTAGGAGGGGACCATATAATAATTGTATGGTCCGAAGAGGGCATTAAAGTGGGAGTATTTGAAAAACATTCGTGCCCGCTTGATCCGGAAGTTGAAGAAGATGTCGGCATAAACAAAGTCACCGATCTCTTTGCCGTTCTGGGAATAAAAGCTTCGCAGTGCCGGCATATAGGCATCTCCATAGTATGAAGTATTATAATACACTCTTACTCCAGGCTGTATGGTGGTTGCGCCTTGAAACAGGGGCAGGGTAACAAATACGGAAACATCCGCCATCAGGTCCGGCAGTGCCACAGAACTTTTATCGGAGCTGTTCTGGTAGGCGATCTTGGTGTCGATACCCACGATGCTGAACCGGAAATCCTTGTATATGATTGCTTTCAGAACATTTATGGCTTTATCGGATTGATGGGGGAGGGCAAGAGAATCGAGCGCAACATAGTGGTTCATGCTATGGTATTCGATTCCCGCACGCAGGTTTCGACGCTTATACCAGGCTGAAATAATGCTGATCCCGGTACTTTGGAAACTATTGTCCCATTGAAAGTGGTTTCCGGAATAATTTTGATAGAACCACCCGGGTTTCTGGAGAGCATTTTGGTAACCCAGTTCAATACGTCCGTATTTTTTCTCAGTTTTCCCCGGGATATATGCAAAACGTGTATCGATGCGATAATCTCCTCCATTATAATCGCCGGTCACGAATTCAGCATTGGCCCGGATCATATAGGTTTTCCTGATCAGCCAGTATATTCCTGCCGAGGGGATGATCTGGTTAAAATACCTGCGTTCGGCATAGCCTCCAAGTTCATGGTATTCGTGCCTTATGGCCCCATAAATGTAAAAGGGTTTTCTTTCTGTTGAATCCAGGTATCCCAGGTTTGACCACATGAATTTGTTGGTGATGTTGAAATGGTATACAGAGTCCAGGGTAGCCGTAGAATCGAGATACACGTTCTGGTAGAACCCTCCGGTGGGATCACCATCGGAGTAGATTTGTGTTTGCCGTTTCCAGTTGAAATAATGCGTGATACGCCCGGCGTGGATGTTTCTTCTTACGTATGTGCTGTCGTTCAGTTTCTTATGCTTCTTTTGCAGGTTAAAGTACTGGTTGAAAAAGAAGGATGATTGCTTGATGAGATTTGTGGCTGAATACAGTTTAACGGGATAAACAAAACGGTCGGTTTCAATATTCTGTTCGAAGGTACTGTCGTTGAGGATGCCACCGTTTTCGTAAACATACACCTTATTGAAATTATAGCTTCCGATGATTCCATATCTTCGGCTTCGTGTGAAATACTGTCCGGTAACTGCCAGGCTTTTGTTATCGGATTTCTGCCGCTGGTATTTGCCGGGGGCGAAAATATACCTGAAGTCGGCTCCGATGGTCACGGTGGGGAATATACGGGTATCCAGCTTGGCTTCGATCATTTGTTCTTTTTCGGGGCCAAGCACATAGATGAGTTCGGTATAGGGTTCATGGAGCTGGAAGTATTCCGTATTGGTATGGTCGAAGATATAGGCATCGAAGCTTCTGATCCCGAAGTCGAAGCCTGGTCTCTTCAAGGGGTTGAATAAAAGGTTTTTATAGAGTAGGCCGGGGTTTCCTAAGCCTGCGAAGAAGGGAGTTTCTTTAAAAATCTGGTTATAGTTTTGCACTCCGGTGAGTTGCATATCGTAGTGGTGCAGTCTTCCCAGGGCCAGGCTATCGACATTGTGGATATAGTAGTAGACTTGTGAGGTATCTTTTGATTCGATAATAGAATCGCATTCCTGGGCCTGTAGGTTATAGGAAAGGAGTATCCCTGACAGCAGAGCAATGATATGCTTAAATATCCTTGGCATTTGTGTGGTATGCTTGGTTGAATTTGAGGGTAAAGGTAAAAAGAAAAAAGGGTGCTTTTGCCTCCAGCCTCTGTTGAAAGCCTCCAGCCCCTGCTGGGGGTAGCAGGCAAGTTATTTAAGTAACTATAATTCAGTTATATGCTGTTTTTCTATTATAAGTTTTCCCAGAAATTGTGACAGTGGATCCTCATCATTGTGGTGTTCATAGAATTCTTCCAGGCCATTAAATATGGACAGAGTATCCTTGTATCGCACAATTTTGTTTTGCTTACGGATGATTGCTTGAAATGAACTATAGGGATACGCTTTATAATCTTTAATAATGCCATGTTTCTGGGGATTTTTATGGATATATACCACAAGGTTACGTAGATAGAATCCATTTGCAATTTTTAATCTTCTGAAACTCTTGCAAAACAAGCTGCCGTATCGGCCTGTTTGTCTGTTGATCATCAGAGCGTGCTGTGAAAAGAGGATATTCAGTTTATTGCTCACAAGGGTTTCATAACCAGGAGTATTGCTATCTTTTATTCGAATGAGGAAATGGAAGTGATTCGGAATGAGACAATAAGAATAGGTCTCAACATACTTACTCAACAATATCCTATACCTGGATAAAAATTGATAGAAATGATCTGGAGTATAGAAAATCTTTTCACCGTTGATCCCACGGTTATAAATATGGAAAAAGCAACCAGATTCGAGGGGGGTAGTAATGGAAACACAAGTCATAATTTCATTTTTAGGGATTCATTCTACTAGTTAATACCCAAAAACGAAAAATGTCCCCCTAAAAAATTCGCCTGCTACCCCTGGCAGGGGCTGGAGGCGAAAAAAAAGCATAAAAAAAAGCCCCGATCTAACGAACGGGGCTTTAGAAAAGTTGGCGACGACATACTCTCCCACAAATGCAGTACCATCTGCGCTGGCAGGCTTAACTTCTCTGTTCGGAATGGGAAGAGGTGGGCCCTGCCGCAATAGTCACCATAAGATCTTTGTCCGCCGTAGCCTTGGCAAGGCGGCAATAATCTCTTAAAAGACATATTCGAGAAAGAAAATACAACGAATTGATGAATGGGATCAGTCATCCTGGTAGAAAGCTTACGGGTAATTAGTACTACTCGGCTTTGACATTACTGCCTTTACACCTGTAGCCTATCAACGTCATAGTCTTTGACGACCCTTAAAGGAAACCTCATCTTAAACTGAGTTTCGTGCTTAGATGCTTTCAGCACTTATCTCATCCAAACATAGCTACCCTGCGGTGCAGCTGGCGCCACAACAGGTACACTAGAGGTTTGTCCAACCCGGTCCTCTCGTACTAGGGTCAGGTGTTTTCAAGTTTCCAACGCCCACAACAGATAG
>NPID01001973.1_pt2 | contig 11755 bp, 17 predicted proteins | sample 8637491 | NCBI WGS metagenome assembly NPID01 (sample SAMN07420843, study PRJNA396082) | bioreactor metagenome | isolation source: sample BA6 brine-fed electro-methanogenic bioreactor BA | place: Japan: Kochi | collected 2016-06-14 | reverse complement strand
AGCTTATCCTCGCAGATGCTATTGATGCAACAGACGCAGCCGTATTATGCAGCGCATATATGAGCGGCGTATTCAATCCTGATGCATTAACAGGATTAGATGACAATGCAATCGCTGATTTTGACGGCACTCCGATCATGTTAAAGGATGCTAAGTAAGAAAAAGTTTTTTAAATCATTTAATTGGAGTCTAAAATGACTATTCCAACCTTTGGATATTTGTCGTTGACCGAAGCGGTCAACAAAATGATACGACCAAAAAGATTCATTTTAAGTCGTTTATTCAGTTCGGTAAGAACTCATGCAACTAAAGCTTTTCAGGTTGATATTATTGTCGGGAAGCGTAAGATCGCTCCTTTCGTGCGCAGAGGTAAGGAGGCTCTCGTGATGAATAACCTCGGTAAGAAATCTCAAATTGTTGAGCCTCCAAATATCCGCTTGAAAAAAATATTAACTGCTGATGAGATGTTATTTACCAGGGGAGCCGGTACGTCCGTAATTGTGCCTGGCGGACAAGGTGATCAAATACAATCTGCAAGAAAACAAAAAGTTGCAGAAGAGCAGGCAGATCTACTTGATACAATTAATAGAACAACTGAGTATTTAGCAGCGCAAGCATTAAAAGGCAGTTATGAAATCACCGGTGAAGACGTTGCATTCGGGATCGACTTCCAAATGCCTGCAGCTAATAAACCCGTTCTTGAGGGTGCAGCTAAGTGGGACCAAAAAGACACTGCAACTCCATTAGCTAATATGCGCACATGGAAGCAGGTTGTTGCAAAAGCGTCCGGCAAGGTTATTACAGATGCGGTGTTCACCACTGCAACCTTTAACAATTGGCTTGCAACGGCTGAAGTAAAAGAATATATGGATAAACGCAACATTGATATTGGCGCGGTTATAACTCCTCAAGAATTTCTTGATATGGGTGCAACTAAGGTGGCAAGGATAGACAATGTTGATTACTGGGTATATGACGAATACTACGAAGATGACAACGGCGATCTACAAGCTATGATTCCTGATGGTGTTGTCGCTGCATTCTCTAAAAACGGAGATTACAGGTTGCATCACGGTGCGATCGAGGATCTACAAGCGGGTACAACCATTGGTAAGTACTTCTCGAAAGACTGGGTGACAGAAGACCCAAGTGTTTACAATATACTTGTTGAGTCTCATCCTCTTCCTGTCCCGCATGAACCTGAATCAATGATTTATGCAGATGTTTATTAATAGGAACACAATACCAGTGATAGGTTAACGTGATAAAGTGCACAATAGCTCCCGGGACGCCGGGAGCAAATTTTACTAACCAACGAGGTGATGACATGAAAGTAAAAAGTTTTTTGTTCGCAATAATGATGGCTGCTTTAATTTCGTTTGCTTTGGTACAGCCGGTGAAAGCACAGTCGGCTACTTGGGATTCCACTTTTGCAAAAGCAACAACAACCNNTTACTCCGGTACGGCAACAATTATTGCAACCGGCACAGCGTACTCGCCGAGCTTTGATCTTGTAGGTACGGATAGAATTATAGAAACATTCCTTGATACCGAAATGGTCAACGATACAGGCGCGGTAACCGTTAAGCTGCAATACCAAAAAAATGGAAGTGATTGGAAGGATTTATCAACAGTCCTCACAATAGCAGAAAAGTTAGACTCAACTTTTACATCAGCGATTGATACGGTCTCTTATGCCAGCAATGATATTTCTTACCGGTATTCATTAACAGGTGGTGCTGCAAATGATACAATAAAAGTCGATTTGCAAGCGACATTGAAAAAGAAAGGTTTCAGATAACATCGGTTATTAACACAATTTAATCAACGGGTTAAACAACATTTAATTGGTAATTAAAATGGCAGATAAAGTAAAAGTAAGCATAACAGGCAGTGTCGATTTTGGGAAAGGTGAAGTAGAAAAAGGTGTGTACGAATTAGACGCAAAAGCGGCTGATAGAATTGTAAGAGCCGGTGCAGGTGTGTTGGTACATGAAGTTAAGCCTAAAAAAATCACCGCCGAAGTAGATGAGCCGGAGAACGATAAGCCCGGTAAAAGTAAAGACGAGAAACCGGAAGACGACAAGCCTGAGGATGATAAATCCGGCAAAGGTAAAAAGAAGTAAATCGTTCTTATAAATTTTGAAATTCCAATAGAGGGAGTTACAGTATTAAGTTACTGCGTACCGGATTGTCGGATATTGTGTCGGTGCCTCTGGCAATATCTAAATTCAAGGTGAGCAACCTTGTCTGAGACAAAAGCACTGTACGGCTCCCACCCACAATAGAACCGGGAGGAGTAGAATGGATTTTCTCTCCTCCCATTTTAAAGTTTCGTTCTTCCTTAAACGGAGACGACTGCTGCCAAAAGCCACGGCTCACGTTTGCCGAACGTGAGTCGCTTTTTAATCGAGAGGAGCATAGTTTTATGAGTACTTATTATAGTTCAATACAAAGTTTGAAAGATGCAATCGGTAAAGCCGATCTTATTCAATACGTAAATGACGAATCACGTCTTGAAGATGAGATCGATCTTGAAGAGAAGCCTAATGAAGAAGATAACGATGTCGTTGTTGAACGTATACTAAGTATTTGTAAAAAAGTTTTTGATGAAATAAACAGTTACCTCGATAACAGATACACTCTGCCTTTCTCAACCGTCCCGGATCGATTAAAAACTATCTCCGATGATATGTGTGTTTACTATCTCGTTAAAAGACGTAACAGAAACGACATGCCTGAGGACGTTGTGAATGATTATAAGATGCGAATTAAAGACCTCGATAAAATTGCAAAAGGAACAATTGATTTAGGCATAGCTGATCAGCCGAGCAGTATGGCTTCTGAAATGAAAACAAACAAAACCAGCAGCAGCAAAATATTTAATGATGAACTTTGGAAAAAATTCTAATGGCTGAGTTTGACATTGCATACAAAAAAGTAATTGAAGGACATGAAGCAGGTTATGTAAATGATCCCGACGATACCGGTGGAGAAACTTGGGATGGTATCTCACGAGTTCATAATCCGGATTGGCCGGGTTGGGAAATTATAGATGCAATGAAAAAGAACCCGGAATTCCCAAAGTGCTTAGGTCGAGACCAGCAATTGCAACAACTAAAGAAAGCTTTATACAGAAATGTTTATTGGAGCCCTTGGTTAACCGATATGAGACATCAGGAAATTGCAGATAAAGTTTTTGATTTAAGAGTTAATCTCGGTGTAACCAACGGAACTAAACTTTTTCAAAAAGCAATTAATCTTACCAACAAAAATGAAGAACTGTATAACGACATTAATGTTGACGGGAACTTGGGTATGGAAACCTTTCACGGTTATGTATATGCCTTTCAAAACGGAATGACTAAAATTCTTCTAAACGTAATCAACGGTTATCAGTTCAAATGGTACATAGAGCTTATGGAAAAGAAACCGGTTTATGAAAAATATATCGGCTGGTTCAAACGAGTGAAGATCTCATGGTAATGTCGAATGATCAATTTTGAATTTTGAATGGGAAGCAAAATGAAAAAGTCAATTAAGAAACATAAAACTGCTGAAAGATACTGCGAGTGTGGCTCTACTCGATTCAAGAAAGTAGAGGATGGAATAATGTGCCGGGGATGTAAAACTGTTAAAGACAAATTCCCTTTAGTTCCCGAAGGCGGACTTCATTTGTTAAAAGTACAACCGAAAAGAAGAGTATCAAGGTTTCATGCGAATATTTATCCTAAAACTTGGTTAGATAAGTTTGTCGATTGGTTGTATAATTTATTCGGTGTCGCTTAGTGAAAAAGAAATACAAAATATTATTAGTGCTTGCCGGGCTACTCGGTGTTTTTGCATTGCTGCCTTCAAGCTTCACGGATCAGCTCGGTAATATGTTCAGCTCTTCGGGACCGGCTGATACAGTAACCGACACTACCTCAACTGTTAATACAATTGATGCTAATTATAAAAACAAATTGCGTGCGCATTTATTAGACTCATTAAAAAACAAATTAACACCGGAACGCTTAATTGTTTTTAAGGAAGCAAATAAAGACAGTCTATTTGAAGAAGCAAAAGAATATTGGGCTGGCAAGATTGCGTCCGATACAAATTTGACAAAGGACACAAGCGACATAAGCGACTATGTTTATTCGAGCGAAATTGACACAACGATTGAAGTCAAAGATTCCGCAGGTGTTGTTACCGATAAATTCACGATTAGATCGACTGTTGTGTCTCCCACCCCCATACATCCTTTAACGGTTCACGATCTTTCCATGAAGCATACACGGTTTGATTTTGAGGACGAGATAAAGCCGGTTGAATTATCTCTGTTGAATAATATAAAAATTGGTACGGTCGTTGGTTATGGCTTTGGTTTGCAAAGTAAAGTTTTTGATACGTTCGTTGGAGTCGGGGCAATATACGAATTCGACTTAACGGATATTTTTTAACAAGGAGGATGTTATGAATTTAATTAGAAGTATTTCCAGGATAATGTTTGTATTAGCAATACTTTCCATGGTTCCTCTCGTAATCATGGCACAGACTGGAGCTGCTGACGAAAGCATTGATGTGGTGGAGTACATCGCATCTATACCGGGTTTAGCAGCTCTTGTTCTTTTGGTAACACAATTCCTTAAGCAATTTCTGAAAACAGACGGGTGGTACTCAGCATACCTAAGTTGGTTTATTGCTTTATCTCTAAGTGTTATCGGTTGGGTTTTACAGTTAGGGATATTTACAGGCGTTGTATGGTGGGTTATGCTGCTATACGCTGCAGCAGCCGGTTTAATTGCAAACGGTTTGTTCGACTGGAAAGTAATTAAGGCAATTTTAGAAATATTAAAACTGCTACCAAAGGGAAGTGTGCAAAGGAGAGGTTTTTAATTGGGCTATGTCAATGTATCAATATCGGAAGCACTAAATTATGTTGAGCAACTACTGAAAGATGCAGTTGCTCAACTTCCGGATAAGGAAAAGGTTGATGTTCACCAGCCGGGAACGATTGAAGGTTTCCGGAGATCGCATCAGAGAGGTCATTTGTTGATTGTCCCGGGAAAAGGTTTGTTGGAAAATCAACCGATGGCAGATGCAATTGTGCAGAACCACGATATTGCGATACATGTTTACCCTGTGATTAACTACATCACCGGAAGGAACCATCCATCGGCATATATAGATTTTATATTGGATACACTCACCGGTGTGGAGATACAACCAGCGAACGGCAGCAAGCGCGGTGATAGAAGAATCTACTGCACTGACTGGGACGTTGTAAAGGAAGAACGCGGTGAATGGTGGCTCTTTACTGCTGCAGTTCTACCGTATACAAGATTTGAAAAAGAATTTATAGAACAACAATAGGAGAATACAATGTCAACTTACGGATTAGGCGAAGTCGGCTTTTGCGATAAAGGGACTTTAAGCACAACCAAAACGGATGCTTTCGTGCTCGGGTACCGGTCAGAAGCAAAGTTAGAGTGCAATGAGGAATCCGTCTCTCTATACAGGGGTATGGAAGGAAGGAATTTAGTCAATCGAAAAATAACGGGATTAAAAACTTTCCAACCATCAATGTTCATGCTCAAAAAAGTCATACAATATGCAAAAGAACAATGCGATATACAGGCTGTAACGGTGCCTCAATCAGCCAGTGCAGACAGCGAAGATGTATTCCAGTTCACGGGGAATAACATTCTCGGTATTGATTTTGAGTACCTGATAAGTCATCAGGAACGGTCGTTAATGATTGCGCCTGAAGGACAAATTGAATACGAGGATCACTTAACCTTTATGGATGCTGCGGATTCTGCTGCCGTTGCGGATCTCGGTTTTACAAACGAAGGCAAAGACGACGATAAATATAAACATCCGTGGTTCCTCTCGATACAGGCTCCAAACGGTACTAACCTTGGTGACAGGTTTAACATCAAAGAACGTAAGCTGAGTATAAAGCCGGTAGTTGAAAGGCTGCAGTACAACATACCTAAATCACATTTTGTCGAATTTCTATTAGAAGTGCTGCTTGAAAACACATCGGTTGCGGAAGTGGTAACGTTGATGGGTAAGGACATGTCTCCGTCAATTCTATTAAAAGAGAAGAACAATGCTGCCGGTACTTACTATGACGGATTCGACATCGATGCCGGATGGTTAAGCCAAAAAATCACAAACCATAGCATAGGTGATAAGCAACGCGATGTTAAGGTACAATACAAAGGACAGATACCTCTTTACAAAGTGCTCGGCGGATTTGCATTCGGCGATACCAATGGCGGATCAGCTGCTGATACCGACGGTAAAGAAGGAACGGGCGGTACTTTAACTATATCATAAATATTTATTAAATGATTGTTATGGCTGATTTAATTGGATTATTAAAAAAGGAAATGGGCTACACAAACAAAGAAGTAAGATGCGGTTTGTGTGATCACTTTATTGAAACTACAAAAGGGCGCGGTGAATTACTTTGCAAATTAAACGGAGCCGTGCCTATTGAAGTTGACCCGGAAGGACGATGTGACTTTTTTAGCGATAGAAGAGAAACATTCAAAAAAATTGCAATAAAAATAAGCGAGGCTACCAATGAACAAAAAGAATGAATCAAAAGCAGAAATTAAAAAAGGTGTTTTAACAATACAACATGCCAATGCTAATAAAGCCGGTGATGTTGCGTTGCGGATTTATAGTAATAGCGGAGCGCAGCTTCATTATGCCTCTACACGTAGTAATACAATGGCTGCAGATTCAAAAGGATTTAACACTCCTTGCCCGGCTGAATTTGACGGACTCAAATTTGAGTTGAAATTGGTCGGCGATAAAAAAGAAGTATTGGCAACCGGTGTGATTACACTTGTTGAAGAACCCGTAGCAGAAGAAAAACCGGTTTTAACCGAGACAGCATCGGCGGATAACAAAACGGATAAAGCCAAGGAGAGTAAATAGATGGCTGCGCAAAAATACGTCATAGATAATGTGACGTTTAATTTAAGAGAGGACGGATTCAACCTTGATGAGTTAGAGGTACTGGATGAATTTGCTGCTAAGTTAAGTTCATCAGACAACACAATTGTGGGTAATTTTTCTTCGACGGATATGAAATTATTTTTACAAACGGTGTTGGAACCGGCAAACGGGAAACCATTACCAGATAATTTTTCATTCGGTAAAGCAAAAGAAGAAACGACAATGGAAGTTTTTAAAGCTTTTTTTTTATCTCGACTCGGTTGGAGAAGTCGTGTTATCAAAAAATCTACTCGCGGCTTGAACAATATTTCTCAAAAATCAAGGCACTCGATGAAAAGACAACAGAAGCATTGAGTAATTATAAATCGTTGTGCTATGACCTCGGTACAGTGCCGGAAGAAGTAAAAGCGGAAGTTGATTTAACATATAAAGATGATATTGCTTTAACAGTAGCCGATTATGATTTAACAAAAGTAGGGATAATTAAATCGCTTCCTGCCGAAGAAGTTTTAAAAAATTACATCATCGTAAGAACAAATTCATTAAATAAATTATATCAGCATATATCACAATTGAAAGATATAATCAAACATCGGGAAGAAGCTAAGCGTGGCAAATAATGACAGAGTTATACTGCTAAAACTTATAATTGACGATAAAGAAGTTGCATCAACTCTTTCCGTCTCGAATGATCAGATTGAACGGCTAAAGGGACAAGCGGCCGGTGTGCAGCAATCCTATGTAAATGCATTCAGAAATATTACCGAAGAGGCCTTCAAGTTTAATCAGGTATCAGAAGAAAATGTCATGTCGCTTGCTCAATGGATGCAAACCCAAAATTATACACAAGATGAAGTAACCCAAACAACGAACACACTCAGAGAATTGAATGCCGTTGTAGATATAAATTCTGCCGAATGGCAGAAAAACGAAATTGCTATAACAAACATTGAGAATGCATACGCCGAATTGATTGCCCGCAAACGTGCTTCGATGGTTGCCAGTCAAGGTGTTAGACAGCAAAATACTTATTTAACAATGGGTATCGGTCAACTTGGATATGCGATTGGTGATGCAGGCATGATGCTTATTAATTTTAGAATGGCATTGATGGGTATCGCAAACAATATACCGTTTATAATCCAGTATTTAGTACAAGCACGGCAGCAAGCTATTGCAATGGGTGTTAGCTTCAAGTCTCAGTTAGCACAATCAATTTTAGGTATGGGCGGTTTAATGATTGCGATCAACGGCTTGATGCTCTTGCTTCAAGTGCTGCCATCACTATTTGACGATACAACTGATGCAGCCGGCAGACAAAAAGAAGAGATTGAACAACTACGTGATGAATACCAAAAATTGACTCGAGCTCAAATAGAAAACCAACTGCAGCAAAAACAATCTCGCTTACGTGAACTTCAAGCAGCTCACCCGGAAACAGAATTGAGAGTTGTGGGAGGATTAAAATCCGACCAGGTGGAAAGAGTTACTTTGAAGGGAAGTGAGCGATACGGTTCCGATACTGACGAAGCTTTGAGATTAGAAGCAGACATTAAACTGCTCAAAGAAGCTAATTATATGCTCGGCGAAAGAGAAGATATTCAAAACCGGATAAATATTAACCAACAAAAATTGAACGACCTTAATGAAGATAACTATAAACAATTGGTTACCACCGCAACGACCTATGAAGAAGCCGAGGCGACTTTACAGAAGTGGATTGCTGCGGATCAAAAAATCTTAAAAGCAAAACAAGAACAAAACGATGAAACAGACAAACAATTTGATAAAGAACGTGACTTACTTGAATTGCGACAAGATTATCAAATGCGTGTTGCAGAAATACAAGGTGCGAGTGATTTAGAGTTACTCCAACTTAAGAGAGTACATCTAAACGAAATGATTAATCTTCATAAGAAGTATAATGAAGATACAACTTCGCTCATGTATGATTTGCAAATAACAATGTTGGAAATCAGTAGAAATACTTCGGATTTGGTTTCACAACCATGGAAAGACATTGTAGCTCAGGTTACCGGAGATATTGAAGACACAAGATTTGATACGGAAGATATAATTCTTGACGATGCAAAGTTCTTAAGNNGAACTCGACAAAATGAGAATTGAATCTATTGACGGAGAATTCGAGAGACAGAGAGCTTTAGCAGATTATGAATATCAATTGGGACTAAAAAAATACCAAGACTATGAAAATTTTGAAGAAATAAAATATGCATTATATGCACAAAAGTCTGCGGCGATAAGAAACATTGATCAGGCGGAAGCGGATCACAAAATGCAAGTTACTCAACAAGCTTTATCTGCAATAGGGTCAATGTTCGGGCAGCACACAGCAGCTTACAAAGCCGTTGCAATTGCACAAACAATAATTGAAACATATAAAGCAGCAACCGCAGCACTCGCTCCTCCTCCGGTCGGGTTAGGTCCGGTTTTAGGTCCTATTCTGGCGGGGATAACCGTTATATCGGGTTTCGAAAATGTAGCACAGATTAAAAAGCAAGACACAAAGATGACCGGATTTGCAGAAGGTGGTGTTGCTGTCGGTGAAAACGGAATTGAAATTATATCACCTATGAAGGAATATTCCGAAGGCTGGGGGCAAATAATTGCTTTAACTAACCTCGCCGCCGCTCAAAGGATAAGAGAATTGACTTCGCTTGGTGGAAGTGCAAATAATGCTCAAGCAGCAGCCTTATTTAACGAGATGAAATTATTAAATGAAAATTTTGTGAAGTATGCAGAACTGCAAAGATTAATTGGTGATGAAGAAATAGAGCGTATGAATGAGAGAGCTAAAATAGTATCGAACAGGATTACGGCTTAATGTTAAATCTGAAATTCAAAAATTACCCGGGTGGAAATTGGGAAAGTTGGAACCCAAGAGGCGAACTATCTTCGCTTGGAACCATTAAGCGCGGTGTCGAATCAACCAATCCTGGTGAAGCCGGATTAATTAGATATGATAAAGTAAGCGCAAAGTTTTATTACACACCGGGTACACTTGCTTACAGTAAGTTCAGCGGCAGCCTCGATGCGGTTGAGAGATATTTGTTTGAAGTATACGGTAAGAAAGAAGATGATACCGACGTTAAAGTATTTGAGGGCGTTTGTGATTTCAATAGCATCAGCGAACCGGAGAACGGCCGGTTAATTAGTTTTAATATTATTGACAAGTTGAGCAGTCTTGATATACTTGAAAACGATGCTTATAGATCTGTAGAAACAAGAACATGGCAAACGGCTGTTGGCGATCCGACATACTATATTAAAGTTGTATGCGTAGAAGTAAACGGTGAAAAGCATTTAAGATTTATAGATGTTTTTTCGGACTTCGATGAGCAATCTCAACAATGGGAAGAATATCCTCAGCCCATTGCAAGTAGATATTTAGTCCCAGGTAATATCGTAAAATTGCCTGTCGGCGTGAGCGATTCCGAATATGAAGCCGGAGTAGATAAATTCCGGAATATATTAATTACTCAAAGCCAGATAATAACAGTACCATATCATGCACTTGACTGTAAGATAATCTCAGATGAAATTGAACCGGGACAAACACTTTTAATATCCAACGATGATATTGACACTATAACTTATTACAGCCGCAACTTCGGCGGTATTGATATTGGCAACTATACCGGGAGCGGAAGTTCGGAAGAATTGGTGAGTTATGAAGCGTCATCAATACTTGAAGCAATTGTTGTTGCTGCATGGCCGTCTACACCGGTTTATAAACAAGGCTTTACAAATTTAACGTTACCGCTCAGCTATTATTCACAGCTAATTCAATACAGCCCTTTCGGAAAGCATCCTTATAACGCATTAAAATATCTCGCAGACTCAATGCGCTGCTATGTCTTTTTCAACAGATCAGGTGAGTTAATTCTGCAAAAGCGAAATCAACTCGCAACGGGAGGTACGCTACGCTCTTTTGTAGGTAAAAAGAAAATAAGCGGAACGAAAAAACGGTTTTGGGATAAGCTTTGTGACGGAGTTAAAATCACTGCGGTAAGTACTCTAAAAGATGACACCGGCGATTATATAACCGCAGAAGTAACGGTTACTAAAAATCCGAATATTGAACCGAAAAATTTAATTAGTAAAGAAATTTTTGTAACCGATACCGAAGTAACAACGGAAGCGGAATTAATCACTTATGCGACAAATATTGCAAATGAATATTTTGCTTTTTACGGTAAACGACACGCGGCTTATAACTTAAGTTGTGATCTTGACGACGATATACTCACGTGGGAACTGCTTGACAGAGTCAGCATTGACAGCATTGAATATTTTATCGAGTCGATGGACATAAATCTTGATGCAAGAAGAGTCACTTTCAATTTAGTATCTGTAGCCGGTTATGATTATAAATATTCATCTGCTCACGTATACCAAAGTGAAAATAATAAAATTGCCCAAACAGCAGCCGCAACAATTACGGTGAATGCGGCAACATACGGAATTGATACTTACCGTTGGGACGGCGGTTCTGCCGGGCTCGATCCTGTACTGGCTCGTCAATCAATCGGGATAGATGTTACCGAACCTTTGACTTATGATATTAACACAGGATTAATCGGGCTTGCATACAGCGATAAATTCACAGTTAACGAATCCGGAGAGCTTGATTTAATTGCCGGTGTATATACGTTTAATGCACCGTTAACCGAAATTAATTCTGTCGTTGATTTATTATTCAATACCGACAATCTCGCGCTTGAAGCCGGAACTCATCTCAACACAATACAGGATATACACACGCTTGCATCTC
>NPID01000358.1_pt2 | contig 11762 bp, 7 predicted proteins | sample 8637491 | NCBI WGS metagenome assembly NPID01 (sample SAMN07420843, study PRJNA396082) | bioreactor metagenome | isolation source: sample BA6 brine-fed electro-methanogenic bioreactor BA | place: Japan: Kochi | collected 2016-06-14 | reverse complement strand
CGCCAAAAACTGTTCCCACTCTAAAGGGACAGATGAGAAGGCAAGTGAGGGATGTTCCCATGCAAAGACCGCAGGTGAGCAAAGAGGTTGTCCAATGGCTGGGACAAAGGGCTGTTCGCATTCAAAATCTGATGCAAAAAATGATGGCTCTACGCATGGAGAAGGGTGTTCTCACAGCATGGGCAATACCTCCGAAAAGTCCGACAATGGCATGGAAGCCCACAAAGGCTGTTCCCATGCCGCACCTGTAGGCGCAGGGGATGTAATCCCCTCATGCTCCGGCAAGCACTGACAGGCGTGCCGACATACAATTAATTTTCACCCCCAAAAGGAGGGCGATTCGAAATCGGTGTTTCTGAAGGACGATCTCAAAAAGGCTATCTTGGGATCGACAGACCTGAAGACGGCGATGACCGATCCCCTCCTTCCCCGTTTATGCGGATATATTCTATTGGGCTGAGCTGCCCAGACCATTGATCAGCGAAAGCAGGCCGGATATACCGACAATGGCAAGGGCAATATAGCGGAAGAGCTTCTCTTTGATACGCTTTGACAGAAATATCCCGACAAGCGTTCCCAAGACAGTACCGACCATCAGCTTCAGCGACAGAAGGCTCGCCTCGCCTGTGAGCAGACCGCCGACAATATAGGCAGGTACAGTGAAGGTATTAAGAAGCAGGAAATATGCGATCAGGCTGGCGCGGAAATGCCGGGCTGGTGTCCTCTGATTGGTGAGGAAAAGTACAACAGGCGGCCCGCTCATAGTGATTGCGCCATTGAGTATACCGCTGAAAATACCGATAGGCCAAAGTGCCAGCCCCTCCCTCTTGATATGTGCTCGAAAGCCCGTCGCCAGAAGCCCAGCCGAGAGTATGACGAAAATCCCCACAAAAATCCGCAGATGGGAAGGGTCTATGATGCGCAGGAGCCACGTCCCCAGGGGAACGCCCAGCACACCGGCGACAAAGAGCGGCCACAGCCTGCCTATGCGTACATCCTTTCTGCACTCAGTGATGACCATGATATTCAGCAGTGTGCCGTGCAGGAGCATGGCAGGGACAACGTCCTTTGCCGGCAGAAATAGCGAGAGCAGCGGAATGGAGATCAGCCCGAAGCCAAAGCCGAATGTCCCCTGCACCACGCCGGACAGGAGTGTGATCAGCGTCCCCGTCAGAATTATCAGCGATTGATTGCTCATCTGTAATGTGACTTTTCCAATTCCCTTCTGTGATATTCTTCTGTGCCCAGATCCCTAAGCTCTGTGGAGTGCTTCTTCCATTTTGCCAGCAGTTCGGGGATAAAGCCGGTTCTCTCGCATGGGAAATCATCGCATTCTGCGCAGAAGTCGATGCCCTTTTCCTTGATACATTGGGGGATTATGCACTTGGCGTGTATGCCTTTGCCTGTCCTGCATCCGCCGCAGGATGGCGAAGCGAACTTATCGAGAATGCCCCTGAAATCCGGGTATTTCTCGTATGTCTTGTCAAAGCCTGCGATGCGCTTTGCCAGATCGTCGAAGCCATCGAGGAATCGGGAAAGCCCCTGTGCATGCTCCTCGATTATGCTGCCCTTGCCTGCAATGCATGTCCTGCACACAAGCCCACAGGGTGCGATGTCCTCAAGATACCGTTGTTTAGTCATGTCATGTCCTGATTAGAGATAAATTGTACCCCACAGAATTTAAGGTTTTTTGGGTGGGATGGCAAGGGGGAAGGGGGGGTATTGCAAAAGGGAGCAAACTAGCATCACTAGTGATGCAAACTAGATCACGATTTTTCATTATATAACCATTTAAGGGATAATTCCGCATTAACAAATAAATTTGCTTTTAGGGCATATAATCGCCCCAGTTTCACATCTTTTGAAGGTTGTTTTCTAAAGTCTTTAATTGATTTCAATGAGTTCATTTTCAAGGTTTCTAATGTTTTGATTAAAATATTGTTTGTCATGAAGGCTATATCTCCTCTATGAACAAGACTACATATGATTCGGTTTTTATATTGTGCTGTGTCTGGAGTTATAAATGATGTTTTATCACCTAACAAGATTTTGAATTCTTCTTTACCTAACAGAAGAAATCCGTTTTCATTAGGCAACTCACCAATCGGAAGTTCAGTATCTTCAACAATAGCAAGATATCCATCAAAAGTGAGCGCTGATTTTACTGTGTTTAGCGTCTCCTTCCAATGCTTAATACTTATCTCGTGTAAGACATTTACCATTACAATTAAGTCGTACTTTTCTTTATCGATATCCTCAAGAACATTAAGGACTTTTCTTGCTCCCTTCTTTTTAAGCAAATCATTATTGGCAGTGTCAACATCAAAGCAATCGTAAGCCGTTATTCTCTTTTTAGTACCTTCGTTTTCAAAAACAGCATCAAGGAGTCTGCCTTTTCCTGCTCCAAAGTCAAGAATTGTAATTGGATCACCTTGAATCAAATCACTGAAGACTTTTCTTTGAGGATCATTATTGCTTGCGACTTCGAAAACCTCGGGTTTCTCAAAGCACTGAGCCATGAATCTGGTCATCGCCCAAGACGGTGGAGAGACTAAAAACTCTACCATTGTGTTATAGTGTTCATCAAAACCCATCAACTCATCTATCGAATGAAATGGTACGACCGAAGAGGGGGTACACCATTCACTATCACGGACAAGATTTATTGCTCCATAATCTAAATTTGCAACAATTGGTAGAGAATGTGTAGCAATAAACAACTGACCAGTTTCTTGAACCAAGTCTTTCAAACTTTCGATAAGATGAATCTGAGCCTTTGGATGTAAATTCAATTCTGGTTCATCAATAACAATTATTGAGTCCTTGAAGTTCACTCTTGGGTTTGTATCTAAGAGAAATAATAGAAGAGCATAGGCAAATAAGACTTTTTCTCCTTCAGAAAGATCATTGTAGTTAAATTCACGTCCATCCAATGTCCAGTAACCAGTGGCTTTTATATTTATGTGATCATCGTGTTCATCTATACTTGTCCTCCTTGAGCCCCAGTCGAGTTTTTTTCCAAGGAAACTTTGAATCATCCCCTTCAATTTCATATATCTTTTATGGGATACTCTGGCTCTGAATTTCTTTATATTACCTCGAGTTTCAATATCATCATAGTTTAACTTGTGAGGTAAGCGCCGTAAAAATTTAAGAGCACTATTACTTATCATTGAAAACTCATTGACTTCAATACTCCCATTCGTTGACTCAATTATATCCTCAAAAGATAGTACACTTTCCTCCTTCGAGTCAAAGGTAGCTTTCAAAGCCCGCAAGTCATCGTGCTTAATTATCTTAACTCGCTTCTTGACCTCCTTTTGAATGTACTTTGATGTTTGCATAAGAGTATTTACATTAATTTTGTGATGCTTACTTTTATTTTCGTAATCGTTTCTTAAATCTGCAACGTGTTGTTTAAGAGCTTCATCGTTAGGGGTCTTTTTTTGCTGTTCTTGAGCCTCAATCAATTTTAAATAGCTGGCATACGTTTCTTTTGATTGCGAGTATTTCTGTTTATAGGAGTAAATCTGACTTGGTAGATATTCATAACATTCTTCCAAAACATCTATGAGCTCGATATTGTTTAGTTTTCGCTCAATGGCTTTTAGGAATCGTGTTTTACCGGAACCATTCTTGCCAACTAAAGCAACTAATGAGCCTATCTTAACACTATCAATGCTTTTTAGGCCACTATCTTTCAAATCTTTTTCGTTCAAAATTAGTTTTTTTATCCTCATTATCGTTATTCCTTCGTTATCTATTTGGTCTGTATCTATGAAGATAGTTTTAGCTAAACAACATAAATACCTGATCCAAAATATTGTAATTACTGAAAACCGAAACATTTTCTATCCTATAGATAGTAGGTTCAATATAAAATTATATTGAACACTTAGACATTGCAAGCCCAAAAGGCATGCCAGAATCTCCTGCAATATAAAAAAGGGCATCCACAAGGGATGCCCGTTCAATCAATATCGGAATGATTACGCTCAGCCCTTCGGCTCAAGCTCTGCATAGAGCTTTTTGCGATAGGCGAGGATCTCGGGCAGCGCACTTTCGAGGGGAACCTTGGTGTATTCCTTTTTCGCGCGGTCGAAGATCTCGACAATGCCGTCCTTAAGGCCGCGGCCGCCGACATTCACCCTTATAGGAATGCCGATGAGGTCTGCGTCGGAGAACTTCACGCCCGGGCGCATGTCGCGGTCGTCGAGTATGGTCTCAACGCCTGCTTCTTTGAGGCCGTTGTAAATCTTCTCTGCTTCGCCTGCGACCTCTGGGATATCCGCACCGATGACGGTGATTATGACATCATAGGGTGCGACTGTGATGGGGAATACCATGCCCTTTTTGTCTGCGTGCAGCTCAATGACGCTGGAGAGTATTCTGCCCACGCCTATGCCGTATGAACCCATGATGATGGGCTTTTTATTGCCCTGTTCATCCTGAAAGACTGCATTCATTGATGCGGAATACTTTGTGCCCAGCTTGAAGATATGGCCAAGCTCTATGGCAATCTTGATCTGTACAGGCTCATTGTTCAGCTCGCAGAGATCGCCTTCCTCCACCTCGCGGATGTCGGCTCTCTTGTATTTGCCGATGTCGGAAAGCTCATAGCCTGTTATGTGATAGTCGTTTTCGCAGGCTCCTGTTGCAAAGCGAATGTCCTCGGGCACTGCCTCGTCAACGAATTTCGGAACCATAGCGAGACGTGATGGATTGTCCAGAGGGCCAACAGGGCCTATGAAGCCCACATCTGCGCCTGTGAGTTCCTTTACCTCTTCCGGCTGTGCAGGGCGCATGATCTTGCCTGCTATGCCGTTGATCTTCTCCTCGGAGAGCTGGTGATCGCCTCTGAGCATGAACATATAAGGCTCATCGTCGGATGTCATATAGACAAGGGTCTTGAGCATCTGGGCAGGTGGCAGCTTCAGGAAGGCGGAGACCTCTTCCACTGTGCGGAGGTCGGGGGTGTGTACCTTCTTTTTCTCTGTCAGGGGAACAGGCTCGAAGGGCTTGGGTATGGCTCGTGCCACCTCGATATTGGCTGCATATCCGCTTTTCGGCTCGACGACAATTTGATCCTCCCCTGCATCGGAGACGACCATGAACTCCTGCGATCCGCTTCCGCCCATCGCGCCGGAAGATGCGCCGACAAGATAGTATTCTATTCCACAGCGATCGAAAATCCTGCGATATGCCTTCTCGTGGGCATCGTATGCCCTGTCGAGATCGTCCTGTGATGTGCCGAGGGAATATGCGTCCTTCATGATGAACTCACGCACGCGCAGAAGTCCGCCTTTGGGCCGTGCCTCGTCGCGGAACTTGGTTTGCATCTGATACCAGATCTGTGGCAGCTCCTTGTATGAGCGGATCTCGCCCCTTGCAAGGTGTGTGATCACCTCTTCATGGGTTGGGGCAAGGGCAAAGTGATGCTCCTTTCTGTCCTTCAGATCGAGCATGATGTCTGCCATGTCCTTGTCGCGGCCTGTTTCCGCCCACATCTCCATTGGCGTGAGTGCAGGCATGAGTATCTCCTGCCCTTCTATGGCGTTCATCTCCTCGCGGATGATATTCATGATGCGCAGAAGCGACTTCCAGCCCAGAGGCAGGAAGGAATAGACACCTGCGACAAGCTGACGAATCAACCCGCCGCGGAGCATCATCTTGTGGGAAATTGTCTCAGCGTCCTTGGGATCGTCCCTCAAGGTCGGAATGAACATATTGGAAAATCTCATATATCCCCCTTTGTGGTTTTGTCCTGAAATTTATCCAATAAATGGCGGCGGTCAAGGGATATTGGTGGGGGGCTTTGGAATGTGCATGACCCGAACATTCCCATGCTCACGGCCAGTCATTATTCAGGACCTGTCGGGGATTATCCTTCTCTAGGGGACGTTTTCCGCAATAAATTCAATAAGGAACGCCATCGGAATGCCCGTTCCCTAAATCCGATAATCGGGTTTTGAACATTTGCGTACAAAAGGGCAGGATCAAGCCCTGTTCCCACATAAGATGTTATATTGCAATGGTTTGTAGGGGCTCCTCTTGTGGGAACCCGTTTATATTGCACAACCGCCCCCTGAGCGGAGTCGAAGGGGAGCGGAGTCGAGGGTGGAGAGAACAACGTGGCAAAGCACAGAACATCGACACTCATAAGGAAAGTGCTTAGAGCTTAGATAAGATATAGAAGCAAGATATTATTGTCCTCATATGATATAGAATCAAGTTTTGCCTTTCTCAAGGCAGACTCGCTTTCTTAAGCAAATAACTTTAAAGATATTGTTGTCCTCAACCAGTTGCGAATCATCATCACCGATAAAAACGTACCGGAACATTGGCACTTTCCGCTATATTCAGGTAAATAACATGAAGCTCATACTCGTTGCTGCGTGGCAAAAGCAGCAAATATCGACATTCTTAAGGAAAGTGCTTAGAGCTTTTAGTCTGCCATAGGCAGACTAAAAGATCAGAACATCCAATCCGGCGTCGCCAAGGGCAGATCAATGGTCCTGTCGAGGGCTTCGAGGAGTTCTTGTGGTGCATCGAAATCGCCTGCAATATTGAGGTATGATGCCTTTTTCAGACCGAGCCAGAGCCTTGTCAGTTGATTTACGCTGCATTTGAGGGTCCGAAGGTCTGGATCGTGGCCTTTTTCTGCGGAAGAATTCTGTCCTATTTCCACAACATAATTGCCGGACGTCCCTTTCCATGAATAAGGGGAATCTGTCAGGTATCTCTCTATCGGGTCTGTCAGGTCTAGGTTAAAACGGAAAGTGGGCTTATCCATCTTCATGGCTGCGAAACAGGCGGGGATGTCGTTCATACGCATCTGCCAATATGAAAAGGAGACTGTGCCTGTTGCAAATCTCCCCCCCCGGGATATCTGCCTGTGGGACAGTGGCTTTTTCATGAAATCCTGAAGCTGAATGTCCGGCGATTCGTTCATCCTGATCAGGTATGCTTGATCGCCCAGCCCCTGAATGAGACCGAGTAGTTCAAGCAGTTCCCGATAGTTGCGGTATACCATCCATTGAACACGCCATGGGCCGCTTTCCTTGCCAAGGCCGGTCATAAAGAAATGGTGACCGAGGCTCCCGTCAGAATCCTTGTAACCGAGGCCAAAGCATTTGCCATTTGAGATTTCGTGATCCATCAAGCCCTTGTCAAGGTTGACGCCGCCGTGTCTTTTCATTCGGCGGATTCTGGAATCGTACATGGCGTCCTTGTCCTTTTCTGTGAGACGAATGGGTATACGTGGCTTTATCGGAACATCCATATCTCCGGGATAGAAGGAGGTGATTATGTCCATTGCGCCGTTGCCGAAACCGAGTTTATTGTAGAAACCCTGCTCGAATATGCCGAGGCACGAGACCTTTGCTCCGGCCTCTGCTTCCCTTGCTATGACTGTTGATGTCAGCCTTCCGGCGATGCCCTGTCTTCTGCCGACTATGCCGGTTGTAACAGCAGCAATGCAGTTGAGCTGCAGCTCTTCCTCCTGATATTGTATGCTGCCTCCCACAGGCACAACAAGACATTCGACGTTGCCATCGAGCTCTGCGACCATTGGCTCTGTGTTCTTGACGAGTATATCAAGGGGTTCTCTTTTGCCCTCCAGCCAGCCGCATTCCTTCCAGATCTGCTCTACTTGCTGTATGTCATTATCGTGATATTCTCTTATTCTCATGCCATCTCCTTTGCTCCGGGGATAGCAAAATAGCAACTCTAAAGGGGGATTGAAAGAATTTTCTGTGGCATTATCGCAGATTTATAGCTATTGTATAGCTATGGACAGGAGACATATCACATTTGTTCTGGTGGCAATCCTTCTTGGACTAATACTATTGCTGTTCGGAAAACGACCGGGAAATGCTGCCGTTGCAAGGGAGGCCATGCCATATCCAACGGATATTGACGGCAAGATCACCTTTGACAGGGCTATCATCGAGGGGGCGGAGAAGTACGCCAACAGAACAGCCTATTACGAGGACATAGATCAGCTTGTCGACTATCTCGATGGTCTGGACTCCGATACTGAGAAGGCGAGGGCTGTCTATCACTGGGTATGCAACAATATCGAATATGACATGTATGCTCTGGAGAACGAGATTTATGAAGAAAACCCAAAGCGCGTTTTCGGGGGGCGCAAGGCAATATGCGGTGGTATTGCAGAGCTTTACACCGAGATCATGGACAGGCTGGGAATCGAGACCCATACTGTCATCGGACATCTCAAGGGCTATGGCTATCGCCCGGGAGATCCGCTGGAAAAGGGGCAGCTCCACGCATGGAATGCAGTCAGACTGGAGAAAGGCTGGATACTTGTTGACTGCACACTGGGAGGTGGCTATCACGATGCACTTTCCGGCTATATCCGCGCCTATGATCCATATTATTTTGCACCACCACCTTCGGAGTTCATATATACCCATTTTCCGAGGTCAGAGGGCTGGCAGCTTCTTGAAAACCCGGTCACTGAGAGGAACTTCATAGAAAGGCCGATACTGAAAAGATCCTTCTTCAAGAGCGGATTGGCCTTCACAGAGCCACCAAGTGCTATCTATAAATCGGACAGCATATTCACGCTTGTCCTCAAAAATGCTCCTAAGAAAAGGACAGAGGTCCGCGTTACAGAGGGTAATCTTATGCTCGATCCATCATTTGGATTTTCACAGCGCAAAGACGACAAGCTCTATTTGTACGCAGACTTCCCGAAAAAGGGGCGTTTCAACCTTGAACTTTACATTAACCCGGATGAGGGCGACTTCTTTGACCTTGCAATGGTTGTGGGAATTGACAATAGCGACGGCAGCGAGCCAGTGCATTTCCCGGAAAAGATGGTCGGCTTCTCCGAGATGGATGTATTCGTCAATTTCCCGATATACGGTGTTCTCAACCGTGGCGAGCGGGTGGACTTTTCGATTGAGGTCGATGGCGTGCCCTCCGTTGCTGTATCATATGGCAATGACTTCAGCTTCCTGACCGACTACGGGCCTTATTGGGGTGGTTCTGTCACCCCCGAAAGACCGGGCTTCATGGACATCATGATTGAGAAATATGACGGACAGGCAGGGCTCTATAACTCTGTTTTGAGATATACGGTGGAATAATCGACAGAAGTAATATCCCGTATTATTTTTTTATCATCATTGTGTTATGGGCTTGACAGAACAGCTCTCTATAAATATAATTAACAATAAAGATATGCTTCTTAACAATCAGAGAGCCACATGAAAAAGCTGTTTGTACTTCTGTCGCTTTTTACACTTTTGTTTGTGTCGTGCTTTTCGTCGGACGACGACGAGCCTGCGCCTTATTCCCTTATAGTAAAGGGTTATGATGGGGCCAGCCTTACGACCTTCACCGGCAACTATCTTCTTCTGAACGGAACTGACGACTGGCACACATATCGCGTCATATCCGACAGCCTCGTGATAGAGGTTGAGGATACGGGCACATATATTCTCACAGCCGGCAAGTCCGGCTATGTCTCTACACCGGAGGTCGATACGGTCGAAGTAACGGACTTTATTCCGACCGCAAGACCGACCTTTCACTTTGCAGAGGACACATCCGGCGGAACGGAGCCTGACTACAGCGTGACCATATCCGGCAGCATGGGCGGCAGTCCAACTGAGGATTCAATCAGTTTCCAGATAATTTTAAGCAAAGACGAATGGCATTCAGACAGCATCCTTTTCTGTACAGACAGCCTGATCATTGAGCTTGAGGAGAGCGGGACATATATAGTTACAGCTGTCAAAGAGGGCTATTATGTAAATCCCAGCTCAGAAACTTTCACCATATACGATGAATCGCCTGCTGCAAGGGTTGATTTCATCTTCTTCCCGATCGGGAACTTTGGGTTCTGGGTTTTCGGTGAATTTGAAGGCAGTCCCACAACCTTCAAATGCAGCTATAGATACAACCATCCCGACTCAGTTAAGCATGAACAAGACCTGTTCAGCGGCGGTTATGTTCCAATAGCAGGGCCCGGCAGATATGTTGTTGCTGCTGAAAAGAATGCATTTAGTGTCTATCCCTCTGAATACAGGCAGAACGTCACTGAGATCGATAAGGTCGACAGCATCTTCTTCACTTTCGCAGATACGATTAGTCCCTTGTCAGCCTACACCCTCATGATTGAAGGGAGTCTATATGGAAGTCCGATATCATTCGAGGGTATGTATACCCATATTCAGAGCGGTCATACAGTAGAGTATTCCGTTGATGAGACCGGAGACCTTGAGCTGGAGTTCTTCAGTCCCTGTGATGTAATTGTTACCGCAGATCACACGGACTATAAAGTGTCACCGTCTGTTGATACCGTTCATTTCACTGAAGATGAGCATTTGAAGCTGAGCAGCTTTGAGTTCAGCTATAAACCTGTTCTGTTAGCTGTCCAGGGTACCCTGGATGGGAGTTCAACTTCATTCAGTGGATACTATGAGAAACTCGATGAATCATCGATAATCGACCACTTTGTGATCGATGACTCTGGTATAGATACCTTCACACTCCCCGAGCCGGCAGAATACCTGGTTGCTGTAGAGAAAAGGGGCTTTTTTGTCGAACCCATTGCCGATACTGTCACCCTTGTGCGCAGCAACTCACCGGTGGTGTCGAGCTTCGAGTTTACTGAAGATATTACAGACTACACACTGACCTTGATTGGGAGGCTTCTGGATGTTCACACACCATTGGCCTTCAGAGCAAGACTTCAGCATGATGTATATGATACAGAAACATTCGAGGTTGGCCCTGAGGGATTTGCTACTTTCTCTGTCCCGTCCAGTGGGGAATATACGATAATCGCCGATAAGGAAGGATTCCTGCCTCTGACAGAGGAGATTGATATCTCATTGTCTCCTGTTCACAGTTCAGAGACCGTTATCTTTACCTTCGAGGACGAAAGTTTCATAGAATATCCCATACGTGTTTCCGGCGACCAGTCGGATTTTTCCTTCAAATGGCGAGCTGCAGATCGCTATGAAGACTGGCATTCAGTGAGTGTGGAGGACTCTGGAAGATGCATAATTACTGTCACTGGAACAAATGATTATCTTTTCAAGGGAGAGAAAGAGGGGTTTTATTCGCCTTATGCCTCTTGCAATGTCTCCGGACATTCTTCCTTGCACAATGTTCACCTTGACTTCATCGAAGACGATGACAGCTGCTCATTTCTGATATGTATTGCTGAAGCTTCAGGAGAAAGGGCGGACTTCATACTGTATTACAGAATAAACCTTCCTGGCATGCATTGGAGTTCTCCAATCGATGTCCCCTCAGGGACATCAGTTGAACTACCCAACAGGCTTAGATATGAACTTCGTCTCGTAAAGGAGGGCTATGAAACGATTGAAAGATTTTTATATCTTGGCACTGAAAGAATCAATCGCCTTTACTTCGAGTTTTCTGAATGACAGTTATTTTGGGCTCTTACATCAAAATACTGTCTAACCTCAATTGTGGAGGATAGTTTATTTTGCTCAATACTATGATAAATACTCAAAATAGTTGAGGCATAAAATACTTGGATGTGATATATTTAAATGCATCAAAAAATCAGAATTGAGGAGTACACCCATGAAAAAACTGTTTTTACTTCTGTCGCTTTTTACACTTTTGTTTGTGTCGTGCTTTTCGTCGGACGACGACGAACCAGCGCCTTATTCCCTTATAGTAAAGGGTTATGATGGGGCCAGCCTTACGACCTTCACCGGCAACTATCTTCTTCTGAACGGAACTGACGACTGGCA